>MDSV01205855.1_pt1 | contig 20617 bp, 16 predicted proteins | sample 810851 | NCBI WGS metagenome assembly MDSV01 (sample SAMN05326640, study PRJNA326480) | marine metagenome | isolation source: seawater | place: Atlantic Ocean: North East | collected 2012 | reverse complement strand
TTCGGAGAAGGATATACCCTTGATTGTTTCAAAAATTGACTAGATGTATTGAAGGAGTGTCTGCTATTCCGCCGAAGATATGAGCGGCGACGAAGTACACAACGTGATCATCATTGGTAGTGGTCCAGCAGGATATACTGCCGGATTGTATACAGCAAGAGCAATGCTATCGCCGTTGATGTTTGCAGGATATATGTCAGGAGGACAACTTATGCTGACAAGTGATATTGAGAACTATCCTGGCTATCCGGAGGGAATTGAAGGACCAGAGATGATGATGCAGTTGAGACAACAAGCAGAACGATTTGGACTCAAAGTACATGATAAAAATGTAGAAAGAATTGACACATCAAATCAGCCTTACTCTGTTTGGGTAGAAGGAGAAGAACACAAAGCGCACGCACTTATCATCTGCACTGGAGCAGAAGCAATCTGGCTAAACGCTGAAGGAGAAGCAGAACAAAAAGGAAGGGGAATTTCTACTTGTGCAACATGTGATGGTGCTTTCTTTAGAGATGAAGAAATCATAGTTATTGGAGGTGGCGACTCTGCTATGGAAGAGGCTACATTCCTTACTAGATTCGCTAGCAAGGTTACTCTTATACATCGTAGAGATGTATTCAAGGCTTCAAAAGTGATGTATGAAAGAGCAGTAAATCATCCTAAAATAGACATCCTTACTTTTAGACAAGTAACGAAGTGGATAGCTGATGAAAAGGGATTATCTGGAGCAGTACTAGAAGATCCTAGGGATGGAAAAACAGAAGAAATTTCGTGTACGGGTGCGTTTATTGCAATAGGACATACACCGATAACAGATTTCTTAGAGAATCAAATTGAGACTGATGAATCAGGATATATCATCAATAAAGAACATACTATGACTAGTGTCCCTGGAGTTTTTGCTGCTGGAGACGTTGTAGATACAAGATATAGGCAAGCAATCACTGCTGCAGGAATGGGATGTCAAGCAGCAATTGATTGTGAGCGTTGGCTCGAAGAAAATATACATTAATGCAAACATTTCAAATCTAAAAGGGAAGATGAATCGTTATGCAGCCTGACCCCGACGAAGACCCTTTTGCATCTGCTGCTGCCGAATTTCAAGCAGCTATTCAAAATTATCAAGCAGAGACTACTAAGAAAGGGGCTGCAATTCCACCATCTCCAGTTGCATCATCTCCTGTGGAGTCTCCGGGATTATCCCCTGTTCCGAATCCTTTAGAAGACAAACAGAGAAATGTTGCAGAACAAACAAACCCTCTACCTACTCCTATGCAAAACCAAGCTATACCTGGCACCATGCCTGGAACTATGCCGAGTAATATTCCTGGAACTATGCCAACTTCCCAGCCTAATCCGGTAATGTTGGCAGGACAACCTCAATCTGCAAATATGATTCCAATGGGATCGCCTATGGGAATGGCTGTTCCACCTACCACAAACGCAGTTGTGGCTCTAGTTCTGGCCATCTTAGGTTGGGTAGGATGTGGAATCTGCACCTCTCTTCCTGCATTTTTTGTTGCCCAATCAGCAATCAAAACTGCATCTGCATATCCAAATCATCCCGATTCCGGAATGGCTAATGCAGCAAAATGGGTTTCATTGATCAATGTCATTCTTTCTGTTCTAGTCATTTTATTCTATGTTGTATTATTTGCGGGATTAGCAGCAAGTGGTGAATTAGATGGAGGGGTGTTTTATTGTGACAACGGAGACACAATTCCTAGTGATTGGGTAAACGACGGAGACAATGATTGTGGCGACTGGTCCGATGAGCGTTAATGAATACCCAAGTATGAAATTAACGACTCCTTACCCCTAACCATGTCCGACGATCGCGAGGCGCGATATGCTAGGCATCTGATGCTACCAGAATTTGGACGAAAAGGACAGGCTGCATTAGAACAATCTAAAGTTGCATGCATTGGAGCTGGAGGATTAGGCTCATCCGCACTACTCTATCTTGCTGCTGCTGGAATCGGGACTATTCGTATCATTGATGATGATGATGTTGAAATTAGTAATTTACAACGACAAGTAATCCACGGAACAAAAGATATGGGTAAAAAAAAGGTTGATTCCGCAGAAGAACGACTAAAGGATGTTAACCCATTAATCAAAATAGAAAAATTCCCTGAACGTTTAGATGGGAAAAATGCTTTAGAATTTCTCCATGGAATGGATTTAGTCATTGATGGGACAGATAATATCCCTGCTAGATACTTACTGAATGACGCTTGCGAGATATTAGAAATTCCTTGGGTTCATGCTAGTGTTTTTCGATATGAGGGACAATTAACTGTGTTTAACAATGCAGGAAGTGCGAATTATAGAGATCTGTTTCCAACCCCTCCTCCTGCAGGAAGTATTCCGAGTTGTTCTGAAGCTGGAGTTTTGGGGGCATTACCAGGCATCATGGGAACGATGCAAGCCATGGAAGCAATCAAAATTATTGCAAATGTTGGCGTACCACTCTCAGAGCGATTAATGATTCTAGATACTAGAAATATGAATTCCAAAATCTTGAGTTATTCAAAAAATAAAACACGGCAATCAGTTACAAAACTTGACCGACAAAACGAATATATTGAGTCAGGGTGCGAGGTACAAGGGGAGCCGGATATGCAGTCGATGACAGTAATCAAACTCCAAGAAAGAATGGAAATTAGGCCACCATTTCTTCTCGATGTACGAAGAGCAAATGAAGAAGCAATATGTAGCATACCTGGAACCGATTTACGAGTTGAACATACACAAATTCTCCAATATCTTGATTCTATTCCGAAAGACCGCGATATTGTAGTATATTGCAGAAGTGGTATTCGCAGTATGTCTGCGATTGCTGCTCTAGCAACCAATGGATGGGAATTAGAACAATTATGGAACCTAGATGGAGGAATCCATGCTTGGTCTAGAGAAATTGACCCGTCAATGCCGCGATACTGAAAAACTGGCTTATTTCGCTCAACATGTATGCAAGGTTGAAGTCTAACTAAGCAGAGATACAGTTCATGCAGACGGTCCTCATCGCCGATGAACAAGATGGACGGAGGAGTTTGTTAGCATCTAGTATCGAAAGGCATGGCTTTGAGGTCACACGAATTAGTACTCTTCGACAATGCGAAGGAACTGCTTTAGCAACTATGCCTGATGTAGTACTAGTTGATGGGACATGGGCTACCGGGGATCCGTTGAGTTCATGCTCAAGACTTACTTCTGATCCAGAATTCGCATTGAAATCAAGAATCGTTCTACTTTCAAAGCAAGCAGATGATGATCATTTAATGGCCGCAGCACAAGCAGGAATTTCTGAAGTAATACAAAAACCAGTAGACATGAAGATGCTGGTTGGTCAATTAACTAAGCATGCAAACAAAGTGTTTGTCCCCCCTCCTGCAGAAATTAAGAAGGCTGGGAAAAGTACAGGTGTTTTTGAAATAAATGTTACAGCAGATGAACCAGGATGGGCGTTACCAATCCTAAAGGAAGTTCTCAATGATGCTACCATTGATGAAGAATTTGTAATGAATGTACTCGGAGATTTAGAACTCGGTGGAGAAGATGTAGAACCTGAACGAGTAATGGCAATCCTTAGAACTGCATTTGATAGACTAATTGTAGGAGCGGATCAAGAACTTTCAGAATCTGAAGATGAAGAAAAAGAAGTAAAAAAAGCCGAAGTAAGTAGCAAAATGATTGAAGCAATGGAGAAACGTGCAAAGGAACTGGAAGACGAGATTGCATTATCTCTGGAAAGACTAATGATAATGCCAGATAAAGTTGCAATGATATCAGATGAGAAGGAAATGACTAGAATTGACCCAAATGCATTGGAAATGACTCGCCTAAGTTTAGAAGTAATTTCAGACCTGTTGTTTGAACTTAGTCTACCCGGCAGAGTTGATGACACCACACTTCTAACCCAAGTACAAGATGCAGCTCAAATGGCTAGTGATGCCTTAGAGGCCATAAAAAATAACCAAGAATAGCCGAATCGTTTGAATGGCGTCTTCCATTGGTAGACGCGAGGGCAGGGGTATGCAGGGCGAACTTCCTCCTATTCGTGGCGGAGAATGGCGACCTAGAAGACATCTAGACTTCTATCAGTCAATCGATTCCGAAAATGTAAGAAGAGAATTGCTTCGTTTTGGTGCTGAACGACATGATGGTCATTTACGGTTAATCGACCATGTTTGGTCCGAGATTTACCCTAAGTCTACAAAATTAGATGGCGCAACTTTTCATGAAATATCTGAACTATTTCTTTCAAATTTAGAACAGAATCTTGATTCTAGGAGATCGGAACCCTCACTTCAACCAATGATTGACTCAGAAGTAATCCCTAGACGTCTTGGGCACTTACACTTGAATAGAAGATTGCAGCGGTTTCTAATTGACATGAGATTATGTCTCAGAAGAATGGCGTATTCGTCTGCAGTCACAACTGAAATGAGAATGGATTGGCAACGTTGGATGCATAGAACAAGAATTCTTGATTCTCATCTGAAAGATCTCTTCGTTAATGGGGTGGAAACTCCTGATGGAGGTAGTTTTGGAGGTAAAGGGTTCAGATCTACATGGCAAGAAGCTGTAGTCGCTTGTGCATCTGCTTTGAAGCGATCAATAGATATTCCTTCTAACGAAAGAAATACTGCTGATGTTGTTGCACCTATGATTCGTGATGTAGGATTAGCTCTATCCATGGGGCAAACACCAACAGAAATTTTTGCTGCTCAGATGGGTAAAGCAGACTCCTACATGGACGGAGGTCATCCCGGTTCAGGTGGACGGGATTTACATATTGGGGAGTGGGAAAAAAGAGTTCTTCCACCAACCGCTCCTCTACCTATTGCATCGGCTACTCTTACCGGTGTCGCACTTGCAGCCTCGTTGTTAGAAGTGAGAAGATTCCACCTTGCTCCAGTAGGAGAAGGATGCAGTAGTTCCGGAGAATTTTGGGAAGCAATGAATCTGGCTGGAGCCAGAGGATTACCAATGGCATTCATGATTCAAAACAATCAAATTGCGCTAGACACATTTGTTACAGGGCAATCAGGGGTCGAAACTTTTGGAGATAAAGCATTGGCTATGGGTTTCCCAGGTTGGACAATAGATGGTTCAGATCCTGTACAATTTTATTCATCAACTGCAGTTGCTAGAGAGTTTGCTCTTGGAGGTGGGGGGTCATCCCTAATACATGTTGAAACAATGAGGGGATGTGGCCATGCACATCATCATGATGATCTATATCTAGGCGCTCCTAGTGGAAATCCACCAGGATATGTAGATCAAGATTTAATATCATATTGGGAATCTAAGGACCCATTGCCAAATCATAGACAAATCCTCTTAGATCAAGGTATAGAAGAAACTGAAATAGAAAAAATGGAATCAGAAGAAATTACATTCGTAAATTCTGCAAGAGAGGAAATGGAAAGAATGGATTGGCCAAATCCAGAGACCGTGACTAGAGGAATCACTAGTCTCCACAATGCTGATTCTCAATCATCTCGACTAAAAAGAATACAAAATCATTCCTTTTCGTCAGAAGATGGACCTGTAGAAGTAGGCATTACAACAATGAAATTCTCAGAAGAAAGAAGTGCATGGACTATGGCTAGAGCGATTCAAAATGGTATGATTTCTATTGCTGAGCGCTACGGAAGATCTACTGTATTCATGGGAGAAGATATGGAAGTTGCTGGTGCATTTGGCATGAATATCCCACTAAAAACTGCAGGACATGCCGATCTTCTTCTCGATATGCCATTATCTGAAGCAGCAATCATTCATTCTGCCACAGGAGCTGCTCTTGGAGGGATGCGCCCTATGGCTGAAATCCAATTTGGAGGATTTGCAGCTCTTGCAATGAATGCTTTGATCAACAATGCAGCGCAACTTCGATGGAGGTGGGGAGCAGATGTTCCATTGACGGTTAGAATTCCCCTAGGTGCAAAAACTAGATCGGGTCCATTCCATGCAAACATGATTGAATCTTGGATGACAAATGACCCAGGTTTAGTGATTTTATTTCCCTCATGTCCTCAAGATGCATATGATTTGCTAATCGAAGGAGCCGCTCTACCAGATCCTGTAATCTTCCTAGAACATATTGGTATGTATGGTTTAAGGGGCGGACTAACTGGATGGGGAGACTCAATAAATCAAGATGTAGATACAAAAACTGTGAATCTACGAATTGATTCGAATAATAGTATAGCAGAAATTGGACGTGCTAAAACAATAAGAGGTGGTAGAGACATTACTATCGTCACATGGGGAGCTATGGTTCATATTGCTAGACATGCGGCGGAAATAGTTGCTCGAGAAGGTATAGAAACAGAGATTATTGATCTCAGAACATTGCTACCTTTCGATGCAGAAACCTGTGTAAAATCAGTGCAAAGAACTGGAAGGATGATGGTATTACAAGAATCTCAATGGAGTGGAGGATTTGGACATACAGTATCAAGCAGAATATTGGAAGAAGCATTCTGGGCCCTTGAATCTGCACCAGTAGTTGTCGGAGCTCTAGATACTCCTGTACCATTTTCACCTCCATTAGAAGATCATACAATCCCAGATGTAAAATTGGTTGTAGAACATCTTAGATTACTAATGAAAGCATAATTTACACCCGACATTGTCATTATCCAAAACTTTGACCGAATAACATGGAGGAGCGATTGGAGGTGTCTGAATTCAAACTTCTATCAATCCAATCATCCATTGTTCTAATGGTCGCTATAATCCCCTTTACTATGATTTCTGAGGGAATAGGTATCAGCATAATTCTACTAATTTTATCTACAGGTCTTCTGATCAGTAGTGCAGAAACATTTGTAGATTCTGTAAAAAAGGCGGCTCGGAAATTAGGTGTTTCTGAACTTATTATTGGGTTAACTATCGTTAGTATTGGAACGTCACTACCTGAGATATTGGTAGGAGTAAACAGTTCATTGGAAGTTGCTGCTATGGGAGGTTGTACTTCTGAAATATGTCCTTCTGATTTTGCATTAGGCAACATCTATGGTTCTGTTTTAGTGCAAATTAGTCTTGTTCTTGGGATTGTAGTACTGATTCATCCTATTGAAGTGAGACCTGATTGGTTAGCAAGAGATGGCCTTCTTATGTTTCTTGCAGTGATTTTACTTACTGCACTGATACTAATTGATGCTAAATTAGATAGATTAGAAGGAATTATTCTTTGCCTAATTTATCTATTCTATATTTTTAATCTGCTTCACCAAAGTGATAGAATTCGTGAAGATGAATTACTACTAAGTGGTACAGAATTGATTGAAATTGAGGAAATAAATGTAAAGAAAATTTTTCTCGGAGTAATATTGGGATTGAGTCTAGCAATTTGGTCTGCATCAATATTAGTAAATTCGGCTACTGATATAGCATCCAATCTCTCAATTCCTTCAGCATTTATCGGAGCAACAATTACTGCAATCGGAACTTCACTTCCTGAATTAGCAGTAGCACTTACTGCTGCAAAGCGTTCAAAGGGTGTAGCAATTGGAACCTTAATTGGTTCAAACATTACAGACCCATTATTGTCAATAGGAATTACAGCTATAGTATATCCAGTAACGGTTGGATCATCTGCTATTTTCTTTGCACTAATTATCCCTGCAACTGTTCTAACAACTGGTTTAAGCCTATTATTCATGTATACTGATTTCAAATTTCAACGTTGGGAAGGTGGCGTCTTAGTATTCTGCTATGCAATATTCGTAGGATTAATTGTGGTAGCAACTGGAATCGTCTAATCTTCTTAGGGTGAAGGCTAAGTTAGGTTAGCCTATGGCGTAGCATGGTCGACCTCACGCTATCCGAAGAGCAAGAGATGTTACGAGAACTCGCTCATGAGTTTGCAATTGAGAGTATTAGGCCTAGAGCTGAGCATTGGGATGAAAATAGTGAATTTCCAATGGATACAATTGCTGAAGCACATGAAATGGGATTGCTTAACCTTCACATTCCGGAAGAATATGGAGGCATGGGAATGAATTGTCTTACAGAGGCAGTAGTTCAAGAAGAATTAGCGTGGGGAGATCCTGGTTTCGCAACTGCTGCCTATTCTAATGGATTAACAGCAGCGCCAATCATTACAGGTGGAACGGAAGAGCAGAAACAAAAATATCTCGGGTGGTTAGTCGAAAAGCCATCTATTGCAGCATATGCAGTCACAGAGCCAGGTGCAGGTAGCGACGTAGCAGCGATTCAAAGCACTGCAGTGAAAGACGGTGACGATTACATCCTTAATGGAAATAAAATGTGGATTACAGGAGCAGGGAAGGCAGATTGGTTCTTTGTTTTAGCATATACTGACAAAGAAGCTGGTTACAAAGGCATGAGCGGATTTATTGTAGAAGCAAATTGGGATGGAATATCATTAGGCAAGAAGGAGACAAACATGGGTCAAAGGGCTTCAGATACACGTGCAGTCAATTTTGAGAATGTTAGAGTACCTGCTGCGAATTTAGTAGGAGGTAAAGAAGGCGGAGGTTGGTTTAATGCAATGGCAGCATTTGATGTATCGAGACCAAGTATTGCTGCCCATGCAACAGGAATTAGTCGTGCTGCATACGAACACTCTCTACAATACGCAGATGAACGAATGACTTTTGGAAAGAAGTTGCATCAACATCAAGCGATTCAATTCATGCTTGCAGATATGAAAACAGAAATTGAAGCAGCAAGATTACTGACTTGGAAATCAGCATGGATGATGGATAATGGAATGAGAAATACAGAATTTGCAGCACACGCTAAACGTTTTGCTGCAGATGCAGCAATGAAAATTACAACAGATGCAGTGCAAATATTTGGTGGATATGGCTACTCGGAAGAGTATCCTGTCGCTCGCCTCATGCGAGCGGCAAAAGTGATGCAGATCTATGAAGGCAGCAGCCAAGTTCAGCGTATGATCATCGGACGAGAAATCGTTCGTGGACTTTGAGGCGATTCGATGCGCAAGGCGCATCAGTTGCACTGTCTGATACTTGCCGCTGGAGCAAGTCAGCGGCTAGGAAGACCCAAAGCTCTCATCGAAGTAGATGGAGTTCCTGTTGTTCGAATGTTGGTTAATCGTCTCCAAGATATAGGGCTTAATCCAGTCATTGTCACTCGTCAAGAACTGATGCTCGATATCGCTCAAACATGTCAGGAATCGACTATAGTGGTAAATCCAATTGCTGATCTCGGGCGCACTGGGACAATTCGTTGTGGTATTCTACATCTAATATCTCAAAGAGGTGGGGAACTTCCGTTCAGACTACTAATCGTTCCAGTAGACAGACCAGGATTTAGTATCGAAACAGTTCGTATACTCTCAGAACAGAATCAATGCTGTACTCCATCAAAGGATGGTCGAGGAGGACACCCTATTCTCCTAATGCCAGAAGATATTGAACGAATTTTGGCGGAACCTGATTCTGATCGGCCATTGCGCGACCTAGTAGATCCTGTTCACGTTCCTGTCGATGATCCTCTACTGCATCTCAATATTGACCGTGAAGAGGATTTGATTGGGTTTGAGTCATAATTAGTTCAACGACGACGACGTTGACCTCGATTAGATTTGCCGCCTGAATTCCTTGAACGATTTGATCCATGTTTATTACTGCGATTTCCTTTTTTCTGAGAAGAATTAGAATGAGGGTTGTTTGGACGATTATTTCGGCCTCGGTTTCGATTATTCCCCCTGGACCTATGCCCTTCATCAGCCCGTCTCCGAACTGATCGTTCACGACGAAGATCGGGTTGCCTTCGTGTTGGTGTTCTCGATATCTGTGACTTCTTCTTCCGCACCTCCCCTGGCTTCTGACCTGGCTTCGGAATAGCACCAGGGAAATGGTATGGGTGATCTTCGATTACTGGGATATCATGTCCGAGTAACCTATGGATCCCTACAAGATATCCACTCTCGGATTCATCACAGAATCCGAATGCTGAACCACTTTTACCTGCACGAGCTGTTCGCCCTATACGATGTACATAACTCTCCGGGATATTGGGAAGATCAAAATTGAACACATGAGATATCCCCTCTACATCGATTCCACGGCTTGCAATATCAGTAGCAATCAAGATAGAAATATCACCATTTTTGAATTGAGAAAGGGCCCGCGTCCTAGCACCTTGACTCTTATTCCCATGTATTGCAACTGCCTCAATTTCAGCATGTCCAAGTTGTCTAACCAATCGATTAGCACCATGCTTAGTCCTAGTGAATACAATTGCTTTTTTCACATTACGCTCCTTGATTAGGGTTGTAAGCAGGTATTGCTTATTTGACTTCTTGACAAATAGAATATGTTGATCAATTCGGTCGACTGCAACTTCCTCCGGAGTAATCTCTACTCTTACTGCATCACGAAGAAATGACCCTGCAAGTTCAGATATAGAATTCGGCATCGTTGCACTGAACAAGAGATTCTGCCTATTCTTAGGAAGCATTTTCAGAATCTTTCGGATGTCTCGGATGAATCCCATATCTAACATTCGATCGGCTTCATCGAGAACGAAAAATTCGACATTTGATATGTCGATATGACCCTGAGATATGAGATCAAGAAGACGTCCAGGGGTAGCAGTTAGAATATCGATTCCACGTTTAACCGCACGCACCTGAGGTTTCTGGCTTACACCCCCAAAAATGACATGATGGTAGAGAGGAAGATTTGCACCGTAAGCTGAGAATCGTTCGCCAATCTGTGCAGCAAGTTCTCTTGTAGGTGAGAGAATCAAAGCACGGATATTTCTGTGACCACCTTGATCTGAATCTGCAATCCTCTGTAGTACTGGAAGAGCAAATGCAGCAGTTTTCCCAGTTCCTGTTTGAGCAACCCCAAGCACATCACGACCTTCGAGGAGAGGAGGAATTGCAAGTTCCTGAATTGGGGTTGGTTCAACATAACCTTCTTGATCAAGAGTCTGTAAAATCTCTGTTGAAAGACCTAGTGAGGTGAATGACATAATCAACCCCCATACCTTTTCCAATTGTCGAATCTAAGGTCCGCAAACCTTTGTCGGTCGAGTCCTGTGGTTAAACCCAACTGAGTTAATCCACCTTAGAAGCCAATCTAGACCCTCAAGTCGACATAGTAAAATAGCAAAATTCTAGATTTACCCCTATTATCAATGAATATTGAGGAATTTCCACATTAAAGAATTCAGTCCACCTTCAAAATTTTGATCTATATTATGCCCAGCATTCTCAACTTTGTAATTTATTACTTCGCCACCATTTATACAATCAGAGTAAATACTACGAATACTTCCATCCAACAAAGTGGTATTTTCAGCTGTAAGAGTACAGTTGTTATGCTCTGCCCAAACTCTAGCACTCTCGTCACCTGAGAGGAATACATGACCCATCACACCTTCACCTCCATCATATGGAACCGAGTCATCATCTGCCCCAAGAATTTGCATGACAGAAGGATTTCCAGAATTTTCTGTGGGAATATTTTCTGTTGTCAAACTAGTGACAACAGCAACAAAAGCAGAGAAGTAATTAGATTCAATACCAAGGGTGTGAGCCATTCCTGCTCCGTTAGAGAAACCAATGACATATCGTCTTTCATGATCAATGTTTGTAAACGATTGCAAAGAATCTGCTATACTTTCAATAAATTGCGTATCGTTTGCTGTCGATGCTTCTTTTCCAAGATTCCATGATCTCTCAATGCCTTCAGGATATATTCCAATAAACTCTCCATCATCGATCATATCTCGAAACTGGCCAACGAAATGATCAGGCTGACCCCCATTACCATGTAGAGCAAATATCAGAGGGTAACATTTTGAGGATTCAATTATCGAGGGTGCTTGGATTAAGTATCTACGAATGATTTGTTCTCCATCTATTTCTTGAACTAATGTATGTTCTGAAACTCTAGATTCAAGAGAAATAAAATTCTCACCAACTGAACAAGAATCTGAAACTTCAGTCGAATCTTCTTGTGCATTATTCAGACAACCTGTCAAAGATGATGCCAAAATCAATATGGCTAATATTAGATGTGAGAAATGACTCATAATAATTACTCATTTTTCTAAATTAAAATCGATAGTAGGGAGATCAGTAGTAGTCTTTTTAGGCTCGAATATATGAGGGACTAGGGTTTCTGGTAGTTCAGTATCTCCCGAATTCTGAGCAACATTGAGAGCCCATTCTACAAGAGCAGCGTAGTGATTTTGTTCATGAAGTTCACCAAGCCATATTCGTCCTTCTTCTGTAGTCAATAATGACACATTATTCATGCTACAAGGACCAAGACAACCGGATATCGTAAGTTTTACTTTTTTTGCGATATCATTTTCTTCCCATGATTTCTTCAAAAAATCAATAGGAACTTCGCTATTACCTTTCTCAACTCTTCCACAACAACAACCATCGCATACGGTAACTCTCGCAGACATATTGTCAACTCAATGCATAGGTCGAACGTACAGGTCTGAATCAATTGGAACCCAAACATTGGATCTCTCTTCGTTCATGACTTCAACTCGATATGGATTCCCTTCATCCCAACATTTCAGAATCCTTCCAGGAACAAACTCTCCAGTATTAGCATACACCAAATCACCTGCTTTGAATCGTAATTCTTCTGCTTTGCATTCCATCAGCCCTTCTTGGAGGGCTTCATGATCTAGATTACGCCCAATGAATACAAAACGGCATTCTCTAGTCTCTCCTTCTTTCCAAGGAGCGACTCCTTTACTGAAATTTCCTGCAAAGAGCATGTGAACTCCCTGGAAAACAAACTTTCTATCCATGCCCTTTACTGACAAGACGCCTTTATACCGAAACAAATCTTGACTGTATTTATCTAACAGCTCTCCAATCCATTTCTCTAGTTTGTTTACATTGAGAGAACCTTCAAACTTGGTACTTGTAGAAGTCACACGATCATCATGCTCATGCTCTGAATCGGTATCTAGAAATTCAGGGTCCATTTCTAAAGTTCTCTTAAGATCAAATGAACCTATATTGATTAGATTGTCAGGAGAGATAATACTATTTTCAGTATGATAAATAGGAGCAAAACCATTAATTGACCTGATTTTATTTTCAACTTCTTTTAGTTCTTCTTCAGATACAAGATCTATTTTGTTTAACATAATTCGATCAGCAAAAGCAAGTTGTTCAACTGCCTCGTTTTCAACACCTTCAGGTTTTTCTTCATCGACATGCTGGACAAGATGTTTAGCATCAACTACGGTTATTATTCCATCCAATTTGTAACGTGAAACGACGTTTTCATCCACGAAGAATGTTTGTGCCACAGGTGCTGGATCTGCAAGACCAGTAGTCTCGATTAAAACTCCATCAAAGTCTTTGATTCGATCATACATCTGGTCGAGTAATTCGGTAAGATCACCACGTACAGTACAACAAATACAACCATTCATGACCTCAATAATGCTCTCTTCGGAGCTTTCTACCAGAATGTTCTCATCGATACCTATATCGCCAAATTCATTCTCTATAACTGCAAATTTCATTTTATGTTCAGTGCTTGTTAAGATATGATTTAGAAGAGTGGTCTTTCCTGAACCCAAGAAACCAGTAAGTACAGTAACAGGAATTTTTCTATCGACTTTCTGAGATTGGCTCATTATAACACCTTTATTCTGCGTCTATTCAAGGGACTATTTATTTGTAATTGACAGTGGTTTATATTTCAGTTCAAATGAATAAAATTAATCCAGTAATAATTGCCGGGAGAGCCGTATGAAAAGTTGCCCAGAGAGATGCTGCTCTATGTCTCACTAAAAGTGGGAAAAGTGCATCGCCATCTTGAGAAATGGCATTTGAAACAAGGCCAGGGAATCCAAGTATTCCTTCTACATAGCTTGTCATGATAATGATTTGAGGCCCACATCCTGGAATCACTCCTACTAAAGCAGCAACAAAGATTGCCCCTACTCCTGCACCATATGCTACCAAACTAGATTCATCTATTCCTCCGAATAACATACTGAATTCAAACACAAAATAGGCTATAAGAACCCAGAAAGTCACAAAAGACGTTTCTGATGCAGCATGAATTGTCGTCTCTCTCAGAGAATCTAATTTGTCACCAATACTTGCTTCACTATCATCTCCTAAAATTGAGCGTTGACCCAAGAAAATAGTTACTGAAAGTAAGGTCCCCAACAAACCAACCCATGAAATGAAACCGCCCATCGTTGTAGGATCTAAATTCAAACCACCGTCGTCTAAATCGAGTGACGGGCCTCCGTCTACCGCACCCCAATAAAGTAGTAAAATAGCAAATACTAGACCTACTAAAGTTACAGCCCACCAAATCAAATATCCTTGATGAACTATACGATAGGAAAAACCGTCTGGTTCTTCTCTAGGCAATTCTTGTCGAACATCATATTCTTCATCGGAGATATTCTCAGATATTTCGTCGGCAATTTCTGGTCCAAATCTACCCAATGGAGAACTGGGAGTAATACGGATGAAATCAATTCCTATTCCCCATATTACTCCTACAACAAATGAAATGAGATGAACGAGTAAAACAGGAACGATTAGATCAGGATTCGCTATAGCCCCTCCGATTAATACAAACGCAGAATCACCTAATGTTGCAATTAAGGTTGCTACAACTGTACCATATGAGACATATCCTCTCGCATATAGAGGCATCATTACAATAGCTCCACCACAACCTGGAGTAAGTCCCATCAACGCTCCAATAATTGGTTGTAATTTGGTCTTAGATCTAATCCAATCAACAAAACGACCTGCAGTAATATATTGTAGCCAACTGAATAAAAGAACCATTGCTGCAACAAAAACTGTTACTGCAAGAAATGCATCACGCATCGAACGTAAGACGATATCGATGACCTCGGATGATGTCGCCATCAGTCTTCCTAAGGGACTATGGATGATAATGTTAGCCTATGCTAACTTTCCCTCAAACTCAAACCCAAGAACCTTCTGGCAATGTCATGACTGCGCGCACTATGGCTTGGGCTTTGGAAAGGCTCGAACTAGGAGAGAGTGTCGCACTTGCAAGTGTTGTGGAATCTCAAGGGTCAGTACCTGGGAAGGTTGGAGCAAAAATTGCAGTTTCAGAAAATGGGGAACGACATGGGACTGTTGGAGGAGCGGGACTAGAAGAGAAAATAATCTCACACCTTACTGACATCATTAACAGTGAAGCTTCTCCCGGAATACATAGATTTCAACTTAGGAAAGAAGCCATGCAAAATACCAGTAAGGGTATTGAAGTAACCCCTCTCAACAGTCTATGTGGGGGGGTAGTTACAATCGTCAGTGAATTTCTCAATGCCTCGCCTCACGTTCTTTTAGCAGGTGGAGGACACTGTGCCATTGCAATTGGTAAAATGGCACATGTTCTTGATTGGAGAATAAGCATAATGGATACCAGAGAAGAGTACGTTTCTGAAGATCATCATCCTAAAGCAATCGAACGAATTCATAGCTCTCCTGAAAATTTCCTAGAGCGAGAAAATCCCACATCTTTAGCTAGATTCACACATATTCTAATCATGGGACATGATTGGGCAATTGACCAAAATCTTCTGTTAGGAATTATGGGAAAAATGCATAATAAAGAATGGAATACAACTGTTGGCACTATAGGAAGTAAAGCAAAATGGAATTCATTCTCTTCTGCAGCTAAAGAAAAGGGAATTGATTCTTCAATTCTTAATCAAATTCTTTGCCCTATTGGAGTAGATATTAGCGCAGAATCACCTGAAGAAATCGCTATCGCTGTATGTGCTCAAATCATCGATGAAAGAGCGCGTTCACTTCGTGGTGAAACTAAAATCAAACATTCAGGGTGGAGATCTATTCTGACTGAGTAGAACCACCAATAGATTCCCACTGGACGCTGACAACTCCATCATCATCTATTCGAATAATTGGAACGAAACCAGGATTTCCTGTTGCAACAACACTTGCAATACGTGAAACCATCCCACCAGTAATCTCCATTTGTAGATCTGAACCAAAAATAGGGAATCTCACATCTGACACTTTTCTTGGTATTTCTTTAATTTCGTCTTGAACTATTTCTTCAACTGTTTCAGTATCTATTGATGCTGCCTCACGAGCCTTTTCTTCTCTATCTTGGATATTACCGTCAGCTTCTTCTTCCTCTTCTTCTGATTCAGTGATAGTTGGAGGCAGATTATTGGCTTTATCAGATTCATAAATTTCTTTTTGATCTAATGCAGGTAAAGTACCTCCTAACCCTGTTACTTCTAGAACCTTAACAGGATCTAAATGTCCTTCTCCATCTTCCTTTACTGAACCCATACCCAATCCTCCTCGGGCAGAATACATGATGCCTTGAGCAATCATAGTCATAGCTGCTAAGAACAAAGCAACGATTCCGAATAATTCACCTAATTCGAATCCAGTGAATATGATTCCAACTGGTAATCCAAATAAACTCATTAATCGTCTCCATCCATCATTTCGATTGAATCCTAGGACTAAATGGTGCCCAAAAACAGTTACCATTGCAAATCCCGAAAATGCTGCTAAATCCTGTCCCTGCAAAGAATTGTGACCGTCAACAAAGAATAGAACTCCCGAAAGTGCATATATTGTTCCAATTGTACCCGTTGCCCAACCAGTATCTGATTCTCCAATTTCATTTTCAAAAATATATGACTTGTACAGTTGATATATTCCAGAGACTACTAGAACAAGGGTTGCCAAGTGAGTCCATCCTTCGTCCAGAGAATAATCGTAAGTAGTGTGATCAAGTAATTCAGCCAAAAAGAAGGTCATTGGCAACACCCATATTCTGAGTCCAATAACGGATCTATTACGATACAAATCATATGCTAATATAGACATCATAAAAACTCGAATCGTGGGTAAGAAATCATACATCTCTTCAGAAGGAAATACGATAAATGCAGTATATCCAAGCAACCGGTTGTAAATACCAAACGGAGAGAAACTTGAGGGAGTTTCTCCTAAATTAAAATCATCATTTAATTGAACTCTATCGGTCTGAATCCACCTATGTAGATCACCTCTGAGATAAACTATGTATTGTACAAATGAGATAACACCAAACGTCATCAACGCCCCAGTATACGGTTGAAGGGTTGTGAGTTCACTCTCTACAGACATTTCCATGATACAAAATGCAGACCACATTGCCGCAAATGGATTGAACCAAAACCATCCTAGATAGCCACTCCTTAGTGCAGCAAAAGTAGCAAATATAGTCAAAATTGGAGGCACATAACGTCCATCAGGAACGATGACTGCAACAATAATTAGTATCCAAAAAATTGGAAGATAAGGAGTATATTCTGACTTTGCAATTGTGATTTTTCTATGTCTAACTACAGATATTACACATATTATTGCAAGTAATATCGTTGTCCATCTTGGGAGAACGCTTTCACCAAGAAGATTAGAGGTCTCACCAAGATAAGGAATTTGTTCAAGAATACCCCATACCAAATTATGATTTTGAAAACCAGAAGTTGAAACTACTCCAATCAATAAAACGACGGGTGCAACAAGGATTTGGATAAATCCATGTTGATATCTAATACTTCGATCAGCAACAACTAGTAAGACGGTGAGAGCCCATAATCCTCCTGAAATATCGAAAATAGATGCTATAAGAAGAACGAGTAGCACTCCACTATCTGTTTGACGTTCCTCTGGAGTAACCTTTCCTGTAGCTTGATATCGGTAACTGATTGCCAATAAACAGGAAATTAATGCAACTTCTCGAATAATGGCTCCAGTAAGAGTTGGTTGATCAGTTACACCTGTTAGAAAAAGAAGCGTTAGACTTCCCAATGCTGCCATCATTCGACTGTATGGTGTCTTAACCTCGAATGCACCTGCTTCATGAGCACCAAGAGCTACAGTAGCAATAAACAAAAATAATCTAATTTCATTAATTGGAAAACTTACTGATTCGGCTACTGTTGATTCAGAAAGGCCAATGAATTGAGCCAGCAACAGTAATAGAAAAACGGCACCTAATGAAAGACGCGTACCAGGATCAGCACTCCAAGTTGCATTAACATCCCAACACTCTTTTTCCCTTATTGGGAAACAAATGATATGAATTGCCAGTGCAGAGAGGGGTAAGATAAACAAAACATATGGATTGGAAGTACCTCCCTCACCTACAGATGCTGGTCCAGAAGAGAACGATGTAATCAATATAGCAAGTAATGGGAGAAATAATTCCCAAGTAGGTACATGTTCTTCATCTGAAGCGGCTCTTACTCTCAAGAATAGAGAAGTGAGTGCTGTGGCTATAACCACAGATGAAAAAATAGAATCTGCGTCTATCAATACTGCAGGAGTAAGTGAACCGATTACAGCCAAGCCGCCGACCATAGACGAATGGAATCTACCTTCGGACGTTTGCCAAATGGAGAGAATTACCAAAATGGGGAAAATTCCATAGAATAGTAAATCACTTGCTTCAATCGCTCCAAACAATGTATCTGATGAATCGCCTACAATTAATGAGCTAAACCACCAAGAGGCAACTAACGCTGCAAATGTGCCCATTACTACCCAATCTCGAGCATGATCTCTAGTTGCAAGATATACAAATGCAACAATCCCTACACACCAGGCAATAGCAGAACCTTCACCATGTAACATTGCGATTGCAAGGGCTAAACCGATAGGCATAGCCGGTGTTCTTTGCATGTATGTAGAGCCAAACCAACCAACTAGAAGTGCTGCCCATAATACAAATGAAAGATCGAATGGTGGATTTGAAATTGTTACTCCTCCGAAAAGGAACGATTCTCCTGATGAAATGAATTGTGCAAGTAATATTGCACCTACAATGAAACCTGAGCTATTCTCAATCATTTTTCGATCCAACGATTTATCAATTGCAGTAATCCCTGTAATTATCACTATAGGAACGAGTAATCCAATAGCATCAATACCAAATTCTGCAATTGATGACAAAAGTAGGGGGAAAAGAGTAGCCGAACCCGCTGAAATTAGGAAAAGTTGAGCCCTATCTAGACGTAATGAGATAATGATTGATGATGTAAGTAAAGTGATGTAACCTAAAGAGGTCCACATACCTAAACCAGATGCTGTCCAATCCTCCCAAATACTCATTACACTAAGAGCCATACATATCGGTGCCAATACCAAGACAGTACGAACAGTGTTCCCTAAGCCATGTCTTTCTGATTGCCAAACACCTATCAGAACCGCACTCAATACTGATAAGGCTTGAACAAATGTCATCCAGTCTGGGATCCAATCTACTTCCCCATTACCAATACCTGGAGAAATAAGACTTACTTCTTGAACCAAAAACCAAATACTGAATCGACTGAGCCAAACCATCGATAATGTACCAAAAACAACAGCTGTACTTCCAAGATAATCTGGAAAAACCCCTTCGAAAGTTGGTATTTTTTCTCTCTTCATTAATTCAAGAAAAACAATTACTCCTAGAGAAGTAGCACCCAATAAACATCCTAACAGCAAATAAGCATAATCAGAGTCGACCTGAACAGTAGTAACATAGAAAATAGCAGCAGCAAGTAATATGCTACCACCAATAATAGATGCTAACATTCCCATTTTTGCTGCATCCATCTCAGAGGAACTTAGCACAGTAGTCGTAAGAGGGCCACTTTGGTCGGTCATTGATTAGTTATGAATTAATAGAGATATAACCAATATCCCGAATTCCAAAAATAATGAACAATTATTACTCCATATTACAACTCTCAGAACAATAAAACCCTAATGCTCAAAGATGTGGTTCTCTTGGATGGGACTACATGTCATCTCACATCCATATTCCAATGGTCCCGTCGGGCCCAATGGAGACATGGACTGGGACAGTAAATGGGAAGGAAGAGATTCATTTAGCACATGGTCATTCGATTCTACTTGATGTCCTCAGAGATAAAATAGGGGCTTTAGGGGTCAAAAGAGGATGCGACATGGGAACATGTGGATGTTGTGCAGTTTTGGTAGATGGTGTTCCAAAATTATCATGCCTAACTTTAGCCTTTGAAGCAGAAGGAACGCAGATTACAACTGTAGAAGGATTAGCTGACGGGCATCATCTCCATCCTATTCAGCAATGCTTTGCAGATCATGGAGGAAGTCAATGTGGATTTTGCACTCCCGGTTTCTTGGTTGTAAGTGCAGCCTTATTAGAAAATAATGATGACCCTACTGAAGATGAAGTCAAAGAAGCAATAGAAGGGAATCTTTGTCGATGTACAGGATATCAACAAATTGTTACTTCTGTAATGGAAGCAGGAAAAATGCTCCGAGAAGGAGTTAGCGGAGATGATCGTACTGAACCTGCATCAGACCCACATCCAATAGGCCCTGATGAACCATCATTACCACCGGGGGATGCGAGGTGATATCATGAGTAAGGGATATCGACAAGCACCTGGAAAGGGAGAAAAAAAACGCACTGATGGGAAAAGAATCGCAGGAAAACAGCATTTTGGGGTACCAGGTAGTGGGGGATCAAATCCATTTAGCAATCTACAGGACATCGATAGAATTCCTGCTAGCCAAGGTGGGCAACTAGAACAACCTAGAGGACCG
>MDSV01184933.1_pt1 | contig 20617 bp, 17 predicted proteins | sample 810851 | NCBI WGS metagenome assembly MDSV01 (sample SAMN05326640, study PRJNA326480) | marine metagenome | isolation source: seawater | place: Atlantic Ocean: North East | collected 2012 | reverse complement strand
TAAAAATAAGGTCGATTCATATAAAGAATTTGATAGAACGGTTGATTACATATATGATACTATTGAAGCCTACAAGGAGATCGATAGAAAAAGTGCAAAATTTGAAAAACAATCTGGTATTTATGCTCATATAAGAAGAGGACCTTTGGGTGTAATTTTATGTTTGGGGCCTTATAATTACCCTTTAAATGAGACCTTCTGTTTGCTAATACCTGCCATCATTATGGGAAATACAGCAGTCTTTAAGCCGGCTAAACATGGTGTTTTATTAATAACTCCCCTTTTAAAAGCCTTTAAAGATAGCTTCCCTCCAGGGGTTGTAAATATTTTATTTGGCAGGGGTAGAAAAATAGCTTCACCCATAATGAAAACTGGTAAAATCGACGTTTTAGCTCTGATAGGACACTCTTCTTCAGCAGTCGCTCTCCAAGATTTACATCCAAATAAGAATAGGTTAAGGCTAGTTTTAGGCTTAGAAGCTAAAAATCCTGGTATAGTTCTACCTGATGCAGATTTGGACTTAACAATTAAAGAATGTATTTCAGGGACTTTATCATACAATGGTCAGAGATGTACCGCGCTAAAAATTTTATTTGTTCATGAATCTATAGTTGAAGACTTCAACAAAAAATTCGCAAAAGCGGTTGATAATTTAAAATATGGACTCCCATGGGAAGAAAATGTTTTTCTCACTCCTTTACCCGAGCCGCATAAAGCAAATTATATGCAAGATTTGATTCATGATGCCGTTAAAAAAGGAGCTAAGGTTATAAATAAAAAAGGTGGAACCTTATCTCATAACTATTTATATCCCGCTATTTTATATCCTGTATCTACAGATATGAATATATATCATGAGGAACAGTTTGGTCCTGTGATTCCTGTTATGTCTTACAAAGATATAGACGAACCTCTAAATGTTATGGCTGCATCAGAATATGGACAACAGGTTAGTTTATTTGGTAATGATGTATCTAAAATTGGTCCATTAGTTGATATTTTAGCAAATTTAGTTTGTAGGGTAAATTTAAACAGTGCTTGTCAAAGAGGACCAGATGTTTATCCTTTCACAGGTAGAAAAAATTCTGCTGTTAGTACCTTAAGTGTTCACGATGCTCTAAGATCTTTTTCTATTAGGACATTTGTTGCAGCAAAAGACAATCCTAAAAACAATGAAATAATAGGCTCTTTGTTAAACTCTAAAGATTCGAATTTTATAAATACAGAATACCTTTTGTAAATCAACTTGATTTGATGTAGTCACAAATTTTATCACCTACCTCAGATGTAGAGTAATAACGATTATCATTTGATAGGTCCTGAGTAACAAATCCTTCTTCAATCGACTTTTCAACTGATTTTTTTATTAAATCTGATTCTGATTTAAGGTTGAAAGACATTTCAAGCATCATCGCAGCGGAAAGAATTGTAGCTAAAGGATTAGCGATATTTTTTCCTGTAGCTTCAGGGAATGAACCATGAATGGGTTCATACAACGAATTGACTTCCCCTATTGACGCGGATGGCATCAAACCCATTGATCCTGAAATAACTGAGGCTTCATCTGTCAAAATATCACCAAATAAGTTTTCTGTTATAAGTACATCATAATTTTTTGGTGTCTGAATCAAACGCATTGCTACCGCATCCACTAGTTCATAAGAGACTTCAATATCAGGGTAATTTTTTTCTATTGCTTGAATGGTTTCTCTCCATAATCGTGATGTTTCCAACACATTTGCTTTGTCAACACAGCATAGTTTTTTCTTTCTTTTACCTGCAATTTCAAATCCTTTTTTTGCCAATCTAATTATTTCCCCCCTATCATATTCACAAGTGTCAAAGGCTGATTCGCCATCATTTTTTCGGCCTCTTTTTCCAAAATAAATTCCTCCTGTAAGCTCTCTTACAAATATTAAGTCTGTACCATCAATTCTGCTTTTTTTTAGAGGTGAGTTTTCAATTAAACTATCAAATGTGAAAGTAGGTCTTATGTTTGCAAATAAACCTAATTTTTTTCTCATTTTTAGAAGTCCTTGTTCAGGTCTTACTCTTGCTGATGGATTATTATCAAATTCAGGTAAACCAATCGCTCCAAAAAGTACAGAGTCAGAATTTACACAAAGATTATGAGTTTCATCTGGATAGGGGTCTCCGTTTTCGTAAATAGAGGCTGCACCTACAATTCCTTCATTAAATAAAAATTCATGATTAAACTTATCTCCAATCGCCTTACATGTTTTTATAGCTTCTCTTATTACTTCTGGGCCAATACCGTCTCCTGGCAAAAATGCAATCTTTTTTTTCATTTATTTGTATCGATTGAGTTTAACATTTTTTCAGTTGCTTTTATTGCAGAAACAGTTTGGTCAGAATCAAACCCTCTAGTTGTAAATTCAAAAGAGGTGTTTTTCCATGTTATAATCGTCTCACAAAAAGCATCTGAACTGCTTCCTGGAGGTATATGAACAAAATAATCAATTAATTTAGGAAGATTCATTTTTTTCTTTTTAAATATTTTTTTTAGTGCATTAAAAAAGGCATCAAATTGACCATCTCCTGTTGCATTTTCTTCAATTATATCTCCGTAAAAATCAATTGAAATCGTTGTAGAGGGCTTCAAACCTTTTGAATGAGTTAAAACATATGAATGAATCTTAATGTCATTTTTTTTATCCTCACTATCCAATACATCAGATATAATGTAAGGCAGATCAGATCTAGTAATTTTTTGCTTTTTGTCTCCAAGTTGAATAACTCTTTTAGTAACCTTTATTAAATCTTCTTCATTTAAAGTAACCCCCAACTCTTCAAGATTTTTCATAACATTTGCTTTTCCAGACATTTTACCAAGAGCATAACTTCTTTTACGTCCAAACCTTTCAGGAATTAAATCATTGTAATATAGATTTTTCTTATTGTCTCCATCGGCATGAATTCCTGCTGTCTGTGTAAATACATTAGACCCTACAATTGGTTTGTTTGGAGGTATTCTGTGACCTGTAAATGTTGAAACTAGTTGACTGACTTTATAAAGCGAATTTTCATTGATATTTATTTTAATATTAGGAACAAAATCATTTATCGCAGCAACTGTACTTTCAAGAGCTACATTACCTGCTCTTTCACCCATTCCGTTTACAGTAAGATGTATTCCTTTAATTCCATTCTTAACTGCTTCTAGTGTATTTGAAACTCCTAAATCATAATCGTTATGACCATGAAAGTCAAAATGAATTTTTGGATATTTTGAAGTAATTTCATTTATATAATTTGCAGTATTTTTTGGTGTTAGGATTCCTAATGTGTCTGGTAACATAACTCTTTTCACAGAACTTTTTGATAAAAAATCAAGTAATGAAAACACGTATTCTTTGGAATTTTTGATACCATTACTCCAATCTTCTAGATATACGTTTGTTAATATTTCATTTTTATCAGCTCTATCTAAAACTTTTTTAATCTTTTCAAAGTGTTGTTTTGGTTTTTGACCCAGTTGATTTTTTAAGTGATTTAATGATCCTTTTGTAAGTAAATTTTGGACTTTACATCCAGCTTTATCAATCCACTCTAATGACAATCCGTCGTCCAAAAATGTAAGAACTTCAATCTTTTCCAAACATTTATTTTCTCTAGCCCACTCACATACCTTGTTTACAGAATGAAATTCACCAACTGATACTCTAGCAGATGCTATTTCTATTCTATCAACGGATAACTCACAAATTAATAATTTTGAAATTGTTAGCTTTTCAGTAGCAGAAAAAGATACTCCCGATGTTTGTTCACCATCTCTAAGGGTCGTATCCATAATTTCTATATAGTTATTAGCCAAGGAGTTCATTTTCTAAAAAGGTCTTTTGGTAGCAAATTTTTTAATTTCTGATTTCATGTTTAATAAATAATCAATATCATCGAAACCATTCATCATATTTTCTTTTTTATATGGATTAATTTCAAATTTTTCTTTATGTGAAATACCAGATATTGAAACATCTTGTTCAATCAAATTTATTTTTAACTTAACATTTGGACTTTTTTTAATTGAGTCAAAAATTAGTTGAAGAAACTCAGCCGATATCTGTACTGGCAAAACTCCAATATTTAAGCAATTATTCTTAAAAATATCGGCAAAAAAACTAGAAATCACGCATCTAAATCCGTAGTCATAAATTGCCCAAACAGCATGTTCTCTAGAAGAACCTGAACCAAAATTTTTTCCTGCAACAAGTACTTTTCCAGAATAGATTTTATTATTTAAAACGAAATTCTCTTTAGGAGTATTATCTTGGTTATAACGCCAGTCTCTGAAAAGATTTTTATCAAAATCTATTCTTTCTGTTGCTTTTAAAAATCTTGCTGGAATAATTTGATCCGTATCAACATTTTCAATTTCTAATGGGACTCCTGAACTCTCTAGTATTCTAAATTTTTCGTAAGGCATAATTATAGTTTTCTAGGATCAGTTATTCTCCCTGTTATAGCTGCAGCTGCAGCAACCGCTGGGCTTGCAAGAATTGTTCTAGCCCCTGGCCCCTGTCTTCCTTCAAAGTTTCTGTTTGAAGTACTAATTACATATTTCCCAGGTGGTATTTTGTCGTCGTTCATTGCAAGGCAGGCAGAACAACCTGGTTCTCTTATTTTAAATCCTGAAGATTCCAAGTCCTCTAAAATGCCTTCACTTTTTATTTGCTTCAATACGCGGTGTGATCCCGGAACAAGCCATGCAGTAACATTTCTGTCTTTTTTGAATCCTTTTGTTATTTTTGAAAATGTTCTAAAGTCTTCGATTCTTCCATTTGTACAGCTTCCAAGGAAAACATAATCTACTTTCTTTCCAAGCATTTTATCACCAATTTTATACCCCATATAACTTAGAGACTTTAAGTATGACGATGAATTGTCCTTTTTTGAATCAACTTTGGGTATTTTTCCAGATATACTAATTCCCATTCCTGGATTGGTTCCAAAAGTCACCATTGGTTCTATCTCTGATGAATTAAAATTATATTCTTTGTCAAAAAATGCTCCTTCATCGGTGTGTAATTTAGACCAGTATTCAATTGCCTTTGTTAAATTTTGTCCTTTGGGGGTATATTCTCGATTTTTTACATATTCAATCGTTTTTTTATCAGGCGATATCAATCCTCCTCTAGCACCCATTTCAATTGAAAGATTACAAACCGTCATTCTTCCTTCCATACTCATTTCGGAAAAAATATTCCCACTATACTCAACGAAATAGCCTGTTGCCCCAGATGTAGAAAGTTTAGAAATTATAAAAAGAGCAACATCTTTTGGAGTTACCGAATCTCCTAGTTTTCCGTTAATATTAATTCTCATCGATTTAGGTTTTGGTTGCATAATACATTGAGTGGATAATACCATTTCTACTTCAGAAGTACCAATTCCAAATGCAATAGCTCCAAATGCACCATGAGTTGATGTGTGTGAATCACCACAGACAATAGTAGTTCCAGGAAGAGTTATTCCTGATTCTGGGCCTATAACGTGAACAATTCCGTTTTTTTTATGACCTAACCCCCAAAATACAATATCGTGTTTTTTAGTATTATCTTTAAGAGTTTGAAGTTGTTTTGCAGACAACGGATCTTTGATTGGCAAATGTTGATTAATAGTTGGAGTATTATGATCTGCAGTAGCAAATGTTAGATCTGGATACATAACATTTAGATTTCTGTTTTTTAATCCTAAAAATGCAACAGGACTAGTAACTTCATGAATTAAATGTCTATCTATAAATAATACGTCTGGGCCATTTTCAATTTTTCTTACTACGTGAGAGTCCCATATTTTATCAAAAAGCGTTTTTTTATTAATCATAACCTAGATATTGGAAGCTTTAACTATTTTTTGTATGTCATCATCATAAATTTCTTTTTTTGCATCGGCTAATTTTAAAAACTCTTTATAAACTTTATCAAGTTGAATTTTATCCAATTCAAAACCAATATTTTTAGCTCTATATGCAAGTGCTGCTCGGCCACTCCTAGCAGTTAAAATAATTGATGATTTATCTACACCTACATCTTTTGGATCAATAATTTCATAGGTTTCTCGATTTTTAATTACTCCGTCTTGATGAATACCAGAACTATGAGCAAAAGCATTTGATCCAATTATTGCTTTGTTTGGTTGAACAATTATCCCCATCAAATCGGAAACCAATAAGCTTGTACTATATAAATACTTAGATTCAATAGATGTTTGAAGTTTTAGTGAAGGGTGTTGTCTTAATATCATCACAACTTCCTCCAACGAGGTGTTTCCAGCTCTTTCACCTATTCCGTTGATAGTGCATTCAATTTGTCTAGCCCCGCTACTTAACCCTGAAATTGAATTAGCTGTAGCCAGACCCAAGTCATTGTGGCAATGACAAGATATGATAGCTTTATCTATACCCTTAACATTTTCTTTTAAATATTTTATTTTTTCTCCATATTCTTCTGGCAAACAATAGCCAGTTGTATCAGGAATATTTAAAACTGTTGCACCAGCCTTAATTACCTCTTCACAAACTTTTGCTAAAAAATCATTTTTAGTTCTTCCAGCATCTTCAGCATAAAACTCAATGTCTTCAACTTTGTTTTTAGCGTATCTAACAGCGGAGGTTGCTCTCTCTAAAATTTTCTCTTTTGTGGAATTAAATTTATGCTTAATATGGTGTTCGGATGTACCTATTCCAGTATGAATTCTCGGATATTTTGCATTTTTTAGTGATTCAGCTGCAACATCAATATCTTTTTTAACTGCTCTTGTTAGTCCACACACCTGAGCATTTTTAACAAGTTTAGATATTTCATCAACGGATTTAAAGTCTCCGGGACTGGACACAGGAAATCCAGCTTCAATAACATCAACACCCATTTCATCCAATCTTTCAGCTATTAAAAGCTTACTTTTGGTATTGAGTTTGCATCCAGGTACTTGTTCACCGTCCCTTAGAGTGGTATCAAAAATATATACTTTATCGTCTGCCATTTAATTCACTAGTAAAATTAATATTAATTACTCAATAGAGTGTTCATTTCACTTTTTTTTATTATTATTTTCAAGCAAATTAAATTTTATTTCAACTACTATATTTACTAACTTTACATAATTAATTATTCCAATGTCCAAACAAAATAAAGAAAATCTTTTTCTTTTAATTAAGTCACTGTCAAAATCTGAAAAAAGACAATTTAAATTATTTGTAGGTAGGGTAAAATCTAATAAGGATTCTAAATTTATCAAATTATTTAATTTACTTGATAAATCGAATAAATACAATGAATTAGAAATACTTAAAAAAAATTTCGTTACAAAACAGCAATTATCTAATCTCAAGGCCCATCTCTATAATCAAATACTTCAAAGCTTAAGAATGAACCCTATGTTACAAGATAACAGGATGATAATAAGAGAACAAATTGATTATGCTACAGTTTTATATCAAAAAGGTTTGTATAAGCAAAGTTTAAAAATATTGGATAAAGCCAAAAACATGTCTATTGATTTAGATGAAAAATATTCTGCCTTCGAAATTGTAGAAATTGAAAAATTAATAGAGTCTCAGTATATAACTAGAAGCATGAGTAATAGGACAGGCGAACTTATTAAACACTCTAAATCTTTATCTGCACAAAATAAATTATGCAGTAGTTTGTCAAATCTTTCCTTGCAATTATATGAAAGATTGATAAAAGCTGGTTATGCTAAAAGTGATGAAGAATTTAGAGAAATAACAAAGTTTTTTTTTGAAAGAATGCCAAAGGTGAACTATAATAAATTGGGTTTTAGAGAAAAATTATGGTATTGTAAAGTTAACGTATGGTATAGTTTACTAATCCAAGACTTCTTGTCTAGCTATAAGTTTTCGAGAAGATGGGTTGATTTATTTGATTCTAATGTCACTATGATTTCATCTCACCCTGTTTTCTATCTCAAGGCCAATAATTTCCTAATGGAAGCATTGGTCTTAATTAAGTATCCAAAAAAATTTAAAGAGGTTTTGGTGAAATTTGAAGAGCTTGTTGAGTCTGATTTATTTCCAAAAAATGATAATATTTCAACTTTATCTTTTCTTTATTTAACAAATAACCACTTAAACCTTCTTTTTATGGAGGGTAAATTTCAAAATGGATTAAAAATGATTCCAAAAATATTATCCAAAATAGATGATTTAAAAAACCATATTGATCCTCACCATATAATGTTAGTATACTACAAGATTGCTTGTCTCTATTTTGGCTGTGACCGATATGTGGATTCAATTAAATACCTAAACCTTATCGTTCAAAATAAGGAGTTGAAAATGCGTGAGGATTTATTGTGCTTTACAAGAGTTTTAAATTTGGTAGCTCACTATGAAGCTGGTTTTGATTATGATATTGATAAGCATATAAGAGACACATATAAATTCTTACTTAAGATGAACGATTTACATGAGGTTCAAAAATTAATGATAAAATTTGTTAGAAATTTGGGTAATATATACCCCCACGAATTGAAAGAAAATTTTAAAAGTTTACATAAAGAATTAAAGCCATATGAAAATGACCCCTATGAGAGAAGAGCATTTCTTTATTTGGATATTTTATCTTGGCTAGAAAGTAAAATTTTAAATATGCCCATATCAAAAATCATACAAGAAAAAGCATCTAAGAACTTACCTCTTCGCAAGATTCCCAGAGAGAGTCTTTTGGACATCTAGCAACAAATCTTAACTTTTTCTTTGTAACAGGATGAAAAAATGTAAGTTGTCTGGAGTGTAGATAAATACATGAATTTTTATTCGATCTTTTTGAACCATATTTTAGATCTCCTTTTATAGGAAAACCTCGATAGGCTATTTGAGATCTAATTTGATGGTGTCTTCCGGTTTCAAGTTCAACTTCAATAAAAGAGTAATTTTTTAAATTATTTTTTAGCCTGTAAGTTAAAATAGCTCTTTTACTTCCCTCTAATTCTTTATTTAAAACCATAGACTTATTTTTTTTTTGGTTTTTTTTTACCCAATTAATTAACTTTTCCTTTTTAGGTATATTTTTACCTTCAACTATAGCCCAATAAGTTTTTAAAACTTCTCTATTTTTAAATTGTTTGTTTAGTCTAGATAATGCTTTTGATGTTTTAGAAAAGACCATTACTCCGCTTGATGTCCGATCGAGTCTGTGTACTAAACCTAAATAAACATTTCCTTCTTTATTTTTTGTTATTTTCAAATAATTTTTGAGGATATCTAATAATGATATGTCACCAGTCTTATCTCCTTGGACCAAAATCCCTGGAGGTTTGTTAAAAACTATTAAATGATTGTCTTCATATATTAAATTCTGATTTACTAATTTAATATTGTTCATTATTATTTGGAAAGTCTCCTTTTTTTACATCATTGGAGTAGTTTTTAACAGCTTTATCAATTAATGAATCCAAATCAGCATATCTTCTAAGAAATCGAGGACTGAATTCTTTGTTCATGCCAAGCATGTCATTTATAACAAGTACTTGTCCATCAACATTTTTACCAGCTCCAATACCAATAACAGGAATATTTAATTTATTAGCTATTTTAGCTGCAAGTTTAGCTGGTATCTTTTCTAATACAATCCCAAAGCAACCAATCTCCTCTAAAAGCAATGAATCGTTAATTAGTTTTTCAGCTTCAATTTTTTCTTGTGCTCTTACAGTATATGTTCCAAACTTGTAAATTGACTGAGGAGTTAAACCAAGATGACCCATTACAGGAATACCGGCTTGTAATATTCTTTCAATTGATTGTTTTTGTGATTCTCCTCCTTCAAGCTTAACCGCATGTGCTCCCGACTCTTTCATTATTCTTATAGCTGATTTTAAAGCTCCACTAGAATCTGATTGATAACTACCAAACGGCAAATCAACGACAATAAGAGCTCTTTTTGTAGCTTTAACAACTGATGATGCATGATAAATCATCTGATCAAGCGTTATAGGCAGAGTTGTTTCATGACCAGCAAATACGTTAGACGCGGAGTCTCCTACTAAAATAACGTCTATACCTGCTCTGTCAATGATTTTTGCAACTGAATAATCATAAGCTGTTAGCATAGAAATTTTATCATTACTTAGTTTCATTTCAAATAATGACTTTGTAGTAACAATTTTATATGCTTTGTTTCTCTTCAAAATTTTTTCAAAACTATATTTCTACAAATTTAAGTTTTTAAATTGTTATCCAACAAAAAAAATATTATGACAGCATGTCAGTTTTTAATAGATGGCATAAAGATTGCCAAATTATAATAAAATATAATTATGAGTAAGATTATTGGTATTGATTTAGGAACTACAAATTCATGCGTTTCTGTAATGGAAGGCAAAGAGCCTGTAGTAATTCCTAACGCTGAAGGAAAAAGAACGACACCATCAGTGATAGCATTTGTTGAAGGTGGTGAAATTAAAGTTGGTGATCCTGCTAAAAGACAAGCCGTAACAAATCCAACCAAAACTGTAGCTTCTGTGAAACGTTTTATGGGTAATAAATATTCTGAATCCAATAAAGAAGCGTCTACGGTTGCGTATAAAGTAACAAAGGGTGATAATGATACACCTAGAGTAGATATTGATGGAAGATTATATACACCACAAGAATTATCTGCTATGATTCTACAAAAAATGAAAAAAACTGCTGAAGATTATCTAGGGCAATCTGTTAGTGACGCAGTTATTACTGTTCCAGCTTATTTTAATGATTCCCAAAGGCAAGCTACTAAAGAAGCGGGAGAAATTTCAGGCCTCAAAGTCCAAAGGATAATCAATGAGCCAACGGCTGCTGCCTTGGCTTATGGTCTTGAAAAGGGTGGGTCTGACAAAAAAATAGCGGTCTATGATTTAGGAGGAGGTACTTTTGATATATCTATCCTTGAGTTGGGAGATGGTGTTTTTGAAGTTTTGTCAACTAATGGTGACACGCATTTAGGAGGAGACGATTTTGATCAGGTTTTAATTGATTGGTTAGCTGAACAATTTAAGAAAGATGAAGATATAGATTTAAGAAAAGACCCTATGGCTTTGCAGAGACTTAAAGAAGCTGCTGAAAAGGCAAAAATTGAGCTCTCTTCATCTGCCCAAACAGAAATTAATTTACCCTATGTAACTGCATCCCCTTCAGGACCGAAGCATTTAGTTACTTCACTTACTCGTTCTAAGTTTGAACAATTATCCGATGATTTAGTTAAAAGATCAATATCTCCTGTAAAAAAAGCATTGAAAGATGCTGGTTTAAGCACTTCCGATATAGATGAAGTTATTTTGGTAGGAGGTTCAACAAGAATTCCTGTAATCCAAAGTGAAGTAGAAAAGTTTTTTGGAAAAAAACCTTCTAAAGGAGTTAATCCAGATGAGGTTGTTGCTGTTGGTGCAGCAATTCAAGGAGGCGTTTTAACAGGTGATGTTAAAGATGTTTTACTTTTAGATGTTACTCCTCTTTCATTAGGTATCGAAACAATGGGAGGTGTCCTGACAAAACTTATAGAGGCTAATACAACAATACCTTCAAAAAAATCTCAAGTTTTTTCTACAGCAGCTGATAATCAACCCTCCGTTGAAATACATGTGCTACAAGGAGAAAGGTCAATGGCTGCAGATAATAAGACAATTGGAAGGTTTCATCTTGATGGAATCCCACCTGCACCAAGAGGAACTCCTCAGATTGAGGTAACTTTCGATATTGATGCTAATGGAATAATTAAAGTTACTGCAGCTGATAAAGCAACTGGTAAATCTCAAGACATTCGAATAGAAGCATCTTCAGGTCTGACTGAAGAGGAAATTGAAAAGATGAAAAAAGAAGCTGAAGCTAATGCAGAGGCTGACAAAAAAGCTAAGGATGAAGTCGATAAATTGAACAGTGCTGACCAAATGATTTTCCAAACGGAAAGTCAACTCAAGGAATTTGGAGATAAACTTTCAGAAGATAAAAAGAAGCCTATTGAGGAGGCTCTAAAAGAATTAAAAAATGCTTATGAGAGCAAAGATCCAAAACTCATTGATTCTTCGTTAGAGAAAATCAACAATGCTTGGAAAGCTGCTTCCGAAGAAATGTATAAAGCACAAGCTGCCAGTCAAAACCAGTCCAAAAACGAAAACAAAGGACAAAATAAAAAAAATGATAAAGGTAAATCCGGCAAAGATGATGTTCAAGACGTCGATTTTGAGGAAGTTAAATAAATTATAAACGCCATTTTAAATGGCGTTTTTTGTATTTATAATTAAGCTCATAATTAGATATTTTAACAATATAATAAGCTATATTTAAGGATAAATTTAGATTATGAAAAGTGTAATTATTTGCGACATGGAGGGTGTTATTCAAGAAATGAATAAAGGAGCTCTTGATATGTTTGGGTATTCAAAAAATGAACTAGTTGGCATAAAAAGGGTTTCAATTTTTTCAGAAGCAGATATAGTTATTCAAAATGTTTTGGGTTGGTTAGATGAGGCTAATAAAAAAGGTAAGTCAATAGTTAAAACTAGGTTTAAAAGAAAGGACGGTTCTTTATTTAATGCTGAAATTTTAATAACTCCAAATTATGCAAATGGAAAAGATAAGGGACAAACTGGTTACTGTGGTATAACAAAAGAAATAAATGAAAAAGTACAAATACCAATTAAACTTTCAACAAAGTTTATTAGAGGAATTGCTATAACGAGGGGGGGGTTTACTTTGTCTTCAATTTTACCTATGGTGGTTGTTTCTTATTTTTTGTCTTCTTCTGGTAATTTAAATTTTCTAAATTCAATTTTATCAATCACTGGAGTTTTTTTTCTTCACCTATTTTCAAATTTGTATAACGATTATTTTGATGTCAAGCACGGGACAGACGAAGCAAATAGTGAATATTTCAATGTCGGTGATAAATCTTTAGTTTTAAGGGGTGCCCAAATATCAGGAGGAAGTAGGGCAATAGAATTAGGTCTGATAACATTAAAAAACACCAGCATACTTGCTAATATTATGCTGTTTATTTCTTTGATTTTTTTAATAATGGTTTGTTATAACAGTTATTTAGTTACAAGTTCATTCGCAAATATAAAAGCAATGGGATTGATTGCTTTAACAGCTACATTATTTGGTTATTTTTATACGGCCAAACCTATTAGACTATGTGCTAGAAAAGGATTAGGAGAATTAACTATTTTTTTATGTTTTGGACCTCTCTTGACCATCGGAAGTGCTATTGCAATGTCTACAAATACCATAAATTTAGATTATGAAAATCTAAGAGATTTTATCTTAATTGGATTACCACTGGGTCTATTAACAACTAATATTTTATTTATTAATCAATTCCCAGATTATAATTCTGATAAGATAACTGGAAAAATAAATCTGGTTGTCTTGTTAGGCAAAAAGTTATCAAGATGGATATTTTTGTTAAATATTGCATTAACAATCCTTCTTTCATATTTTCTTAAGGATGTAATTTCATCAAAAGTTTTAAATTTTAATGAAATTGTTTACTCTATAATTATTTCAATTTTAGCATTATATGGACTTTTTATTTCGTTAGGTTTATTTAAAAACTACGATAAGAGATCTCTTGTTTACTATAATATCCAAACCATATACTTTCAAATCTTTTTCTGTTTTGGAATAATTATTAGTTTTTACTTTTAAGAAAATTTTCCATTTAAAATCATGGAAGTTAAAAAGAACAGTTTTCTAGAAGACTTTAGTAAAGAAAAAAAGTCTTTACGGTTTTATCTTCTTGGATCATTAATAGTTTTAATTTTTTCAATTATTGGTCAAACCCCAATGTTTTTTTTTCTACCCAATGAAATGAATACTTATTCAGAAGGATTTGATATTTTTTCTTCTCTTGATAAAAACTTATTGTTTTTTTTATTGCTATTACCTTCTGTTTTTTCTTTTTTAGGATTATGGTTTGTTGTAAAACAAATCCACTTTAGATCATTAATCTCAATAATAACTTCAAGAGAAAAAATTGACTTTAAAAGATTTAAATTTGCATTTATTATCTGGTCCGTAATAAGCATATCTATTTTCTCTTTTGAAATTTTACTTAATCCAACTGACTATCAATTGAATTTTAATTACTCAAAATTTCTTATTCTCTTTTTAATTTCAATAATAATGATTCCAGTTCAATCAGTATTAGAAGAATTAATTTTTAGGGGATATTTAATGCAGGGGTTTAGTGTTTTTTTTAAAAATAGGATAATGCCACTTTTAACTACTTCAATAATATTTGGTTTTCTCCATATACTTAATCCAGAAATTCAAAAGATTGGATATGGATTATTGATTTATTATGTTGGAACTGGTTTATTTTTTGGAATTGTAACTCTAATGGATGAAGGAGTCGAATTGTCTTCTGGGTTTCATGTATCAAACAATCTTGTAGCCTCCCTTTTAGTTACTGCTGATTGGACTGCATTTGAGACATATTCAGTTTTTAAATTCATTGGAAACCCTTATTTCAGCAAAGAAGTTTTATTATATGTTTTTATAATTTATCCTTTAATAATTTTTTTCCTTTCCAAAAAATATAAATGGCCCAGCTGGAAAACAAAAATTCTTTAGTAAATATCGGTTAAAATTATTTTTGTGTATTTTAATTTAATTTGTATAAAAAATCGATATTTGTAATAGTTTTATATGAGCTTAAATAAAAATAAAATATTTAGGATTTCTTCCTTGTGTATGGGTATACTTGGTACTGCTTTGATTCTTTTAGGTTTATTTAAATATAGAGAGTATGCAATAGGTTTCTCTGTCGCTGGGTTAGGTTTTTACGCAATTTCCTGGGCTTTTAATGCTCTCAAGGGTCGAGTTTAAATACTTCACTTATATGATTAGTTTTAAACAAATATTTATAGCAATTGTATTTGTTTTGTTTGCCTTTTCTGTTTTACTTATATCAAATATTACTAGAGACATACCTTTAGAACAGTTAAAAACAGAATTTAAAAACAAGAATTCGAGATTTGTTGAAGTTGATGGAACATTTGTTCATTATGTTGATGAAGGTGATGGAATACCTATAATTCTTCTTCACGGAACAGGAGCTTCGCTACATACTTGGGATTTATGGGCAGAAAGATTAAAAGACAAATATAGAGTTTTAAGAATTACACTCCCTGGCTTTGGTTTGTCTGGCCCTCGCTCTGACAAAAAATATAAAATTAAAGATTATGTTAATCTGCTTGAAAGCTTTGTTGAAAAAATTGGAGTTAAAAAGTTTTATCTTGCCGGAAATTCCCTAGGGGGTTCAATTGCTTGGCTTTATACTTCATTTTATGATAAAAAAGTAAAAAAATTAATTTTGATTAATTCATCTGGATTTGAATTCGACGAGATTCCTTTTGTAATTAAAATAGCAAGAAATAGTTTTTTAAACTTCTTAATAAAAAAAACATCACCTAAATTTTTAATAAAAAAGTCTTTAAAAGAGGTTTATTATGATGATAAACTTATATCAAAATCAATTATTAACAGATATTATAAATTAAACTTAAGACAAGGTAATAGACAGGCATTCATTGATCGAGCCTCAATTAATTATAAAGACCATACTTCAAGATTAAATAAAATTGAATCCCCAACTCTTATATTATGGGGAAAAAATGATGAATGGATAAATGTGAAGTTTGCACAAAAATTTAAAACAATGATCAAAAGATCTAGGGTTTCCATTATGAAAGAGACTGGACACATTCCAATGGAAGAGAAACCCTATGAAAGCCTAAAAATTATTGAAGATTTTTTAGTGGATTAAACTTAACTCCATCTTTATGTTTCCTCTTGAATATATAAGATTTTTTTCTATAGGTATTTCTTTAAATCCGTATTTTCTATACAAATGAATTGAATTTTTAAGTTTTGTATTCGAATAAAGAATTAACCTTGACCACTTTTTGTTTTTTGCAAATTGGATTAAAAACCTCATAGCTTTGTTGCCATACCCGTTTCCTCTTTCATCAGGTATTATCGCCATTTTACTAAATTCATAAATCTTTTCACTTTTCTTAATGAATGCAAAAGTCCCAATGATGTCAGATTTTTTTTCAATCATGAAAATGAAGCCGCCTTTATCGATAATTTCTCTCTTGGGATTATTGAGTACTAGTTCGTCAATTGGTTCAACTTTAAAATATCTATTTAACCATTCTAGGTTTAATGACTTGAATTTTTCAGAATCAATTTTTGAAAACTTTTTAAAGCTAATTTTTGTCATTACCCGTCATATCTTCAGGCTTGACCCACTTATCAAAGTCTTCTTCTGAAACATAGTTTAATTTTTTTGCTGCTTCTTTAAGAGAAATATTTTCTTTGAATGCGAAATTGGCTATTTCAGCTGATTTATAATATCCTATTTTAGTATTTAAAGCAGTAATTAGCATTAGGGAATTGTTTAATAATTCATCAATTTTTTCCAAGTTGGGTTTAATTCCAGAAACACAATTTTCACTAAAGCTTTTACAAGCGTCACCTAATATTTGAGACGACTCCAAAATATTCTTTGCAATTAGGGGTCTAAAAACGTTTAACTCGAAATGCCCCTGTGTGTTGCCAATTCCTATAGAAACATCATTTCCCATAATTTGAGCACAAACCATTGTTAATGCTTCGCATTGAGTTGGATTTACTTTTCCTGGCATTATAGAACTTCCAGGTTCATTTGCAGGTAAGTAGATTTCGCCAATGCCTGACCTAGGTCCAGAGCCCATAAGTCTAATATCATTTGCAATTTTATTTAGAGATATTGCTAATTGTTTTAATGAATTGTGAACAGCAACAATTGCATCATTTGAGGATATTGCTTCAAATTTATTTTTGGCAGTTACAAACTTTATGTTTGTTGACTTAGATATATAACGAGCAACACAGTCGCTGTATCCATTCGGAGTATTAATTCCCGTTCCAACTGCTGTTCCACCTAAAGCGATTTCAGATAGGTGGTTTAGAGAAAATTTTAGTGAATCTAAACCGTACTCTATTAGAGAAGAATATCCAGAAAACTCTTGACCCAAAGTAACAGGAGTTGCATCCATAAGGTGCGTTCTACCAATTTTAACGATTTTTTCAAATTCTTTAGCTTTTGTTTTTAATGAACTTAATAGATTTTCAATCCCAGGGATTGTAACTTCCTTTAATTTTAGATATGTTGCAATATGAATAGATGTAGGGAATGTATCATTTGAGGATTGTGACATATTAACATCATCATTAGGGGATAATTCTTTTTTTCCAGCTCCCAATTTATTTCCAAGAATTACATGTGCTCTATTACAAATTACCTCATTAATATTCATATTCGTTTGAGTACCAGATCCAGTCTGCCAAATAACAAGAGGGAAGTGATCGTCAAGCTTTCCCTCGATAATTTCATCACAAACTTTCACGATTAAATCTTTTTTATTTTTCTCCAAAACGCCAAGCTCGTGATTTGCCATTGCAGCCGATTTTTTCAAGTACGCATAACCATAAATAATTTCAATTGGCATTGACTTTGATGTTCCAATTTTAAAATTTTGTCTAGATCTTTCAGTTTGTGGACCCCAATAGACATTCTCTGGAACCTTTACTTCACCTATTGTATCTTTTTCTATCCTGTATTTCATCAAAAATTATTTTATAAAATTACAACAAATTTTTCTCAGCTTAAATTTTTAAATTCACCAAATTATTTTTTTAAAAAAACAGAAATTTTATTTAGAAAAATAAATTAAATTTGAAGTATATTAATAAATATGTTTGAATTTGATCAATATTTAGGTTTTTTATCATTTCTGGGAATACTCACAATAGGATTTTGGCTAATGTTTTTTTTGCTATTATTTATTATACCCTATTGGTTAACTGGAACTTTTCTAGAATGGATTAAAGGTAAGACCTCTTCTAAAAAATCTTAGTTTAAACTTATTTAATCTAAAATTCAAATTCTTGTCCATCTGAATTGTATTGGCGTGAATTTCTTCTTCTATTAGATTTATTTTCGTTAACTCTGTAAGTAAGTGTTAGTATGTAGGTAGGTGCTCTCCATTGAAATTCTGTATAATTTTCAAAACTATCGGTTAAAGTTGTACTTCTTGAAATTTGTGAATTAAATATATCTGAAGCCCTAAATGAAATTGTACCTTTCTTTTTAAAAATTTGCTTATTTATTGCTCCCGAAAAACCAACTAGACCTTTAGTTTTTCTTTGAGCATTTTCCCTTGGCCCTCTATAATAACCATTTATTTGAGCATTTGTTCCAAGTGGGAGTGGAAAACTTGAATTAATTCTTGCAAACCAGGTCAAAATTCTTGCATCAAACGAGTCACCTTTATAGCTACCAATAGTTTCAGAATTAAAAAGGTTAAAATTTCCACTTACTCTGACGGTTCTTTTGGGTGTGTAGGTAAGAGTAAACTCGGTCCCTGTTCTTATATTTTCCGATAAATTAATGGAAGTAAATCTTAGTGCCGGTACATCAACTATTGGATTTTCACTCACCCTAACTATTTCCCCCGTTTCTTCTGTGATTCTTTGAATAACGTCTGTCTCTTTTTGAAAATATAGTGAACCGCTGAAGGTAATTTTTTTCATTCTTTTTAAATATCCCAAATCATATGAATTAGAATAGGAGGGGTCTAAATCTGGATTGCCTTGTCTAAAAAAAGTAAGACTCGTAATGGATTGAAAGGGATTTAATGACCAAGAACGGGGTCTTCTAATTCTCCGACTGTATCCTAGTGTAATATTTTCAGAGTTACTAAACTCGTATGATAAATTAACAGTTGGGAATAAGTCTGTATATTTTTTTTGATTTGACTCCTGAGAGGTTTTCTGATTAAATTGAAGATCAGTGGTTTCTGCTCTAAGGCCTAGTAGGTATGAAAATTTATTTATTTTTTTTCCAAATTGAGTATAATAAGCATTTACATCTTGACTAAAAACGAATATGTTTGACAAATTTAAATTTCTTATTGTTTCATTATTCCTAATATCTAAAACGTTATAATCTGTATTTAAATCGGTAAAATTACCCCGATACCCAAGCTCGAATTGAGTATTTTTATCAATAGGATAAACATAGTCTATTTGAAGTAGTTTTCTTTGTTGAGTCTCATCTGTAATTGATGATTGGTCAAAAGTATTTGTATTTGATGCATAATCACTTTCATCCTCAGTACTTCTCTCCGTCTGAAACTCAATTACGAGTTCGTGGCCCTTTTTATTAAATTTTTTTGTAAAGTTAAAGGTCAATTGGCTTGATATATCATCTTCTTCTTCATCTTGAAATCTTCCAAATTCATTTAATATTTCCTTGTTTTGGTCAAGGTCCTGTATAATGGTGGAATTATTGCTTAGATTATCAGAATTTCTCGTAAAACCACTAATTGTCAGAGAAGTTTCATTGTTAAAATAATATTCCCCACCAAGATTTAAGAAAACTCTTTTTCTTACCCTATCATAATCCCTATCCTCGTATGTAAATGTACTAGGATTGATACCATTAAAATATTCGCTATCAAATAAACCACCTCCTAGTGATTTTGAGTCATTTACACTTATCGTTGAAAAAAAATTTAGTTTGTTTTTTCTAAAATTCATATTCAAATTACTTCCTACGGCTCTTGGAAAACCAGAATTCAATGCTAATGATCCATTAAAGCCCTCTAAATTTTGTTTTTTAAGGATTATATTAAGAATTCCTGCTGTTCCAGAAGCTTCATATCTAGCTGAAGGTGATGTTATTACCTCTACTTTCTCAATTGATTCAGCAGGAAGTTGTCGCAGTCCCTGAGGACCGGATAAGCCAACTAAACCAGATGGCTTACCATTTATTAAAATCCTTACATTACCATTTCCTCGTAAAGAAATATTTCCTTCAGGATCAACCGACACAGAAGGAATATTATTCATGACATCAGATACGCTACCTCCTCTAACAGTTATATCTTTTCCTACATTGTAAACTCTTTTGTCTAATCTTATTTCTACTTGAGTTTGTTCTCCAATTAATTCAACTTCATCTAAATTAGATATAGAAATTTTCAATTTTATTTCACCGATATTTTTTGAACTATTTAAAACAATTCCTTTATCAATATTTTTTTCAAATGAAATATATTCAGTTATAATATCGTATTTACCAGGAATTATTTCGATTTTAAAAACTCCATTTTGATTGGTGATACCTCCTTGATTTAATTTAGGAGCGTTTGGATTTTTAAATGAAATAGTTGCATATTCTAGGGGTTGTCCAGTATCAATATCGATTACTTTACCTGTAATAAATATTTTTTTAACTCCAGATGGAAAATTTCTCTGAGCTTTAGTGTTTAAAGCCACAAAAAAGAAAACCAGTAAAAGGAGTGATTTTTTCAAACAAAAATTTTATGCAAAACTCGACATTTTTTCTGAGTAATTTTTTTTTTACATAAAGTTTAACAGTTTATCAATTGGTTTTGCAATTATGGAACTTTTACCCTTTGTAACTATTGGCCTTTCAATTAGTTTTGGATATTTTGAAAGAGCATTTATAATTTGATTATCATCTAAATCTTTGTTTTTAAAATTTTCTTTCCAAATCGCTTCGTTTTTCCTTACCAATTCAATAGGTTT
>MDSV01075634.1_pt1 | contig 20626 bp, 22 predicted proteins | sample 810851 | NCBI WGS metagenome assembly MDSV01 (sample SAMN05326640, study PRJNA326480) | marine metagenome | isolation source: seawater | place: Atlantic Ocean: North East | collected 2012 | reverse complement strand
TAAATTTAATAGATCTTGACTGTCGTTCATAATTGTCTAATAATTGTTCAATTGTTGAACGATCTTACTGTTCAACAGATGAACAGTCAAGTAAATTTTATATATATGAAGAAAATTACATACAATAAACAATACATTGATAAAAATGATCTAAATATTATTTCTAAAGCGGCAAAAAACAATCTGATAACTGGTGGAAATTATGTAAAATTTTTAGAGAAAAAAATATGCAAGTTTCTAAAAGTAAAATTTGCAACAACTTGTGCTAATGGTACTGCCGGGTTAGATATTGCTTTTAAAAGCATCAACTTATCAAGAAATGATGTTGTGATAATGCCAGTTGTAAATTTTATTGCTTCTTACAGCATGGCTAACAATTTAGGGGCCAAAATATATTTAGCCGATGTCGATCCCTTAACGGGTCAAATGACTCCAGAAAATTTGATCAAATGCATAAAAAAAAATAATATAAGAAAAATAAAAGCAGTTGTGACTATGTACTTAGGTGGTTACCCCGAAAATGTTCTTAGTTTTTTTAGAATTAAAAAAAAGTATAATTTTTTTTTAATAGAAGACTCGTGTCATGCTTTTGGGGCAAAATATGAAGTTAATAAAAATAAGTACATGGTTGGAAGTTGTAATCATGCTGATATCAGTGTTTTCTCTTTTCATCCAGTAAAAACCATTACTACAGCTGAAGGTGGTTTAGTAGTGACAAATAATAAATCTATAAACGAGAAAACCAAACTCATAAGAAATCACAATATTATCAGGGGCAAAAAGTATTGGGATTACGATATTCAAAAATTATCGCTTAATTATAGATTAAGTGACATAAACTGTGCATTAGGAATAAGTCAATTAAAAAAAATAAATTTATTTTTAAAAGATAGAAAAGAATCCTATTTGTATTATAAAAAAAAAATTAAAAACTTAAGTCAATTTATCTCTTTGCCCGATTATAAAAATTACAAAAATGCTGGGTTTCACCTTTTTTTAATAAATATTAATTTTAAAAGTCTTAAATCAAATAAAGATAAAATATTCAAATATTTAAACAGAAATAAAATTTTTCCCCAATTTCATTATAAGCCAATATACATGTTTTCCTTTTTTAAAGGGAGCAGCAAACAGTTTAAAGGAGCAAAAAAATACTATGAAAATACACTATCAATTCCTTTGTTTTTTGGAATTAAAAAAACTCAAAAAGATTATGTTATTAAAAATTTAAATAATTTTTTAAATAAAAAAAAAAACTAAATTGAAAAAAATAAGCAAAAAACTAGTACTTGGAACTGCAAATTTAAGTAGAACATATGGCATTAATCGATCAAATTTAAAAAAAAATAAGTCATTTAAAAATATTCTTTCAATCTTAAATAAAAAGAACATATTTTTTATTGATACTGCGAAGGACTATTTGAATTCTGAGGAGTATCTTGGAAAATTTTGTCTCAATGAGTACAAAATTGTTTCTAAGATATCCAAATTTAAAAAAAATTCTAATTTAAGCATTGAAAAACATATTGTAATGCAAACAAAAAATTCATTGTCAAAATTAAAAATTAAAAAGTTTTATGCTTTGCTGATTCATAATACAGAATTGTTAAGTGGGAAAAATGGAAAGAAAATTTATAAAGCTTTAAATACATTAAAAAAGAAGGGTTTAGTGAATAAGATTGGTTACTCTATTTATAATTTGAAAGAATTAAACAAATTTTATAAAAAATTTAAGCCAGATTTAATACAAGGACCATTTAATATCTTAGATCAAAGGATTTATAGATCGGGATGGTTAAAAAGGTTAAATGATTCTGGAGTGGAATTCCATGCAAGATCTATTTTTTTACAAGGCTTGTTGCTTAAAAAACCAGGGAATATTCCACCAAAATTCAGAAAATTTAAAGATATTTTTGATAACTATCATCTGTGGTTAAAAAAAAACAAGTTAGACCCCTTAACAGCTTGCTTACAATTTGTTTATTTTAACAAATTTGTCAAAAAGGTAGTTGTTGGAGTTGATAATTCTAATCAATTAGATGATATTGTTAATTTAAAATTTAATACAAAAAAAAATTATAATTTTCATAAACTAAATTGTGTAAATATGAAGCTAATTAATCCATCTAAATGGTAAAAAAATGAGAATGAAAAAGTCTAAAGTCAACAAAGGCCAAAAAGTTTACTCTAAAGCAAAAAAAATAATTCCTGGTGGTAATATGTTGCTATCAAAAAATCCTGATCGTTTTTTACCAGATGGTTGGCCAGTTTACTTTAAAAGAACTAAAGGCTGTGAAGTATGGGATTTAGATGGAAATAAGTATTTCGATATAAGTCTGATGGGGGTAGGTACAAATATACTTGGTTACTCTAATAAAAAAGTTGATGCAGAAATTAAAAAAGTTATTAAAGACGGAAATTTAAGTACTTTGAATTGTTCTGAAGAAGTTCAATTAGCTGAAAAATTAATAGAGCTACATCCTTGGGCGGGGATGGTGAAATTTGCAAGAACTGGGGGAGAGGCGAACGCAATTGCAATTCGAATAGCTAGAGCCGCATCTGGAAAAGATAATGTGGCTTTTTGCGGATATCATGGATGGCATGACTGGTATCTAGCTACAAATGTAAATAAAAAAAATAATTTAAATGATCATTTACTTAAAAATCTTCCTACCAAAGGTGTGCCTAGGAAATTAGCTGAAAGTGTTTTTCCTTTTAAATTTAACGATTACGACGAACTAGAAAAAATTGTTTTAGAAAAAAATATAGGAGTAATTTGCATGGAGGTAGTTAGAAATGAAATGCCCATAAATTCATTTTTAAAAAAAGTGAGAAAATTAGCAGACCAAAAAGGGATAGTACTTATATTTGATGAGTGCACATCAGCTTTTAGAAAAAATTATGGTGGTTTGCATAAATTTTTCAATGTAAATCCTGACATAGCTTTATTTGGAAAAGCTTTAGGGAACGGTTATGCAATTACAGCCGTTGTTGGAAAAAAGAATATTATGAGAAATGCTAAGAACTCTTTTATCAGTAGCACCTTTTGGAGTGAAAGAATTGGTCCAGTGGCTGCATTGGCGACTTTAAGAGAAATGAATCGTGTTAAATCTTGGAAAACTATTGATTTGATTGGAAAGGAAATTGTTAAAAAATGGAGCAATTTAGGTGATAAATATGAGCTAGATTTAAATATTACGGGATTACCAGCGCTATGTAATTTTAACTTTTTAAGTAAAAATAATTTAAATTATAAAACTTTAATTACTCAAGAGATGTTAAAAAAAGGTTTTTTAGCATCTTCTTCAGTTTATACATCTATTGCCCACAGCAAAAGCATATTAGAAAATTATTTTTATGAGTTAGAACAGGTGTTTAAATTAATTCAAAAATGTGAAGATGGTTTAGATGTTAAAAAAGTTTTAAAATATCCTTCTATTATTTCAGGTTTTCAACGACTTAACTAAATGAAAAGACTCAAGAGATTACTTATTATACCGGCTAGAGGAGGATCTAAAAGAATAAAGAATAAAAATATAAAAAAATTTAAAAACAAACCAATTATTTATTATACAATTGACAATGCTTTAAAAAGTAAACTTTTTAATAAGATACATGTATCCACTGAAAGTAATTTAATAAAAAAAATTGTAAAAAAGAAAAAAATAATTATAGATTTTATGCGTACTAAAAAATTATCTAATGATAAAGCTCCTTTATTTGAAGTTTATAAATATGTTGTGAGAGAATACAAAAAAATGGGCTTTGTATTTGATGAGATTTGGTCAATAATGCCATGTGCTCCGAATTTGAATGCTGAAGATCTAAGAAAAATTTCTAATTTTTATAAAAACTTAAAGGTTAAAAAACCAATTTTATCAATTTCAAAATATAAAGTTCCAATTGAATGGGCTTGTATCATCAACAAAAAGGGAGAGCTTTCATCTTTAAGTCGAAAGTCTCAATTATTAAGATCACAAGATATTGAAGACAAATATTATGATGCTGGGCAGTTTTACATATATCCTGGAAAAAAATTGCTTAAGTTAAATTTTATTAAAAAGAATTACAGTTATATAGGATATAAATTACCACTTAGTAAATCTATAGATATTGATGATATTGAAGATTGGAAAATAGCAGAAAAGCTTCATTAAGATTATATTTAATTAACTTTGTATTTTTTTAAAATCTTTATACCTTGTTTAAAAGAACTAAAGTCGAGCACATCGTCATTTTCTATAGAAATATTAAATTCGTTTTCTAAACTAGATATCAAAGTCATATGTCCTATTGAGTCCCACTCAGGGATTTCATTATATTTCAAATTTTGACTAAATTTTCTCTTGTCTATATTTAGTGCGCTTATGAAAGCTTTTTTATATTTTTCTAAATTATTCATTATCTTTATAAAAGTTACTTTATAAAATCGTCAGTAGAAAAAATTTCTTTTGATAGAGCTGGATTAAAAATTGTTTGACCGTCTTTTGACATAAATTTTTTAATAAATGTTTTATCTTCTCCAGCAAGACAAAGATCACTATGATTTCTAAAATATTTGATACTAAAACCGTGATCTATAATTTCTTTTAAAGACTGCTCAAAAATGTTTCCTATTTTAATGTGAACGTATGGACAGACTAAAACGTCTCCAATTGGAGTTACATAAACTCTATTGACTGTCGTGCATCCCAAAATTTTTTCGTGATTTTGGTCAAATGGGTTCCAAATATTCCTAACTAAATTTTTATACTCTTTTCTTATTTTTCTTAAATACTCTCTATCTTTATCGTCACAAATAATATCATCCATCTTTTGCCACATGCCTGACGGAACAGCTACATTCAAAAGAGTTTTATATTTTTGATCCCTTGAATAATCTAACAACTTTTTAAAATGATCTGTATTTGCATTATAATGTCCCACAGTAATATTTAAATAAGGATCCATTCCTGCATTTTTAACATGTTTCAAGGCTTCAATAGCTCTCCTCCAAGAATCTTTTCTTCCTCGAATTTCATCATGAACTTTTTCATCCATGCTATCTATGCTTACTGAAACTCTACTTACTTTAAATTCTGCTAGTTTTTTTGCCATAGTTTCATCGAGATAAAATCCATTAGTAGTTAAATACATATAAAATCTTTCAGGCTTAATTGCTTCCAAAACCTCAAATAACTTGTCTGGCTGAAGAAGCAACTCACCTCCTTGAAGATCAAATTCAAAATATCCTAATTCATCAGCTTCATCCGCTAATCTTTTAATTGCTTTGATATCTAGGTACTCTTTAACATGATCTCCTTTTGGTGAATTAGTAAAGCAATATTTACATCTTAAATTACAAGCATTATTAAAATTTAAATCTATACCTCTAGTTTTTTGTCCAACTTTGCCATCATTTTTATGAACATAATCATAAAATTTTCTCAATTTTTCAAGTAATCGCGGTTTGTTTAATAATGATGAAGCTATTGGCATATAATATTTATATCATATTTTAATTTTTAAAGTTTATACTTTTTTTAATTTCTCGTAGCAAACATTATTTGCTTGAAACATACAATAATTATTATACTGTACAATTATTGAACAAAAATGTACAATTATCATTCAAAATTTCGATTTATTAAAAATGAACACAAAAACTATTAGTAAAAATTTCAAAAAGAACGGTTTTGCTGTTTTGCCGAAATTCTTAAGCAAAACCCAGATAAAAAAGATATTTTTTCAATTAAATCAACTCATTGATATTTCTTTGGATACAATTGATCCATCTTTAAAAAGTAAATTAAATCTAGATGAAAAATATCTCTTTTTAAAAAAAAAAAATCCAAAATTGAAATCTCATTTTTACCAAACTATAACTTTTCTCGACAGTATAAACACAATTTCGAATTCAAAAAAAATTACTAAAATTGTTAAAAATATTTTGAAAGAGAAAACTGTTTTCGTTGGATCTTCACAAGTCAGAGTTGATCATTCCAGTGATCCTTATTATTTACCTCAACATCAAGAGCTAGGACAGATGTCAACAAAACTAGTTTTGTTTTACATGCCTTTAGTAAATTTAAATAAAAAAACTGGTGGGCTTTATATTAGACCAAAAACTCATGAGCTAGGTTTTGTGCCATACAAAGGCTACGATAAAGAGGCTAAAGCTGCAGGACATGGTAGACAAAAAATAATTGATAAGCTTTTTAGCAAACCAAATTTAAGTAAGTATAAATCACGTTACGTTAAATTAAATGCAGGTGATGCAGTAATATTTCATAATTACCTATTTCATGGAACATTGCCTAATTTAAATAAAAAAAAAGCAAGATGGGTTTATCTTGTTAGATTTAATTCGATTAAAAAAACTCCATTCATAAAAGACTCTAAAAGTTCTATGGCTATACCCTATACTGCAGATTACAGTTTGCTGTAAGTTAGCTTTTTAATTTCATGAATTTGACATTATTGCTTAATAAATTAAAAATTAAAAGTGGTGATAAAATTGTAATTACTTCAGATATTTTGAAATTATTAATTAAGTCCCGTACAAAAAAAATTCACTTTGATCCAAATAATTTTATTGATATAATTAAAAACAAGATAGGTAGTCGAGGAACTTTATTAATCCCTACTTTCAACTGGGATTTCTTAAAAGGTAAAATTTTTTATTCTGCTAAATCACTTTCCCAATCAGGTGCTTTAGGAAATATTGCTTTACGAAGGAAAGATTTCTCAAGGACTTGTAATCCAGTTTATTCTTTTGCTGTAACTGGAAAAGATAAAAACAAACTTTGTAATCAAAAACATACTAATTGTTTTGATTTAAACTCTCCCTTTGGCTATTTAATAAAAAACGAGGGAAAAAATCTTTTTATAAATATGCAACAAAGAGTTTCGAACGAGACTAAACTTAATGGTTTTCCTTTTCATCATGTTGTAGAGCAAACAGTAGGTGTACCTTATAGGTATTTAAAAGAATTTAGCGGTTTTTCGGTAAATAGTAAAAAAGAAAAGAAAAAAATAAAAATAAAATTTTATGCTAGAGATTTAAAATTTAAATATTATGTTTTTATAAGTAAAAAATTGGATAAAGTTTTGTTAAATAAAAAGATTTTGATTAGGGAGAAAATTAAAGGTATTGACTTCGATTTATTAAAATTAAAACCCACGTACAATATATTAAAAGATGATCTGCACACGAAACAGAAATTTTTTATAAAGAAGTATTTATAAATCAATTACCTTTCTTTTTATATTCAAAGTTTGCAAAAAATTTTTAATATCTGTTGATTGACTTAGAGTTCTATTTAAAAGGATTAAAGCATTTGAATTTTTATTAAGCCTATATTTAAAAGTCTTTGGACTAATGATTTTTTTCCCAAAATAATCGTAGTTTTGAAAATGTTTGTTACTGTCAACAAAACTATCTATTTCAATATTATTATTTTTGAGAATATGAAAAATAGTCCTGCCTTCTATACCAAAACCGAAAATAAAAATTTTACCATAATTTTTGTAATCGTTGTTTAATACTCGAGGAATTATTCTCTTTCTTAGATTTAAAATTCTCGAAACTGAAAAAAAATATTTATCTAAAAAATTTTTATTGATTGAATTTCTTTTTTTATAACTTTTATACAATTGTGTAATTTTTGTTATTTGTTTTAATGAACAAATTAAAACATACAATCTGAAGATATACCTTATAAATTCTATTCTATTTTTGATAAATCGAATTTTATTTTTTTTTAATTTATTTATTTTTAAAATCTTTAAAAAATTAATAATTGCTAAAAAACAAGAATAAAGGGCTAAATAGTTTGTGTTTCTCGATAAACTCAATGGCCTTTGTATATACCTATAAAATGTTCCAGGAAGTATCTTAATTTTTTTTACTTTAAATAAAACAGAAGTACAAAAAACTTGATCCTCAAATATATCTATTTTTTTAAAATAAATTTTATTATTTTTTAAAAACTTTTTTTCAATGACCATATTCCAACAATTTGGATTATAAATACGCGTTTTATTTTCATAAGATAAAAATGAATTCACGGAGTCTAATTTTTCAATTTTTTTTTTTAATATACGAAATTTGTTCGTTTTAAATTCGAGACACAAAATTACCTCTGGTTTACTCTTGTTAACAATATGATCAATTTTCTTTAAAGAATTTTTTTTTAATTCATCATCGCTATCTAAAAAAATTATATATTCACCCTTAGCTTCTTTAATTCCTATATTTCTGCAATAAGAAACTTTTTTGTTATTTCTATTATTTATGATTTTAATATTTTTGTATTTTTTTTTAAATTTTTGAATGATTATTTTTGACTTATCAATTGAACTGTCGTTAATAATTATTATTTCAAAATTTTTTTTTGGAAATGATTGTGATAAAGCACTTTTTAGTGAGTCTGAAATATATTTTTCTGAATTGTAAACTGGAATTATAATGCTAAATTTTATTCTCATTTATACTTACTAATTTACTACAAATAAGAAAGGTCACTATACTCTTACATAAGGTAGCGGTTTTTTTGTCTGTTCGGCAGCTTTAATTTTTTTCACTGTATAGTCTCGTCCATTACAAAAATCACAAGCTGAAATATAATCCTTGTTATAAACCAATTCTTTGATCTTAATTTTTAAGTCTTCTTTTGAAATATTTTGGTCGCTTAAATCTACTTGGTCATCTTTGTTGAATGGTATTGCTTTAAGATTCTCCCCATTGGCTGAAAACGGACATCTATATAATTTTCCTTTAAGCAAGCTTAATTGATCGCTATTACAACAGTCTATAAATTTCCTTTTTTTCTCTAATTCTGATCTATTTTGCTTAGGCAATATTTCTCCACAGTCTTGCCAAACTGTAGTTAAGCTCTCAGAGTAAGAAATATTATTCTCTTCGCAAACTTTTACTATTTGTTGGTGATTATTTGAAATTGTGCCGTAGTTTGTCATATCTAAAATTACTTTTTTGTTTTTTAAACAATCTAAATTAGGGCCTTTTGGAACAATTCTTCCATTTGTATAAACTATAACTTTTTCAGTTTTATTATAACTTACAAGTTTATTTACAACTTTATACATATCTTTATTCATAAAAGGATCGCCCCCTAGAACTCTAAACTCGTAAATCTTATCGACACAATCCATAAATCTATCTAATGATGAAAATAATAAATTTAAATCCTCGTTGACTGGTTTCTCATAAAATTGCATTAGGTTAGAACAATGAGAACACTTGAGTGAGCATCTTTCTGTAATTTGAACATCTAAATTTTTAATATTAAGTTCTCCAGATGTGCTATACTCGTCCTTTAAACACATATTTTTATAATATTCGATTCTTCTATCAATTTTTAACGTGTGTAATGACTCAAATTTTTGGTCTTTAAAATCTGTATTATTCAGGAGTTCGACACAATCGTAAAAATTTGTAAAACCTAATTTTTTTAATTCGTCGCTTATAGAAGAGTAATAATTATTGCTAATAAATATGTTAACCCCTTTGTTCATTTTTATCAATTCTTGGAATGATAAAACTTTTACGCCGTACCTCTCTTTGCCATGTTTATCTTTGTCATTATCGCAATAATAATCAACTTTTAAACCAAGTTGACTTAAAGAATATTTTACTAGTTCTCCGATATCACCTGCGCCGAATAAAATTATCTTTTGTTCATTAGAAGTTAATTTATTTTTTAGCTCTGAAATTTTATAATGTTTCATTTAATATTTTTAATGTTCAATTTTTGAACAATTTTTCACAAATAAAGTTTAAAGTCAATATATTATTCTTAATTAATTTTGTATTTTTTTAAAATTTGCATGCCTTTTTTAAAAGAGCTGAAATCAATGATATCATCGGACTCCATCGTAATATTAAATCCTTCCTCTAATCCAGACATCAAAGTCATATGATTTATTGAGTCCCACTCGGGTATATCGTTATATTTAAGCTTTTCATCAAATTTTTTTTTATCTATCGAAAGAGACTCAATGAAAATATCTATGTATTTTTCTTTATTTTTCATTATCTTTTAAAATTTAAAATAATTTGTTCAACAATTTTTTCTGTCGATAATCCATATATATTTTTAAGGTAATCATAACTCCCGCCTTTTGAATAAAAATCATTAACTCCTAATCTAACTAAATTACAATTATTTTTTTTCTCTGAAAAAACCTCTGCTACCGAACTTCCAAGGCCTCCTATTATATTATGCTCCTCTACAGTTATTGCTAAACTATATTTTTTTGAAATGTTTTGAATCTTTTCTTTATCTATCGGTTTAATTGTATGCATGTTAATTACTGAACAGTCTATTTTTTTTTCTTTTAGAATTTTAGCTGCATTCAAACAATTTCCCAGAACGTTACCGCATCCTATTATTGCGACATCATCACCAGATAAAATTTCTACTGATTTACCTATTTTAAAATTATAATCCTTTTCATTAATAATTTTTGAATTAGAACCTGCTGTTAATCTAATATAAACAGAGTCTTTATAATAAATAGCTTCATTAAGAGTTTTGAATAACTCGTAAGGATCAGATGGTACTATTATCGCTATGTTTGGAATTGATCTCAACGATCCAATATCCTCTATGCTACAATGAGTAAATCCTAAATTTCCTAATACTAAACCACTGGCTAGGCCTACCATACAAACTTTATGTTTCATGTAACCAAGATTAACTTTGATTTGTTCACAACATCTTAATGTTTGAAAAGGCGAAAAAGTAGTTGATATAACATTGAAACCTTCGCTTGATAATCCAGCTGAAACTCCGATTAAATTTTGTTCAGCAATTCCAACATCTATATATTGATTGGGGTGTTGTTTTTTAAATCTATCTAAACCAGCTGAAGTTGATACGTCAGATGTCGTTATAATTAAGTTTGGATTTTTTTTAGCTAATTCAAGAGCGATTAAACCAAAAGTTGCTCTCATGCCTAGAGTAGACCAAAGTTTAATATTTTTTTCAGCATTCATATATTTTAAATTTCCCTTAAAATTTCTTTATAAATTGATTTTGTAATAACAGAGTGATGCCAATTATTATTATTTTCAAATAATTTAAAGCCCTTTCCTTTAATTGTGTTTGCAACGATTACTCGTGGTTTCTTTTTTGTGTTTTTTTTTGATAAAACTGAGTAGATTTTCTTTAAATCATGTCCGTTAATCTCAAATGTATCACATCCAAAACTTGTGAATTTACTTTTCAAATTTTTTAAGTCCATGATGTCTGAGTTTTTCCCTGTTTGTTGGTAATTATTCCTATCTACAATAATAGTCATGTTATCAAGCTTAAAGTGACTTGCTGATAGAATAGTTTCCCAAATTGCACCTTCATTGCATTCTCCATCGCCTATAATTACGTAAACTTTATAATTTTTTTTCTTTTTTTTAGCTGCTAAAGCAACTCCAACTCCCAGTGATAAGCCCATGCCTAGACTTCCAGTTGAAAATTCGATGCCATCAATCTTGTTAATAATTGGGTGACCTAAAAGTTTACTTCCGTCTGACTCGAAAGTCTCTAAATCCTTCTTTTTCAATAATTTTTTTTCAACCAGAGCAGAATACAAAGCTAAACAAGCATGTCCTTTGCTTAGGATAAATCTATCTCTATTTTCATCAACTTTTTTCGATTTTTTAATTTTAATAATATCCGAATAAAGAACAGCCACTAAATCAGCAATTGATAGGGCTCCACCTATATGAGCGCTTTTGGCCCCTGCTTTATAAGCTGTATAAATAATATTTTTTCTTACCTGTTTTGCAAAATTTTTAAGTTTTACAATTTTCATAAATATCCACCATCAATAATTATATTTTGACCATTGATATAAGAAGATTTATTTGATGCAAGAAAAGTAATAACATCTGCTATTTCTTTAGTGTTAGCTATTCTTTTTAAAGATATTTTTTTAGTTTCGGTCTCTATTATTTCCTTTTTTGTATTTGAGGTCATTAAATCAGTTTCTGTAAGTCCTGGTGAAACTGCATTAACTCTTATGTTGTAACTAGATAATTCTTTTGAAAGTGTCTTTACTGTTGAGATAACAGCTGCCTTAGAACTCGAATAAGCAAACCTGCCAAAATCACCATTAATTCCAGAAGTCGAGGATACAAATATAACGCTTCCAGATTTATTTTTAATCATTCCTTTGGCAATTATTTGTGTGAAGTGAACTTGGGAGAAATAATTTATTTGAAACATTTCTTGTAGTTTTTTTTCAGATGTCATCAAAAACAAAGAATTAAACAATATTCCTGCATTATTTACCAAAATATCTATATGTTTCTCGATCTTATATATTTCTTCAACACATTTTAAAATATTTGATTTGTCTGCTAAATCTAATTTAATAATTTCAATTTTTACATTATGTTTTTTTTTTAGATTTTCAGAAAATTTTTTAAAATCATTTGTAATTGTTCTAGCACATGCAAAAACATTAGCTCCATTTTTTGCAAATTCTTCAACTGTAGCTTTGCCTATGCCTTTATTGCTACCTGTTACTATAACATTTTTATTTTTTAAAGAATTCGAGTACATTTACTAATTTAACAATTAATTAATCAACAAAGTCCTCTTTTGAAAATATTTTATCAGCTTCAACAGGATTAAATATTGTTTTTCCAGGCGTTGAATTGAATTTTTTTATAAAATTCAAATCTTCACCTGCAAGACATTTCTCACTATAGTTCCTAAAATGTTTAATTCTGAATCCATAATCCGAAATTTCTTTTAAAGTATTTTTAAAAACATTTCCTATTTTGATATGCACATATGGGCACGCAAGAACATCGCCTAAAGCAGTTATATACATTCTATTAACAGTCGTGCAGCCCATTATTTTTTCTAATTTTGAGTCAAACGGATTCCATAAATTCCGATTTAAATTTTTATATTCTTTTCTTAATTGTCTTATGTGCTTTATGTCCTCTTCGTCACAAACAACATCATGAACCTGATTCCACATGCCTGTTGGACAAGCAACATTCACAAGAGTTCTGTATCTCTTTTTTTTTGAATAATCTAACAACATTCTTAGGTCTTCACTCTTTGCATTATAATGTCCTACTGTAACATTCAGGTAAGGATCCATACCTGCTTCCTGGATATACTCTAAAGCTTGAATAGCTTTTTTCCATGAGTCTTTTCTTCCCCTCATTTCGTCATGAAAATCAGCATCCCAGCTATCTAGGCTAACCGACATCCTGCTGACACCGTGTTTGCCCAATTCCTTAATAATTTTTCTATCTACTTTATACCCGTTCGTTGTGACGTATAAATAAAATCTCTCTGGTTTGATGGCGTCTAAAGCTTCAAATAATTTATCAGGTCTCAACAACAGCTCTCCCCCTTGAAGATCCCATTCTATAAATCCTAATTCGTCGGCTTCATCTGCTATTTCTTTTAATTTTGAAATCGGTAAAAAGTCTTTTACATGATCTCCCTTTGGAGAATTTGTAAAGCAGTACTTACATCTTAAGTTACAAGCGTTATTAAAGTTTAATTCGATTCCACGATGATAAGTTCCGATTTTGCCATCATTTTTTTTAAGATGGTCGTGAAAATGTTTAATTTTTTTTACAAGTCTGGGATTTTTGAACCATGAAGATGCAACTGACATAATTTATGATAAATATTTAGTCTATTTGTATACGATGATTCAAAAATTAGAAATAAATTTCTCTACTTATTTGGTCTTAAGGTAGATAAACCAGGTAAAATAAGGGTAAATTGAGCTTTACAGGCTATTTTTTTTTTAACGTGCCCCTCAGCTTCAAACTTCAATAAACCTCTTTTGTCAGAAATTAATTTAGAAACAATTTTTAATTTATCACCCGGAATTATCTTTTTAAAAAATTTAATATTATTCGAGTCTGCTAAATAGAGTGTTTTTCCACTCATTTTTGGCAGGGTAAAAATTATAAGTGATGACATTTGTACCATTGCCTCAACTTGTAACATACCAGGCATATTCGGATCACCAGGCCAATGTACTTTAAAAAACCACTCATTCTTTTTTAAGATCTTATAACCCTCAATGCTTTTTCCTGGTACCACTTTTGTTGCATAGTCAATTAATAAAAATGGATCACGGTTTTTTTGAATTTTGATAATTTGTTTTTTATTCAATTTCATAATTTATTTGATTTCAATCTCTCTTGATAAAATTTTTGTCAAATCATATCCATCCCAAATTAAGTTTATATTCAAAGCTTGTCCAAAAGGAACAATTCTATCTATTCCATTAAAATTCTTTTTTGAAAAATAGTTTTTTAAAAATTTTTTTTCAAAACCATAGTAAGTTAAAGTTTGTAATCGTTTATCTGTCACAAAACTTAAATTATCAAAATTTTTGATATCACATTCGAAAAAAAACCCCCATTTTGGTTTTTCAAGAAATAAATTAGGGTAAATTTTTTTTAATGTAATTACATATAATGATTTGCTAAAACTTTTATAAGACTTAATATTTTTATTTTTTATAATTTCTGTAACCAGTCTAGAATAATTATCGACTGTAGAAATTAGTGGTGAAATATATTTTGTTTTAATTAATTGATTAAGTTGTTCCCAGAACTTTTGTTTTGAATTTTTTTTTGATTTTCCACTCCAAAGAATTAAATGTGGAGATGAACAGGCGTTTTGGTCAACTACATAAGTATCATTATAAAAATTTTTTACTAAATTTGTTAAGTCACTTTTAGTCAGTTTTAAAATTTTATCTGAATTAATTAAAGATATCGAATATCTATCCGAAAACGGTATGTCTATATTTTTTGGTTTGGTAACAAACTTTTTAATATTGTTTATTGTCTCGTCTCCTCCCCAAATTAGTCTTGCATCACACCTTAAAGAATATTCTTGAGTTAACTTTTCATTTTCACTGCCGTATCTTAATATTTTAATCATATCTTTAATTTGTTTAAATTTTTTTTTTTTTAAGGTTTTGTTTAATGATTTGATAATCTGTATAATTTCTTCAAATTTTTTTGACGGAACTTTCACTATATTCGAATTTCCAGAAATTAGTCCAAATATAAGTGAATATGCAAAATTAGTAGGAATGTTAGAAGGCGTTATGTGAAACAATAATCCCAGTCCGAACCTCACTGTTCCCTGAAAAGAATGTTTATCTTTTAGATTGAGAATATTTTTTTTTCTACAAAAAAAAGATAAAGCTTTTAAATCAGGATATTTTTGATTATTTAATTTATTGTCTAATGATTTTGAAAAATCATCTAAAAAATTGATTACCAGAAGATTAAATGGCTCAAAGGTTCTATTTAATTTTGAATTTTTTCCTACTAAGTATTCTATTTTTTTTTTCATAATTATATATTACTACAGCCTCTTAACTCAGCATTTTGAAGTCTGCCATGAATCAAAAATCTCTTTCCATGTCCAAAACACTTACATTTACTGTCATGAACTATTTCTCCAATATCCTCTGTTAAAATACTATGACCTGGATAACTAGTGGGCAAAAGAGATAAAAGTTGAACCAACCCTTTTTCGCCTTTTTTTGAAATTTTTAAGTTTTCATCTCTAATAATTATATCAGAAAAATTAGAAGCTATAAAATAACCACATTTACACTCAAAAAAAATTGATCCTATCTGTTCAACTAAACCGTAATAATTTCTTATATTTTTGATTGCAAATTTTTTTTCAAGTTCACTATTTAACTGAATCCGATTTATTTTCTTTTGCTCCATTTTTTTCCACCCTCCACCGTGAATTAAAAAAGCATTTGAAAAATTTTTTGTATAAAGTTTTGAAGGGTCTATTTTTTTGAGAAGATAATTGTAAACATTATAAGTAAAACCAAAAATTAAAAATTGATTGTTTTTATTTTCCGAGAGCAAAGTATTGAGTTTCTTGTAGTCTATTTCGTTTTTTTGATTCAATATGTATACAATCTTATTTGCGAATAAGGAGAAACCGCTAATTGCTGCCGCGCTAGCATTAAATTTTTTTCTATCTAAGTTTTGATTTTGTTTATCTAGTACGAGCATTGGTATACGAGAATTTCCAATAACATTGTGAAAAATTTTCTGAAGCACTTTCATTTGATTAAAAGCGTTCGTTTTATCTATAAAAATTTTTGAAACTTTATTAGATGTCGTTCCAGAGGATAAAAGCGTTTTGAAAATTTCTTTTTTTTTAATGCTAATGAAATCAAAATCTTTAAATAACCTTACTGGCAAGAAAGGAACATCGTTTAAATTATTATTTTTTTTTGAGACGTAGTTTAACCCTCTCAAGTAATCTTTATATAAATTTGATTTTTTGAAATGATGGGAGGTGAGTGAATTTATACTTTCTTGAAAAAACTTAGATTTAAACTTAGGATCTAGTGAAAAAGCGTTCTGGTTAATGATTTTATTTAAAAACTGCATTATGTAATCATATCTTATATTTTAAATTATTTGTTAAATTCTTTTTTTCAAAAGTTTTTATAATAAAAACATTTAAATTTATAGATGTTAACGCTGATAATTGTTTAATTTTCTTTTTTGTTTTAATTTTATTATTTGTATATACAATAATCTTATTTTCACCTTCTTCTTTCATAGTTGTATCAACGCCTTGCTCTAAAAGAATTTTTTCGAGTTCTGATAAATCAACTCTAACACCATAAATTTTACAATATCGGTTTTTTCTTCCAACTATGTAATAAAAACCTTTTTTGTCGATATAGGCTATGTCTCCCGTTTTTAAAATGCCTTTATTAATATCTGAAATTGATAGATCTTTGATATTTTTTGCATATCCCATAAAAACATTTTTCCCCCGATAAACTAATTCTCCTTTTCTAAAACTTTTTTTAATTTTTTGCCCTTTATTATTTATAAGAAAAAAACTACCTCCGGGGATAGCTTTACCAATGCTACCTATGTTTTTATCTGCATATTTCCAGTCCAAATATGACATTCTGGATGTAGCTTCTGCAGCACCATACATTTGAAAAAACTTAATATTATTTTTTTTATAGATGTTAATAATATTTTTTATCAACAAATGATTCATTTTTCCTCCTGCCTGTGTTGAGTATTTAATTGAGGGGGGAATTTTGTTTTTTAAAATTTTTTCTATGATTAAATAATTATAAGGTACTCCTGAAAAATTATTTACTTTAAACTTTTTTATAAGTTTCCAAAAATTATTTTCGACCATACTTCTATTTGTTAATACAATTTGCGCTCCTGATAAGAGATGGGTATTTATTACTGACAACCCATATACATAAGATATTGGTAAAGTTGTAATGGTGATATCTTTACTTTTGATCTTTAGGTATTTTATTATGCTTTGAGAATTAGCTAAGATATTTTGATACGATTGTTTTACTAATTTGGGTGAGCCTGTTGAGCCAGATGTAGACATCAGAAGCATTAAATCTCCTTCTATATTGTATTTAACACTTTTTGTTTTTTGCAGAAGAGCGTACGACTTAAAATTTAAAACATTATAATAACCGCTCATAGTTTTTGTTTTTTCACAAAAAATATATTTTGGGCTATATTTCGAGATTAATCTTTTCAAGAACATATCATTTATCCTATGATCTAAAAGAGTAGTTGTAAAACCTTGGTTAACAAATGATATATAGCCAGCAATTGTCTCAAAATTATTTTGACCTAATAAAAATACTAATCTTTTTTGATTATCAAGATTCTTAGAAATTTTTAAAGAATTTGTAATTAAGTTTTTATAAGTAAAAGATTTCCCATTTTCTAATATTAGAGCTTTATTTTTTTTAAACCTTTTAAATTTTTCGATAAAAAAATTAATTTTTTTTGACATATTGGATTTTAAATCTATCACCTATTTTCAAATTAATTTTTGATTTTTTGTTTAAAATATAATTATAAAATTTTGGGTGCAATCCATGACCTGGTCTAACTATTTTAATATTATCTTTAGTTATTTTTTCTCCTTTTGAAATATTTTTAGATACATAAATAGATCTTCTTGTATTGTAATTTTGTTTTGAACTTTTTGAAATTTCAATTTTACCTGAACCTAAAGATGATTCAGCAAGTCTTATATTGTCTACCATACTTTTAAATTCTTTCTCATTTGAGGAAAAAAAAGAATCCACTGTTTTATTATTTGATATATTAAAATGCTTTTCAATCATTTTTGCGCCGACAACCACCGCAGCTACTGGCGCAATATATCCTTTAGTGTGATCAGAAAGCCCAGTTAAAACTTTAAAATTTTTTTTTAAATTTTTAATAGACTCAACATTTTGCTCATTTATAGGTGCTGGATAGGAGGATACACACTGCAACATAACTACTTTATTATTTCCATGTTTTTTTATTGTTCTTAATGCAAGTTCAATATCTTCCTTGTTTGCCAGTCCTAAAGATAAAATTATAGGTTTTTTTGTTTTTGCAATTTTTTCTATCATAGGAATATGCGTTATCTCAGGTGATGGTATTTTATAAGCTGGGCAATTAATCTTTTCTAAAAAATCAACAGCTGAAATATCAAAAGGACTTGAGAAAATTCCCATGCCTATTGATTTTGAATATTTAAAAATTTTTTTAGTTAACTCATTCGAGGTTTCCGCTTTTTTATACAACTTCCAAAAGTTTTTACTTGTGCTCCAGGGATTTTTTTTTTTTATCTTAAAATCTTTTTTATTTGACTTTAAAGTTAATGAGTCAGCAGTATATGTTTGAATTTTTATTAAATCAGCTCCGTTTTTTTTTGCAGATTTAATAAGTTTTTTTACTATATTGAAATTATTATTATGATTTGCCGAAATCTCAGCAACTATAAGGCACCTTTGGCTCTCACCAATATTTTTTGAACCGATCTTGAAATTTTTTTTAAATACCATCTTCAGACTTTTCTATAAAATATTCTATAATTTTTTCCAACCTTAAGGAATTTTCTCACAAAATTGTAAAAAATATTTTTCTTTTCTAACAAAGAATAACCGAAATATTTCCAGTGATGCATTAAAACCTTATTGTTGAGGTCAACTGTAATAAAACAATATTTTTTTTTCAATTTATTAAGGTACTCATTTTGTAGTTTAATTGCTTTTAGCAAGTCAAATAAATTTGTTTCTGGAAGACAGCTAATTAAGCCTGAATGAACGAGATTGTAATTTTTATATTTAAAATGATCAGCAGTAGAAATATAGATTAATTTTTTTTCTTTTAATATTAATAAAGACTTTCTATTTTTTTGTTTTTGAAACCACCATTGATAGTGATCAATTTTTTTAATCATCTTTTTATGAGAAGAATATTTTCTGTTTACTAATAGATTTTTGTAATGCAAATATCTATTTATTATGCTGTCATTGATTTCACGTACTTCAAAATTTTTCATATTAAAAGTTTAAATTTTTTCTATAATTTATTTTGATTTTTTTAATATTAAGATTTGATTGTGACATTATCTTTTTTATTTGAGATGAGTTATTAAACATTAAATAAATTAAATTAGCAATTTTATCAGTATATTTAATATCATTCTTTTTTAATGAAAAATAATGCCCTAGTTTTTCATAGCTCAGATCGGGTAAATTTTGTTTGTCATTCATTTTAATCAATAAAGTTGGTATCTTCAAAAAAGAAGATTCGAACATTGATATACTTGCTGGAGAGATAAATAATCGTGTCCCCTTTAAAATTTCACTAATATTTTTTTGTTTTTTTATTAATTTAATTTTTGAAAAATTGTTAAATTTAGAAATAAACTTATTATTCTTTGAGAAAGGTCCAATTATTATTGAGATTTTTAAATTTTTATAAAGATTCTTTAATTTTTTTATAACTTTTTCGTAAATTGATAAATCACCTGAGCCACCATTGTAAAAAACTAAATCTGATGAAATTCTTTTTTTTTTATAATATTTTGAATTAAATAAAGCAAAGTCTGCTCCTAATAAAAATTTACAGTTTTTTTTATTCCTTTTTTTTAGATTTATTAATAATCTTTTATCATTGCTTGAAACTCCTGGATTATGGTTAATGTATACATCTGAAAAATGTTTATTGTTAAGCGTGTCATCTATTGAGATAATTTTGTTGCATGATTTTGATACTATTTTCTCCCAATTATAACCCATTCGATAACTGTCTTTTATAATGATTAATTTTTTATATTTATCTTTAAATAATTTTAAAAACTTCTTAGCGTCTTGTACTTCGTTCTTAAAAGGTTCATTTTGAGAGTATAAAGCAACAATTTCGTCCTTCTTAGATAATAGAATTTTTTTATCTGATTGTTTATCGATTACTATTTTGTATTTTTTAATGCTTAAATAATTTATAAGTGATTTAACTCTTGAGTAGTGGCCTAATCCGTATTTACGCCCTAAATCTATTCTGAAAATAATCATTATCAAATATATTAATTGGAATTATAAAATTTTCCTTAACTATTTAAAAAAATTTAATTAAACCTGAAAATTTTTTTCAGTGCATAAATCAAGCCAATTGAGCTATTAGTACTGGTCAGCTTCACGCCTTACGGCGCTTCCACACCCAGCCTATCAACGTAGTGGTCTACTACGGCTCTATAGGAAGAACTAGTTTTGAGGTAAGTTTCCCACTTAGATGCTTTCAGCG
>MDSV01058017.1_pt1 | contig 20626 bp, 18 predicted proteins | sample 810851 | NCBI WGS metagenome assembly MDSV01 (sample SAMN05326640, study PRJNA326480) | marine metagenome | isolation source: seawater | place: Atlantic Ocean: North East | collected 2012 | reverse complement strand
TAGTTGGATTATTTTTTTATTCATTTCAAGGATACTTTAATTTTTTTGTTCTTTTTTATGTTTATTTGATTGTATGTATTTATAACAATTTTAAAAAAGGATTATTCTTTTTTATATTTCTAATTTTACTCCCACTAATTATTATTAAATATTTAAACTTTATTTTAATAGATGTTTTAAGTTTAAAATCAGGTTTTGTATTTCTAGAAAATTTAATAATACCACCTGGACTTTCTTTTATTTCGTTTTCTGCAATAGCATTAATTATTTATTTAAAAAATAATCTTGAAAATTTTAAAATTAATTTGGCTTATTTATACTTATTTCCTCAATTAATCGCTGGACCGATTGTGGAACCGAAATCATTAATTCCACAAATAAAACAGATAAATTTAGTAAAATTTGACGAAATTTTTTCTGGAATTTTTATTTTCTCAGTTGGAATAAGTATTAAAGTTTTTTTTGCTGATAGTATCGCAAATTACATAGATCCTATTTTCTCTAATTTAGAAAATTTTGAGTTTAAAAAAAAAGTAGTTGCTTTATTTCTATTCTCACAACAAATTTTTTTTGATTTTAATGGATACACACTCATGGCAATTGGAATAGCAAAAACATTTGGAATTAATTTACCAGAAAATTTTAATGCTCCATACTTAAGTCAATCAATCTCAGAGTTTTGGAAAAGATGGCATATAACCCTATCTAATTGGATAAAAAACTATATCTATATTCCTTTGGGTGGATCCAAAAATGGAAAGTTAAAACATTATATAAACATTTTTATTGCGATGTTAATTTCAGGAATATGGCATGGTGCTGGGTATAATTTTATCTTGTGGGGTTTTTTCCACGCTTTATTTATTTTTTTAGAAAAAATTTTTGCTTTTAATTATTCGTTTATCTTTTATCGTTACTGGAAAATTTTATATACATATTTATTAGTAACTTTTTTATGGTTATTTTTTAGAGTAAATAATATTGAAGATATAACTATATTTTTCAACGATTTTTCTCTTATAGATCTTATTGGAATTAATACTATTTATTTTTTATTTATGATTTTCTTATTAAATTATTTTCAAAAATATATAACGGTTCACTCATTGAACAAAATTTACCATAAACTAAATAAAATATTCGTTGTTTCACTTTCATTAATTACAATTATTATATGCATTATATTATCAAAAGGAAGTTCACAAAAATTTATTTACTTTAATTTTTAGATTTATGAAAAAAAATATTACCAAACTTCTAATAAAAGGGGCTCAATTTTTTTTATTTTGTTTAGTCTTATATACATTTTATAAGTCTGAATTTTATTGGGAAGGATCAAAAAGATCATATTACTTAAAATACTATATTATTTTATTATCATTATTTTTTTTCAGTTTTCTTTTTAATTTCTTCTCTAACAATGTTAAACAATATATATTAATTGTTTCATTTTCTCTTTTATTTACCAGCTATCTCTTTGAGGGATTATTTTTGATATTTGATTTTAATACTTTCATAAATCAGGAATTAAGAGAAAAAAAAGAAAATATTGTCAAAAGTAAAGTTGATTATGATCATAGAACTTTATTTGAGGTTTATAGGGAAAGAAAAGTAGAAAACGATAAACTAGTATCAAAAGTCAATCCATCTTATCATCTTTTAACAAACTCTCCTTTGAGACCGATGTCAGGTATATCAAATTCAGAAACATTATATTGTAACGAAAATGGTTATTATGTTTTTTACGATAGTGATAGATATGGTTTTAGAAATTTAGACTCAAACTGGGATGATAAAATCGAAATTATGGTGCTTGGTGACTCTTTCGCTCAAGGAGCATGTGTTAATGATGATAGATTAATATCAAATCAATTGGATTATAAAGTAATTAATGCGAGCTATGTTGGAATGGGCACTCTATCACAACTTGCAACACTTAAAGAATATTATTCAATTACAGATCCAAAAATTGTTTTATGGTTTTATAGTGAGGGAAATGATTTATTTAATTTAAACTTTGAATTAAAGGATAAAATTTTGAAAAATTATTTGGGTAGCCCTAAATTTACACAAAACCTTATAAACCGACAAAAAGAGATTGATAATTTAAATTTTAAAATACTTAAAAAAGAGATTGATAGAAAAAAAAAACAACATTACAAAGTTTATATAGATGCCTTAAAACTTGCAACCTTAAGGTCTTTACTAATTGAGAGATTTTTTAAGGAGGAGAGTGAATATAAGGAAATCTCGTATAGTCATAATTTAGATAATTTTGAAAAAATTTTATTGAATGCACAAAGTTTTTTAAAAGCTAATAATACAAAATTAATAATGGTTTATACTCCACAGATATTCAGATATATGGATAAAAAAAATCAACAGAGAATGAAACATTATTTAAAAGATTATCAAAATGTAATAAGTATTTTTGAAAGAAATAATATCGAATATTTAGATTTAAACAAAAACATTTTTAGTAAGCTAGATGACCCTCTTGATTATTATCCATTTAGATCTCCAGGTCATTTTAACGAAAAAGGTTATGATATAGTTTCAAAAGAAATTAATAATTTTCTTAATATTAATTACGGAGTCCTTTTAAAATAATTTTATTTTTTTTTTAAAAGTAGAAAAAAATTTTTCAAAAAATTTTCTAAATTATCTATATTTTTTATATTAATTTTCTGCTTCACAACCAAACCTCTTTTTCTTGAATTTTTACTAAATTTAAATGGTATATTAACAACTCCTTTTTTTTTAAATATTTTTTTAAAAATTCTTGTACAAATAAAACTAAAATCTTTAACACTACATGTTTTATCCCCAGAGATATTTGATAAAGTATTTTTTTTATTTTTATTTTTAAACCACTTATAAACTCTTTTGCCTATATCTTTATTCGAGCAGAAATTTCTCATTTGATTACCTGATGATTTAAGTAAAATTTTATCATCTTTATATAATGAAATTGGAAATGAATATGGTATCAATTTTAACCTGTTTAATTTATATTTATTTTTTGGAAAACCATAAACAGCGCCTGGACGTAATATAAGAAACTTAATTTCATTTTTTTTTGCAATTTTTTTAAATATATTTTCGGTTTTAAAGTGACAGAGCTTATAACTATCATCAATTTGCAACTTAGTTTTTTCTTCCTCTAAAGTAATTGCTTTTTCAGAATAAAGTCTCAAAGATGAAATATAAATTATATTTTTACAACCTAATTTAGCTAGATGATTCAATAATTCATCAGTAGCTTTGCCAGCCCTTTTTAAAGATTTTTTTGGACCTTTTTTTTTAATTTCTTCCTCAGTAATCCCTGCGGCATGAACAAAGAAATCACATTTAGGAAATTTATGAAGTATATATTTGTCCTTATTATAATTGTAAGAGCTGGAGTTGACTTTAATAAGTTTGTATTTTTTTAATGATAAGGAAATCCCATTTCCTATTACACCATTAGATCCAAGCAATAAAATTTTCACTTATTTTTATATTGAATTATTACCTGTTCTCTGTCGGAGCTAAACGCAATATATTTATATTCTTTTTTTTTAAAAACTTCAGATAGAGCCTTGAATTCTCCTTTTTTCCAACCTTCCATATTATATAGTTCATCAAATAAAATTATTGCATTACCAACCAAGTATTTTTTAATTTTTTTTAAAACGTATTTTGTTGACGGATATGTATCTAGATCCATATGTAAAAAATTTATTTTAATATTATTTTTTTTTTTTAAAAACTTGTCTAATGTGTCTTGGACTTTACCTTTGACTATAAGGCAATTTTTTTCAACTTTAGGAATTTTTCCATTATTAGTAAAAAATTTTTTTGTCATCCTGGTGCCTTTCCAATCTTCATTTAGACCTTCAAATGAGTCGAAACCATATATCTTCGCTTTAAGTTTCTTAAGTTTTTTTGCGAACAAATTTATACTTTTTCCCTTAAATACGCCAAATTCTAAATAACTATAATTTGATTTATGTTTTTCTAATGCTTTTTTTATAGCGTAAACTCTGATTTGGTCTTTACTTAAAAAAATTGAGTCTTTGAAATATTTTTTAAAATATTTATATGACGATTTAATTTCATCCTCACGAAAGTGATCAAAAGCCTTTTTTTCTTTTAATTTGTTGAGATTTTTAGTCATTATAATTTAATTGTTTTACATATATAAAATAAGTATTAAAAATAAAAGTAATAAGTTTATACCATACAAATAATTTGAAAGTAATAATTTTAGCAGGCGGGTTTGGAACAAGATTTGGTAAGATGACTTCTACCAAACCTAAACCAATGATTAAAATTGGGGAATACCCAATTATATTTCACATAATAAAATATTTCAAAAGTTATGGTTTAAACGAATTTTTTATTGCACTTGGATATAAGGGTGAGATTATAAGAAAATATTTAAAAAATTTGAAATTAGGTAATGTAAAAATACATTTAGTCGACACTGGTTTAAGGACAATGACAGGGGGAAGATTAAAAAAATTTGAAAATTTAATTTTCGATGAGGATTTTATGGTTACTTATGGTGACGGTTTATGTGATGTTAATTTAAATAAGTTAATTAAGTTTCACAAAAAACACAAAAAAATTTCCACTGTTACAGCTGTACACCCTCCTGGAAGATTTGGAAATTTAGATATTAAAAATAGTAGAGTTGTATCTTTCAATGAAAAGCATCAGTTAGAAGAAAGCTGGATAAATGGGGGTTTCTTTGTTTTTAAAAAAGAAATTTTCAAAGAATTAAAATCCTCAAACACAGTTCTCGAACTAGAACCAATGAAAAAATTAGCAAAAAAAAAACAATTAATGGCATACAAACATGATGGTTTTTGGCAATGTATGGACACTCTAAGAGAAAAGAGATTTTTAGATGACGAATGGAAAAAAAAACCAAAATGGAAAAAATGGAAATAAAAAAGAATAAAATTTTTTTAGAAGATTTAAGCTATATATATAAAAATATTAATCAAAAATATTTTTTTAAAAAAAAAATATTAATTGTTGGGAGCGAAGGTTTTTTAGGATTTTATTTTAAGCATTTTTTTATAAAATATTTTCAAAATCTTGGAATTAAAAAACTCTATTTTGCTGACAATTCATTAAGAAAAAAAAAAATAAAAAAAAATATTCAAGAACTTCCATTCGATATAGTTAAAAATAAAATAGAAAAAATTGATAAAAATTTAGACATCATAATTCATGCTGCATCGATCGCTTCTCCAATTTTTTATCGAAAATTTCCCCTAAAGACAACAGACTCAAATGTTGTAGGATTAAGAAAGATTCTTGATTATTCAAAAACAAAAAAATCAAAAGTAAAAATATTATATTTTTCAACAAGTGAAATATATGGTGATCCTTCTGTTAAAAATATTCCTACCAGTGAAGATTACAGAGGCAATGTATCCTGTACAGGACCAAGAGCTTGTTACGATGAGTCAAAAAGATTTTCTGAAACACTATGCTACATTTATGCCAAATATTATAAAGTTCCTGTGATAGTAGTCCGTCCATTTAACAATTTTGGACCTGGATTAAAAATATCAGATGGAAGATTGCCAGCTGATCTAGCTAATGCAATTTTAAAAAAAAAAAATATTATAATCCATTCCAATGGTAAACCAACAAGATCATTTTGTTACATAAGCGATGCAATTATAGGATTTTTAAAATCAGTTACTTATCCAAAATATGAAATTTTTAACATTGGAAATGACAAAGAAGAGATAAGCGTTTTAAGTTTCGCTAATCTTTATAAACAGATAGGAAAAAAATATTTTAATTATTCGTCAAAAGTTATATTCAAAAAAAATAAAGATAAAAATTATCTAGTAGACAACCCCAATAGAAGATGCCCCAATATAAGTAAGGCAAGGAAGTTATTAAAATTTTCACCTAAAATAGGAGCATCAAGTGGTATAGAACGATATCTTCTATTTTTAAAATACAAATATAATACTTAACAAATGAACTCTCAGACTTTTGAAATATGTGTTTTTGGTTTAGGTTTTGTTGGGCTAACAACGGCCTTATCCTTTGCAGAAAAGAATTACAAAGTTATAGGCATAGATCAAAATCAAAATCTGTTAAATGAACTTAATAGAGGAATAGTTCCATTTAAAGAGCCCTACTTACAGAATAAGCTTAGAAAAAATTTAAATAAAAAATATTTATCTCTAAGTAGTGGAATTAAATTTGATAAGAAAAAAAATTATATAATATTTATTTGTGTTGGAACTCCTGTTGATATTCGTTCAGAATATAATTTAACTAGTATAAAAAAAATAATCAAATATATCAATTTAAATGCTAACACTAACTGTTATCTTTTTTTAAAATCAACAGTAATACCTGGTACAGCAGAAATGATTAAAAAAAAATTAATCAAAAATAAAAAAGTTAAAATTTGTTCAAATCCTGAGTTTCTTAGAGAAGGAAAAGCTTGGCTAGACTTTAATAATGCAGATAAAATTGTGATTGGCTATGATGATGAAATTTTTTTTAAGATTTCAAAAAAAATTTACAAAAATTTTAAAGGTAAATTTGTGTTCGTAAATCTTGCAACTGCAGAATTTATAAAACAAACATCAAATGCCATGCTTTCAAATATGATAAGTTTTTCTAATAATCTTGCACTATTAGCAGAAAAGTTTAAAGAAATTGATATAAAAGAAATTTTTAAAGCTATTCATCTTGATAAAAGATTTTATGGTTATCCATCTCAAATATCATCTTATATTTATCCAGGATTAGGATTTGGTGGATACTGTTTGCCCAAAGATATCGAAGCTTTAAGTAATTTTTCAAAAAAATTTAATCAAGATTATTTCTTTAAAAATATTATAAAAGTTAACAACGATATTTTTCAACATCACTTAAATAAAATTTTATTAAAAACAAATAAAAAAAGTAAAATATTCATATTAGGTTTGAGTTTTAAAGAGAATACCGATGATATAAGGCAATCAAAAACAATAAATCTCACTAATGAACTTTTAAAAAGAAACTATAAAGATATAATTTTAATTGATAGATTGGCAAGTGAGGAGTTAAAAAAATTGTACAAAAATAATAAAGCTGTAAAAGTGTTTGCTAAATCTTTTTATAAAAAAAACTCAATGTATGTTATTGGTAGTACGGATAAATATTATTTAAATTTTTTAAAAAAAATACCAAACAAGCAAATAATAGACACAAAATATTCTCAATAAATTGAAAAATTTTAAAATTATAAAAAAAATTAATACTGAAATAATACTTTTTAAAATTAGTTGTTTTTCAGATCCTAGAGGTAATTTTTTTAAGTTATTTTCATTTGAAGATTTAGGAAAATATTTTGAAGGTAAAATTAAACAAATTAATCTTGTTAAGAATAAGAAAAAAGGAGTATTTAGAGGTTTTCATTATCAAACTAAAAAATATGCTGAACAAAAATTAGTCACTTGTTTAAAGGGTAAAGTTGAAGTTATTATAGTTAATTGTCAAAAAAACTCAAAAAATTATCTAAAAAACTATAAATTCATACTCTCAGAAAAAAAAAAAAATTTTTTATTAGTTCCTAAAAATTATGCTCACGGTTACTTTGTTATAGAAGATAAGTCAGAAGTTTTATATTTTTCAAATAAAGATTATAAATTATCACATGAAAAGATTATTAATCCCTATGATCCAATCTTAAAAATAAACTGGAAAAAAAAATTAATTTTATCGGATAAAGATAGGATAGCAAAATATCTATAAAAATGAGTAATAGCATAGACTTAACAATTGGATTACCTGTATACAATGAAGAAGATAAAATTAATGAAGTTTTGGAATATATTTTTTCCCAAGATTATAAGAAATTTAAATTAATAATCTCAGATAATGCATCTGAAGATAAAACTTACGAAATTTGTGAAAAGTGGCTTAAAAAACAAAAAAACATGGAATTAATTAAACAAAAAAATAAATTAAATATAAATGAAAACTTTTATTTTATTTATTCAAAAGTAAATACAAAATATTTTATGTGGGTTGCTGCAGATGATAAACGGTCTAAAGATTATATACAAAAAAATATTGATTTTTTAAATAACAATCAAGATTATATAGCTTCTTCATCTGAAAATAGTATTGAGATGAGTGATTATAATATAAGAAAAGTAAATTTTAGCATAGAAGGATCAAAGTCCCATAGATATGTTAAATTTTTAGAAAATTGTTTTTATTCACATGGAGTTTTTTACTCCATATTTAAACATATAGATCTGAGTAAAACAGAAAAGTATCTTAATTACATGGCTTGGGACTGGACAGTGAATTTGACAATTTTAAAAAATGGTAATTTTAAAAGAATTAAAGATGGGTTTTTTTTTTCATCCCATGGGGGTATAAGCACAAAAAGTGAGTATTTATATAACAGTAAAACAAATAAATTTGATAAAATACTACCTTTTTTTAAATTTATGATTTTTTATTTTAATTTTTACTTAAAAACTGAATATAATTTTAGAAATTTTTTTCGTTCAATAATTTTATTTTTAAAAATTCACGTAAATTATATAAAAAAGTATATTCATAATAATAAATAACATGTTTAAAAAGATTAATTTAATTTTAAATAGCCATAAAAAAAAAAACTTACTAATTTTAATGTTATTTTGGTTATTTTTGTATTTTTTAGAAACCATTGGCATTGGTTCAGTCCCCATCATTGTTAGCTCTCTTTTGGGAAATCAAGACTTTTTCAATATAGATTTTTTGAAGATTATAAATAATTATCTTCCAATATTTAATGATACGAAAAATCAAGTATTACACATATCAATTTTGATAATTTCCTTTTTCGCAATAAAGACAATCTTTTTTATTTTGTTAACAATCTTTGAGGCAAAGGTATTTAAAGATCTTAATGTTTTTATAAGAGATCAGGCATTTAAAGCAAAGATAAAACAGCCATATTTAGAATATACAAATAGTAGTACATCACAAATTGTGAAAATTATTTCTCAAGACGCAACATTAGCATCATCATATATTATAAGTTTTGTTACAATAATTAGTCAGCTTTTTTTATTTTTATTCATTGTAATATTATTATCAATTGCTGATTTTAAGGTTACTTTTTTTGTAATACCTATGTTTGTATTAATTTATTTAGTATTTTATTTAATAACCAATAAAAAATTATTTACTCTAGGTAAAGAAAGACAAATAATAAATGGAAAAATGTTAAAACAAATTAATAATACTTTTGAAAACTTAAAAGAAGTAATAATTTATAATAAATTTAACTATTTGATAAATCACTTTAAAAATACTGTAGCGGATAGTCAAAAGAAAGTTGCCTTCATTTCAATTCTAAAAAAAATACCTAAAGCAATATATGAATTTCTAGGAATAATATTTATTTTTTTTATAATTTTTTTTGGTTATAAAAACTCTTATACATATGAAAATACGCTTATTTTATTGTCTTTAGTTACAGTTGCAATAATTAGGATTTTACCCTCAATTAATTTAATCACACAAAATATTTCCAACATTAAATCTAGTGAATACTCATTTAATTTGATTTTAGATTTAATAAAATATAACCAAAAAGAAAAGAACTTGCCGAACAACCTAGGTAATCCAATTTCTTTTGAAAAAGAAATTTCTTTTAAAAACGTTTCATTTGAATATCCAAATTCAAAAAATAAATTAACAAATGTAAACTTTTCAATAAATAAAAATTCAATACTTGGTATATATGGACCTTCTGGAAGTGGAAAAAGCACTTTAGTAAACTTGATATGTGGATTATTAAAACCAGATGAAGGAGAAATAGTTGCAGACGGAACATCCATTCACGATAACATTATGATGTGGCAAAAAAAAATAAGCTATGTCACTCAAGATAACTTCCTTTTAGATGATACAATTTTGAATAATTTAATATTTTCAGATGAAAATAGTAATTTTAATGAAAAGAGATTTAATTATTCAATTCAAATAACTAATTTAGGAAAGTTTGTAAAAAAATTTAAAACTGAATATGAAACAGAAGTTGGTGATAAAGGAGTGAGATTGTCTGGCGGACAAAAACAAAAATTATCAATTGCTCGAGCCCTATATAAAATGCCAGAGATAATAATTTTTGATGAGTCAACTAATGCGTTAGATGCTCAAAGTGAAAAAGATGTAATTGAAGAAATATACAAAATTAAAGGAGTAACAATCATTCTTATTTCTCATAAAAAAGATTTATTACTTAAATGTAATAAAATTTTAAATCTTTCGGATGGAAAAATTACAAATAATTAAAAGAATATGAGTTTTATCAGAAATTTTTTTTATAAAAAAAGGATTATTGAAGATGTTATTAAATTTAACAAAAAACTTTTTTTAAAAAATAAAAAAGTAAAAAATGATGGAATCATTTTAACTGAATTTTCAACAAATAAATCCATTCAAGCTGGATTTGCTTTATTCTTAAAAAGTCTTAAAAAAAAAACAGGATGCAGGATAATCTCATATAATAATGATTTGGGTTTTTTTTCACAAAAAAAAAAATCTTATACGGGAATAAGAAAGTTATTTGATCAAAATTATAGGATTTATCAGTCATTTAATGTTGAAAAATTTATTAATGTTAATTTTGAAAAGAATTTGTTTTTAAAATCTAAAAAAAAAGGTCTAATTTTGTTAAAAAAAATTAAAACAAAAAAACAATTATTAAATCTTAAAATTGATAATATATGGATAGGAGATTTATTATATGATTCATATTTAAAAGAAGAAAACAAACCCACTGTTGATTTGGATTTGAAGATTTTTAAAAATTTTTTTTTTAGATTTATATATTTGCTCTATTTTTGGCTAGATTTTTTTAAAAAAAATAAGATTCATTTTGTAGTTTCATCTCATACTGTTTATTCATCAGCAATACCAATAAGAATAGCATTAAGTAAAAATTTAACTGCATATCAAGTAAATTTCCATAACGTTTTTAGATTGAGTAAAAAAAAGTTATTCGCTTATGATTTATTTCATGATTACAAAAAAATTTTTAATAATCTAAAAAAAAAAATTAAAATTAAAGCATTAAATATTTCACAAAGACAATGCCAAAAAAGATTTAGTGGTGAAGCTGGAGTTGATATGTACTATTCAAATAAAAGCGCCTATTTAAAAATTACCAAGAAAAGACTTTTAAAAAAAAGTGACAAAAAAAAAATATTAATAGCAGCTCATTGTTTCTTAGATAATCCTCATCCATATGGTATTAAATCAATTTTTAATGATTTTCATGAATGGTTAGAATATTTAGGAAAAATCTCTAAGCAAACAAACTACGACTGGTATATAAAAACTCATCCAGATTTTCATAAAAAAACTCAAATATTAATTAAACAATTTGTTTCCAAATATCCAAATATTAATCTTTTGCCATCCAATGCATCACATCACAATATTATCAGTGAAGGTATAAATTGTGTTCTAACAGTTCATGGCACAATAGCTTGGGAATATGCATATTTTAAAATACCTGCAATTAGCGCTTCACAAAATAATCCACACATAAATTTTGATTTTTCTTATCATGCTAAAAATCAAAAAGATTTAACTTATGCAATTAAGAATTTTCAAAAATTAAAATTAAATTTTTCAAAAAAAAATATTTATAAATTTTATTTTATGCATAATATATATAAACAGAGTAACTGGATGATTAAAGATTTAGACAAAAATTTAGAAAAAATCGGTGGATATAAAAATATATCAAGTATGGAATTTTATAAATTTTGGTTAAAATATAGAACCAATCAAATGAATAAGAAAACTCATATACAACTTTCTAATTTTATTAGTAAAAATAATTTTTTCATACCTAGAGATATTTAATCAAGTATAAGTTTGCTATTGATTATTTGAGATATAACCTGATTGCCATGAAGAGTGTAATGCTTATTTTCACAAAAAAAACTTTCATATTTAGGTTTAATTTCTTCTGGAGTAAGTTTGAACAAATCAATAAGTTCAACAAATTTTTCTTCAGATAGTTTTTTAACTACCTTATTGTAGAAAAAAAGAAATTTTTTTTTATTATTTTCTTTAGTTAAAAATTGCTCATCGTCAAATGGTGAAATTATATAAAATTTTTTAACTCCATAATTTTTAGCAATTTTAATTGCATCTATAGTATTTAATTCAAAATTTTTTGAAGATAATAAAAAGTCATTTTCTAAAAATTCCTCTTTAACATTTAAGTTGTATCTTTTACTAATTTTTTTAAAGATATGTTTTAGAATTGTATATGAAACCAAATTATCTTCTAAAGTTTTTTCAACGCGAAGTAGATAAAATTTTGTATTTTGAATATTATTAATATGACCTATGTTAATCTTATCTTTATTTCTATTAAAACCTCTAACAGAAGCAAGTATCTCTTCGTCCCTATGTGCCCATAATATATAATCTGGATAATTATTTTTAATATTATTTAATTCGTATGTTAGAATTTTAATTGAGTCATCAGAATAAATTGATGGAAAACCAAAATTTATAATATCAAAATTTTTATTGATTTTATTTAATTCCTCGGGCCAAGATGATGAATTACTACCACATGCAAAACCATAAGTTAATGATGCACCAAAAACCCATATTGTTGACTTTGTTTCATTTAAATTATTTGTTGAGAGTTTTATATTTTCAGTATTTTTATTTCTTAAATCATTTAAATTAAATCTAAATTCACTTAGGTCAACAATTTCAATTTTAATGTTTTTATTAAAACCATAAAAAAAATAATTTTTTTCATTTGCTACTAGAAAAATCGAGAAACGTATTATCAGTTCAATTATTAATAAATATAATAATGATATGAAAAAAATTAAGAAAAGTTTATAGAAGCTTTTTAAAAAAAACGTCACAATTAAACGTTATGGTTAAAAATAGATGGCATTTAATTTATTTCATAATACAAATTTTCATTCTAATCAAGATTTTACTTTTATAATTGATATACTTAATAATATTCATAAAAATAGCATAATGAAACTTTTCAAAAAATTTATTAAAAAAATTTTAATTTTATGTATAGGTTATGATTTTTTTGAAAAAAAAATTTTTCTTGAGGGAAAAAAAAATTCCCTATTACAAAAAAAATTATTTAAGATAAAAGATTTATCACATATTGAATTTTCTGTATTTTCTCAATGGGGAGATGATGGAATAATTGATTGGATAACAAAAAACCTACCAATTAAAAATAAAATTTTTATTGAGATAGGAACTGAAAATTATAAAGAGTCAAATACCAGATTTTTATTAATGAACCAAAACTGGATTGGCCATTTAATTGAAGGAGATCAGAGGTTTGTAAAAGAAATTAAAACTCAATCTGTCTCATGGAAATATGACTTAAATGTTCATAACTTAATGGTGAACCAAATAAACATTAACAATTTTATTAAAGGATTTAATTTACCAAAAGAAATAGGTTTATTAAGTTTAGATATTGACGGTATCGATTATTGGGTATGGGAAAAAATTAATGTAATAGAGCCTATTATTTTTATATGTGAGTTCAATTCAATTCTTGGAGATAAAAAAGCAATTTCCGTTCCTTATTATGAGAAATTTAATAGATATAAATTTCATAAATCAAACTTAGCTTTTGGTGCCTCTTTAGAAGCTTTTAAATTTTTAGCAAAAAAAAAAGGTTACAAATTTATTGGAACAAACTCCAATGGTGTTAATGCATACTTTATAAAAGATAAATATTATAAATTTATTAAAAAAAGAATATTATCAATAAGAAGTTTTTCATCAAAAATTAAAGAATCTAGGAACAAAGATTACAAAAAATCCTTTATTTCTGGTGATGATAGATTTAATTATATTAAAGGATTAAAATTTTTTGATGTAAAAAAAAAAGAATTGATAAAGTTAGATGATATCAGTAAATTTTATTCTAAAGATTGGAAATATTAGTTAAAACTTTATTTTTTTAAAAAAATTTTTTAAGATTGCGTTAAAAAATATAATTACAACCAGTATCTTGTTTTGCTTATTATCTAATCTTATTTTTGTTTCCTCTTTTAAATGTTCGAAAAAACTTAAAGTTGAAGAGTATCCGCCACTAGCCACCTCTCCAACAATTGCATTTTTTTCTGTAAAGCCTCCATTAAACTTTTTGGAATTAATCATTCTAAAATAAAAATCATAATCAGCAGAACATTTATATTTTGTATTATAATCTCCAATAAATTTAATTACATTTCTTTTACAAAAAAAACCACAAGAATGAGATGTAGCAAAATCAAAGTTATAATAAATTCTACTTGAATTAAAATTATATTTTAAAATTTTACCTTGAAGATAGTTTCTTATAATTGTTCCAAAAACAAAATCACACTTTTTTTCATCAAAAACTTTTTCTACATTTAAAATACCATTGTTAAAAAAGACATCTCCAGAATTACAAAAAACTATTATCTCACCAGATGATAATGATATTCCTTTGTTCATGGCATCATAAATGCCTTTATCATTTTCTGAAATAACTTTTGTTATTTTATCTTTATAACGATTAATAATCTCTAAAGTGTTATCAGATGAATTTCCATCAACAATTATATATTCTAAATCAATGTTATTTTTTTGAGCAATTACAGATTTTATAGTTTTCTCAATATTATATTGATCGTTTTTAACTACCGTTATAACGCTAAACTTGAATTGGGACATAAATTAATTTACTAAGACTAAACTTAATATATTTAAAATGAAAATACTAGTTACTGGAGTTGCAGGATTTATTGGATTTAATTTTGCGGAATATCTATTAAAAAAACGCTTTAAAATTTATGGAATTGATAATTTTGATAATTATTATTCAATAAATTTTAAAAAAAGAAGAATTAATCATCTAAAAAAGTATAAAAATTTTTATTTTGAAAAGATAGATATTACAAATAAAATAAAATTAGCTCGATTTTTTAATAAAGAAAAATTTGATTTTATTTTTCATTTTGCAGCTCAAGCTGGCGTAAGGTATTCATTAATAAATCCCAAGAAATATGTAAGAGTAAATAAAGTAGGTTTTGAAAATTTGATAAAAAACTTAAAGAGTCAAGATAATCTGAAATGTTTTTTTTATGCATCTTCAAGCTCAGTTTATGGATCAAAAAAAAATTTTCCAACGAATGAAAAAGCAAGATTAAATCCACTTAGCATATATGCGAAGACTAAAATACAAAATGAAAATCTTGCTAAAAAAAAGGCTAAAGATTTTAAATTTAACCTAATAGGTCTAAGATTCTTCACGGTATATGGTGAGTGGGGAAGACCAGATATGTTTATATTCAAAATTTTAAATGCGCATAAAAATAAAAAAATTTTCTACTTAAATAACTATGGAAACCATGAAAGAGATTTTACTTATATTAATGATGTAGTAGTGATTTTAGGAAAATTAATGTTGATAAAAAAATTTAAACACAAAATATTTAATGTATGCTCATCAAATCCTGTAAATATTAAAATTCTTTGTGATTACTTACAAAATAAATTAAAAATTAAATCTATTCGAGAGGTAAAGAAAAATAGTTATGATGTAAATAAGACATTTGGAGATAACAAATTAATAAAGAGATATACAAAATTTAAAAAATTTACTAATTTTAAAATTGCTTTAAATAAAACAGTCAAATGGTATTTTAAAAACGAAATCTACAAATTGTGATTAAAAAAAACTTAATTCTTTACTACCCATCATTTGAACGAGGTGGAGTAGAGGAAAACTTAAAAAATTTAATTAATAATTTTTCAAATGAGCTTAATTTACATTTAATTTCATCTCTAGAAAGTTCAAAATCTAGAAAAATATTTAAAAAGAGATGCCACATACACAATACCAAGAAAATTAGTTTACTCAAATTTTTGCCTAAAAGGATTAATTTAGCAATATCATCTATGGCTATTTTATTTAAATTAATAAAAAAAAATAAAAAAAAAAATTTAATTATTCATTCTATGCAAAGTAATGTTGCAGCGATAATAATTTGCCTAATTTTGAGAGTTAAAATTGTTATTCGTAACTCTGAGGATCCTATTTACTCAACAATTTACTCTGAAAATAAAGTTTTTTCATATTTATTTTTTTTGTCAAAAATAGTTTTTTATAATTTATGTGATGGAATAATAACCAATTCAATAGGATCTGGACGATCACTCAAACTTTTTTTGTTAAATAAGACTAAAGTTCAAGCTATTTATAATCCGTATTTGAGAAAAAAAAACAACAAAAAGTTTAAAAAAGAAAGAATAATAATTAATATTGGTAGATTTAGAAAACAAAAAAATCAACTTTTGCTTATCCGTGCTTTTTCAAAATTTAATTATAAGATTAAAGGATATAAACTTTATTTGATTGGAGATGGTATATTAAAAAATAGATTAATTGAAGAAGCTGAAAAATTAGGAATTAAAGAAAAAGTTTATTTTATTGGTTGGGTAAAAAATACCTCCAACTTCATTAAAAAAGCAAAATTATTTGTATTACCATCATTGTACGAAGGACTTGGAAATGTATTAATAGATGCAATTAATTTTAATGTGCCTTGTATATCAACTAATTGTAAAAGTGGACCAAACGAAATTTTAATGAATAATAAAGGTGGTTTTATAATTAGAAATAAGGATGAAACCGATTTATATAAAAAAATGCTTTATTGTATAAAGAATTATGATGTTTCATTAAAAAAGAATAATTATGCAAAAAAGTATTTGAATCGTTTTCTTACAATTAAACAAGTTAAAAAATATGAAGAATATTTGATGAAGTTTTGTAACAACTAAATTTTAATATGATTAGTGTAATAATGCCATACTATAAAAAGAAAAACTTTTTTGAAAGTTCAGTTCTTTCAGTGCTTTCCCAAACATATGCGGATTTCGAATTAGTAATAATTTACGATGATGAAAATAAAGATGATCTGAAATTTATAAAAGAATTTGAAAAGAAAGATAAAAGAGTAAAAATCTTAATTAATGAAAAAAATCTTGGTGCAGGAAAATCTAGAAATAAGGGTATAGAGAAATCCTCAGGTGATTATATTGCATTTCTAGACTCAGACGATATCTGGGTTAACACAAAACTTGAAAAACAAATTAATTTTATGAAGGAGAAAAATTTAGATATTACATTTACCGCTTATGAAATAATTGATTATTTAGGAAATAAAACAGGAGAGAGAAGTGCGAAGGAAAAAATATCATTTAATGATTTGATAAAATCTTGTGATATTGGATTATCAACAGTGCTTCTAAAGAGAAATATTTTCTCTGAGGATTGTAAATTTCCTAAATTAATTACAAAAGAAGACTATGTTTTGTGGCTTAATATTGCAAAAAAAAAAATTGATTTTTATGGTTTAAATGAAAAATTGACTTGTTGGAGAAAATTAAATAATTCACTTTCATCAAGCACTTTTCAAAAATTAGAGGATGGTTTTAAAGTTTATAATGAATATATGGGATACAACAAATATATTTCTTTAATGTACCTTTTAAGATTATCAATCAACTTTTTAATAAAACGATAAATAAAATGGAAATTTATAATTATTTTTTATTAATTTTATTTTTTTTAATTTATTTTACATACTCGAACTTCACCAAAAGAAATATTTTTGAAAATAGCACAAATTTTACACATCAAAACTTAGCTTCTGATAAACGTCCACCTTTGATAGGTGGCTATTTTTTGATTATTTGTTTAATTTTAAATCAAGAATTAGAATTAATTCAAAAAATTTTTCTATTTTTGATCTTTCTTTTTGGCACATTATCTGATTATCAAAAACTTAACTCTCCAAAAATTAGAATTTTTGGTCAAGTATTATTTATTTTAATTTTTGTAAAAATATCAAATGTTAATCTATATGATACAAGAATAGATTTTTTAGATAATTTATTATCTTTTGAATACTTTAATATTTTATTTGTTACTTTTTGTGTTTTAATTTTAATTAATGGTTCAAACTTTATTGATGGATTGAATGGTTTGGTGAGTGGTTACTATATCATAGTTCTTTTAATATTATATTATTTAAATCTTGAAACAGCATATGTCTCAAATCAATTTATTATTTTTTTTGTCTCGGTCTTAGTAGTAATTTTTATTTTAAATTTGTTTAATAAAATTTATATGGGAGATAGTGGGTCGTATTTATTGGGATTTTTTGTTGGAATATATATGATTAATATATACGTTGATAATAATAATATTTCTCCATTTTTTATAATTTTACTTTTATGGTATCCATGTTTTGAAAATTTGTTTTCAATAATAAGAAAAATTCAATTAAAAAGTTCTCCTTTAAATCCTGATAATAAGCACACACACCAACTTGTATTTGTTTATTTTAAAAATAAATTAAAATTAAAAAAAATAATTATTAATAATATTTCCTCAATGTTAATAATTTTTTATAATTTGATAATAATATCAGTTGGAGCAATGAACATATACAATACAAAATTTCAAATATTACTAATCCTTACAAATGTATTTACATATTTAATTTTGTATAAGATTTTACATTTTACAAAGAAATTTAAAAACTCTAAAAGCTAAGAAATCAATATTATCTCTGACAATTTTGGAAACGTTTAAAGTTAAATATAAAAGTATAAATACCTTAAAAAAATGAATTAAAGAACCTATGATAAGAAAGTGCATTGGTGTGGTTGCAAATTTAAAAATTATAATTGAGTTTAAAGAAATGATGATAGATAATAAAAAAATATAGTCATAAAACAAATTTTTTTTTTGCGCTATATAAGGTAAAGTAAGAATTAAAAATATTAATCTATAATCGTAATTTGAAAATAATAAAAAAGTTATAATATAAATTGTTGAACCACATAAAAAAAGTTTTTCATTTAAACTCAAAGATGAACCATAATGAGTTATTTTCTTTTGTCTTAAACCAATAAAAAAGAATAATATAATTAAAAGTAATAATGAAAGATAAATTACAAAATCAATTATACTGTTTTGAGAGATATTAAATCCAATTCTCTCAAAAGCTTTGGGATAACCATTTAAAATTGATTTGATACCATAAACAAATCCTGAACTATAAGAAGATGAGGTATTTTTTATAAAATATTGAATTTCACTAAAGTTAAAAATAAAAACTAAAAAAATTATTAAAATAAAAATTAAGATATCTCTTATTTTATTTATAAAGATATAGCTTACGATTATAGGATATATTTTTAAAATTATACTTATTGATAAAAATAAAATTTTTAAGATGTAATTTGTAAAATAACAACTGAAGAAAATTAAAAAAAATAATATCAAATCTGAATTTCCTCTTTCTATTGCGAGCATTGAGGAAGAGGAAAAAAACATTAAAATCGAAAGAATAAAAAATGGCTTATTTTTATATAAGCTAAAAGATAATTTGCTAAAACTAAAAGTATAAAAAAATATCATCAAAAAAGTGAAGACTAAAAAAAAATTATTATTTATTAGATTCAAATATTTTGAAATGTAGTACCATATGAATGGATAATTGGCTGTCCGATTCCATGGATCATTGGGATGTTCAGAGTAAGGGTTGTATCCCTGGTCAATTGATAAAGAAAAATATTGATGAGATCTGATATCAGCGAAAGGGGGCCAAAGAGTTTTGATATTAAATGTATTAAAAAAGCCCTCCCAAAGAATATTATTTTTCGAAAAAAAAATTATTAAAAATGAAAAAATAATAGATAGTAAAATAATTATAAGATTTGATTTTAGATTATCTTTATAGATCATTTAATTTTTATTTATTTACTTAAACCTTCAAAAATATTTAAGTAATCTATATTAAGATTGATTTTTATATCAAACAATATTTTAACAATTATTTAAAATTAATCTTGAATAATTATAGTATTATTCAATAAACCTATGTAATAAATCCTCAATATGAAAAAAAAAAAAATTATATTTTTTCATCCCTATTCCGTATTTGGAGGCGCTGATTTATCCATATCAAAATTGATAAAATCATGTCCTAGTGATTTTGATATCGATTTTTTAACAATATCTAAAAATCCAAAAATAAAATTTTATGTAAAAAGGAAGTTTAAGTTAATAAAGCTTAAATCAAATAAAACTATTTTTTCAATTTTTAGAATAAGAGATAAACTAAAAAATGATTTAATAAATTATGAAAAAGTAATACTTATATCAAATCAGAATTTTGCAAATATACTATCAATCATCGCTTGTTTTAATTTAAAGAGAGTTAAAACTATTTTATTTGAAAGAAATCATTTATCTGAATTAGATAATAATAAGTCTCTCAAATTAGAACTGAAAAATAGTATTTTAAAACTTTGTATAAAAATTTTTTATAAATTTTCTGATTTAATAATTACAAATAGTTATGAGTCATCTAAAGATTTACAAAAGTTTATCAATTCAAAAGTATTGACTATTCAAAATTTTTATAATTTTGATGAATTAAAAAAAAAATCAAAATTGAGACTTGAAAAAAAAATTAAATTTAAAAAAAATATCGTATTGAATGTTGGAAGATTTGAGGATCAAAAGGATCAAATTATT
>MDSV01055629.1_pt1 | contig 20633 bp, 20 predicted proteins | sample 810851 | NCBI WGS metagenome assembly MDSV01 (sample SAMN05326640, study PRJNA326480) | marine metagenome | isolation source: seawater | place: Atlantic Ocean: North East | collected 2012 | reverse complement strand
TGGACCAATTAGATCAATTAATTGATATAATTAAGAAAAATTATTAGCTTTTTGGCAAACCTTTAAAAAAAAGTTAAAAAAAATAGTTTTAGATATTTGTGGGTTTTTTTTACATAATAATTCAGTATTATTAATGTCATAAATTAACTTTTTAAGTTCATCTAATTGCCAAATTAATAATTGCTTTTTTATTAGAGGTTTCTCCTTCCAGAAAATTGGTGGCTTAGAGTTATTAATTATAATTTCTAAATTTTTTGTTTCTTTTTCTTGTTCTTTCATCTTGAGCAGTCTTTGTATTTTTCTACTAAGTATTCTTAGTAATAAAATTTGATTTACAGCACTTTCATAGAGTTCGGAAACGAATTTCTTATATTGCAAAATATTTCCACACAAACATTCATTTATCAAAATATCAGATTTATATTCACCTGAAAAGTTAATTAAAGATTTTACTTCATCAAATTCTATTCTTTTTTTATTATGTGAATAAGATTTAATTTTTTCTAATTCATTTTTTAGATTACTACGATCAGAATTAGATTTTTCTATCAACAAATTAATAGACTCTCTTGATAGTAAAATATTATTTTTCCTTAATTCCGTTTGTGTTATTATTTCTAAATCTCTTTCATTGTCTAAATAACAAGGAATACATACTGTGTTCTTATTTTTTTCAAAAAAACCTCTCAATTTAGATTTTTTTTCTAAAACTTCTGAAAAAATAACTAAAAATATATTTTTTGGAAATTTTTCATTAATATTATTTATTTTATTCATTATTTTATCGCTAGCTTGATTTATATAAATTATTTTTTTTTCAGAAAATAAAGAACCAGAGTATATAGAGTTATAAAAATTTTCTTCACTTTCTATAATTTCATCTTCATTAAAAGACATAATTTCTAAATTTACGTCAGTTTTTTTATTTTCTATTTTGAGTAATTCTTTTATATCTTTTTTTAGACCAAAATTTTCGCCGTATAATAAAAATAAATTATAATTTAAAAAATTAGAAATATTTTTTATAATATCATAACTCTTAACGATCATTTTTTTGAAATAGTTTCTGTTAATATAATTAAAAAATCTTGATAATTTTTATTAATTAAATTTTCTAATGTTTGATTTTCAAGTTTTAATGTTTCCGAATATTGATCTTGCACTCTAAATGGAGATGAGTCATTAAAATTATAGTTTAATATTTCATTTTTATTTTCATAATTTATTACTAAAATTTGGGTATTTAAAAGTATTCTATATTCTAAGATTTTGCCTGCGCTATTTTTTGAAGTTGGTTTTTTTTGTTTCTTCACATTTATTTTAACAAATATATTTTGAACTTCATTTTTTTTATCTTCACTATATTTAGATAAATAATTTAATTTAGAATAAATTATCTTACCTATTTTCTGATTCCCTTCTATTTTATAATCAGAAATTTTAAATTTAATATTTGACGAACTGAAAATTGGTTTATATCCAACGCAACTGTTAATAAAAATTAGCAATACGATTAAGGGTAATAATAGATAATTATTTTTTTTCATTTTTTTGTTATGAAGTTAACAAGTTTATTTTTTATATATATATTTTTAGTAATTCCTAAATCTTTTAAATGTTTTTCAACATTATCAATTTTTTTAGATTTATTAATTACAATAGCTTCTTTAGAATTCATTGGCATTTCTAAAATACCTCTTTTTCTTCCGTTGACTTGAATTACAATTTTACAATTTTCTTCTTTAAGTAATTTCGGATCATATTTAGGCCAATAAAATTCTTTCTTTAATTTTTCACAACACTCGTGTGCTAAATGTGGAGTAAGTGGCATTAATAACATATTTATTTTTTCCCATTCATTTTTTAAAACTTTTATAGAAGTTTTATTTTTTATAAAATGATCATAAAATATATTATATATTTCATGCATATTTGCTATAACAACATTGTATTGAAAATTTTCTAAATTTTTAGTTACGTTATGTACAGTTTTATTAACAGCTTTTTGTAAAATAATATCACCAGTTGAAGCCTCAGAATCTTTTTTATTTGCAATATCATTATTCAATTTCCAAACTTTTTGAATAAATTTAAATGCAGCAGAAACTCCTTCTTGCGACCACTGAACATCTCTTTCAGGCGGGCTATCTGATAACATAAACCATCTAATTGAATCTGCTCCATACATATTAATCATTTCCTCTGGGTCTACGGTGTTTTTTTTAGACTTCGACATTGATTCTGAAGGTCCCACTATTACTTTTTTTTTTTCTTTTTTAGTTACCAAGTGACCTGCGGAATTTTTTTCTATATCATCTGGATATAACCATTTACCGTTTTCATTTTTATAAGTTTCGTGGCAAACCATACCTTGTGTAAACAAACTTTCAAATGGTTCTACATAACTAAAATTTTTATTATCAAATGCTAATGCCCTCATAAAAAATCTTGAATAAAGCAGATGTAAGATTGCATGTTCTACACCACCTATATACTGATCAACTGGCATCCAGTAATTAATATCTTCAATTTTATAACCATAATTTTTATATTCAGGGGAACAAAATCTCAAAAAATACCAAGAGGAGTCCACGAAAGTATCAAGTGTATCAGTTTCTCTTATTACTTTTTCTCCTGAGGAAAGCTTAACAAACTTCCATGTTGGGTGCTTTTCTAGAGGATTACCTTTTACATTTAAATCCACATTTTCAGGCAATAAAATAGGTAAGTCTTTTTTATCAACTGGCAGAGGATTTCCTTTCTCATTATAAACTATTGGAATAGGACAGCCCCAATATCTTTGTCTTGAAACACCCCAATCTTTAAGTCGAAACGTTATTTTTTTTTTACCAATATTTTTTTTCTCTATTTCTTCAATTGCTTTCCCTATAGCTTTACTAACAGTTAAGTTATTTAAAAAACCTGAATTAAATATTACTCCGTCTTCTGTAAACGCTTCATCAGTAATTTTGAATTTTAAGGGATCTGAATTTGAGGGTCTTACAACAGGCAGAACATCGAGTTTATATTTATTTGCAAAATCTAAATCTCTTTGGTCGTGTGCTGGACACCCAAATATAGCTCCTGTTCCATAATCCATAAGAACAAAATTTGCAACGTAAATTGGAATTTTTCTTTTTTCAAAAGGGTGTAAAGCAAATAGATTAGTATCAAAACCTATTTTTTCGGCAATTGCCATAGCTTCTTCTGTTGTTCCAGTTTTAGAACAATCTAATTTAAATTTCTTAAAATCTTTATTACCTTCAAAAGTTTTTGAGATTGGGTGATCAATAGAAAGTGCAATAAATGAAGCTCCAAATATAGTGTCAGGTCTTGTTGTAAAAACTTTTATTACTTCACTATTTTTTTTATCAATTTCGAAATCTATTTCACTTCCAAATGATTTTCCAATCCAATTTTTTTGCATTAACTTAACTTTTTCAGGCCAGTTTTTTAATTTATCTAGTTCGTCCAGCAGGTTTTGAGAAAATTTTTTTATATTAAAAAACCATTGAGAGAGCTTTTTTCGTTCTACCGTTACACCTGATCGCCAACCTTTTCCATCAATTACCTGTTCATTAGCCAAAACTGTTTGTTCAGCAGGGTCCCAATTTACATAAGTATCTTTTTTATAAACTAATTTTTTATTAAATAATTCTATAAAAAATTCTTGCTGGTGTTTATAGTATTCTGGATCGCATGTTGAAATCTCACGATCCCAATCTAATGATAGTCCTAAAAGTTTAAGCTGTTTTTTCATAGTTTCTATATTTTTTTTTGTCCATTCTTTAGGATGTAAATTATTTTCACGAGCTGCATTTTCTGCAGGTAAACCAAAAGAATCCCAGCCCATAGGGTGCAAGACATTAAAATTTTGAAGTTTTTTATACCGTGCTAACACATCACCAATTGTATAATTACGAACGTGTCCCATATGAATTTTTCCAGATGGATATGGAAACATTTCTAAGCAATAAAATTTTTTTTTATTTTTATTTAAAACTGCAGAATTAGATTTTGATTTTGACCAAATACTTTGCCACTTTTTTTCAACAAGTTTTATATTGTATCTTTCCATGAATAAAAAAAAGTTATTTTTAAATAAACTTAATTAATTGACACTTTTTCTTTTAAATTTCTTTTTACTTTTACTGTATTCTTTTTCAAATAAAGCAGCTTTTTTTAAAATAGCTACTTGAAGTTCTTGTTCTAATGCAGAAGAAATTTTACTCACTGAACAATTTTGTTCAATATTACATTTTTTTTTATGAACAATTATTCTTAGTCCGTCAGATCTAATTTCGTTTGTTAAAAATCTTATTGTAATTTTTATAGATTCCCCAGTTGATGTTCCTTCATTATACCAATCAGTAGTAATAATTCCTCCAGAATAATCTACATTTGCGAGCGGTAAAAAATCTAATATTTCTAACGTTGCTCTCCACATTGGATTAGAGCTAGCAAATTGATAATTACCTCCTGATCCTCCTCCCATCATTCCTTTAAGCGAATATCCTTTACCCTCTTCTAGATTTTTTTTAACTCTTTCTTTAGAATTTGGAGAAATCTTTCTTGCATCAGAAGGCGCGTAAATTCCACAGGAATTTAAAAACAGTAAAATTAAAATGCAGGTTGATAAATTTTGCACAATTTTTAACATTTTATTTAAAATACACGTTTTATTCATATCCTATGTTTATTACATTAATTTTGATTTTAAAATGACTATTAAAAAAATCAAAAAACCTAGCAAAAAAGCCATTTTTTACTTAATAAGACAAGTAGTTGCAAAAATACAACATGTTGAATAAATATTGATATATATAGCTTTTTAGATTTTTTAGACAGAGGTTTGGTGGTAATTTGGCATCATTCATATGAATAATTTTAACCATAAGGAGATTTATGAATAAATTATCTAAAATCGGAGCATCTGCATTGTGTGGATCTCTGGCTGCTATTTCAGCCGCTAACGCGGGTGATTTATCAGTAACCGGTGGCGTGGACATGTCTTGGATTAACAAGTCTGACCAAGTTACTGGTAACCCAATCGGTATGGGTTCTAATTTAACCTTTAGTGGTTCTGGAGAACTTGATAACGGTTGGAGCGTTGCTTTATCGGTAGCACATGATAATGCAAATGCATATTCAAATACCAACGTAACAGTTGGAATTCCGGCACTAGGAGATCTACGTATTGACCAAGGTGTATCTGGTACAGGTATAGACCGTATCGATGACGTAACTCCAAATGTTTGGGAAGAAGCATACGGAACTGGACTAAGTTCTGGACTAGTAACTCCAGCAGGTGGATCAGCAGGAACGGGTATCGAGTGGACTCCTAACATGACACCAGACGGAGCTACAGTTCGTTTACATTACTCACCAAACGCAGGTGGATCTAATGCAGGCGATAAAGCGGGATCAGGTGTACAGACTAGCTCTGCAATGTCTAGCATTGATGCTACTTTAAACTTAACAAGCGATATAACTGGTGTTGATGGTTTAACTATCGACCTAGGTATGTCTAACGTGGAACAAAATACTTCTGTTTCTACTATCAGTGATGATAAAGAAGAAAGAACAATTGCAGTTAAATATGCAATGGGTAGCTGGACTGCTGGTTATCAGTGGGCGGAAGTTGACCTAGGTACATCTTCAGGCGCGCAAAAGTATACTAACGACGGATATGGTATTACTTTTAACGTGAATGATGATTTATCGATTGGTTTTAACCACTTTGAATCTGAACAAGACAATACTACAGATGTAGAAACTACAGCTGAGTCAATTCAGATTGCTTATACAATGGGCGGAGCTTCAGTAAGACTTGCTGATGCAAAAGTTGATAATCCAAATTATTCAACTACTGCAGCAGACCTTGAAGCAATGACGTTATCAGTATCATTAGCGTTTTAACTAGAGAAAGGCATACAAGAACATGAATAAATTGACAAAAGTTAGTTGTTCGGCGTTGTGTGGTTCTCTTGCTGCTATTTCAGCTGCGAATGCAGGTGATTTGACAGTTACAGGTGGTGCAGACATGTCATGGATATCAAAAAGTAATGATGTCACTGGTAACCCATTAGGTATGGGGTCTAATCTTACCTTCAAAGGTAGTGGTGAACTTGATAATGGTTGGACATTTGACCTTTCTGTTGCTAATGCAAACTTAAATGCATATTCTGCAACAGTTGCGTCTATAACAATGGGCGGCATGGGTAAAGTCATAATCAACCAAGGTGATAGTTCGTCAGGAATACAAGCATTTGATGACAAGATGCCAACTGCATGGGAAGAGCCATGGGGCGCTGGTCTATCAACTGGTTTGGTTAAGGTTATTGGTACAGGTACTTCAATGAGTACTCAGTACAATACACCTACATTTGCAGGAACTACAATTACTGTAGCTACTGCTGCTGCGATTGGTCAAACTGATACTGCTGACAAAGGTTCAGGTGGGGTATCTGCTAATGCTCTAGCTAGAGGATGGGACGCAACGATTAACGTTAATCCTTCTATGGGCACAGAGATACTATCTGGCTTGAATATATTTGTTGGAGGTCATGTGGCTGAAGCATACACTGGCGTTGACAACGACTACTACGAAGCTGTTGCTGGTATTACTTATGATATTGGACCTGTTTCATTAGGTTTCGGTAGACAAGGTAGACTTACTGGTAAGAATGTTACTGCAACAGATGTGGACTACTACAGAAACGTACAATACGCGTTAGCGTTTAATATAAACGATAACCTATCTGTGAGTTACGGTTTCCATAGTTCATATCAAGGAACAGTAAACGACACTACAGATCAGCTAGGTAAAAAGTTGGAAATCGAATCTGCTCAGATAGCATACACATTAGGTGGTGCATCATTAAGAATAGCAGAGATCGATGCTGAAAACGTGAACTACGCAAAAAATGTTGACAGAAAAGCAACTGTTGTTTCAGTAGCTTTAGCGTTTTAAAAATTTAAAAGAAATTATTCTTTAGAAAAACCGGCCTTTCAGAGGCCGGTTTTTTTTTGAACAAACTAATACCTCCAAAACCTTTTATATTTAACAATTTTAGTTTACGAAAATTATTTTCGGCAATACCACCTAAGGCATAAATATTCGTTTTATTGATTCTAGAGAGATGATTAAATCTATGTAAATTTAACACATTATGATTTTTTGTAATTTTAAAAACTGGGGACAAAAATATCTCATTACATTTTTGAAATTTTTTCATCTGAATTTCTTTTTGGTTGTGTGCTGATCCTAATATTTTTATATTTTTTTTTTCTATATTCCAAAATCTTTCTGTCTTATTAAATGAGGGTATATAAATGCCATCAGCTTTAAATTTAATAGCAAGTTTTACATCATTTGATACAAAAAGTTGGTACCTATTTTTTTTACATTCATTAGCTATTTTAATTAAATTTAAATCTCTTTTTTGATCTTTATAATTCCTATAAATTATACCAATATTTGTGTTTTTTTTTTTGAATATTTGACTATTGTATTGATCTATAAATATAAAAAAATTAGGTAATGATTTATGCATTCAGGTTTAAATAATTTAATATCAATTAGAAATGAGGTTAATAAAATAATTAATGAAAAACAACTTAAAACTAATCCTAAAATTATTGTTATCTCGAAAACTTTTTCTTTAAATACAATTAAACCAATTCTAGACAGTGGGCATGTGCATTTTGGAGAAAACAAAATTCAAGAAGCTGAAGATAAATGGTCAAGCATTAAAAATAGTAATGATAATTTACAACTACATATGGTAGGAAAATTACAATCAAATAAAGCTAAAAAGGCAATTAAACTTTTTGATTATATACACTCTCTTGATAGTATTAAATTAGCAAATAAAATTAGCCAGTATGAAAAAGAATTAAACAAAAAAGTAAAACTTTTTATACAGGTAAATTTAGGCAATGAGGAGCAAAAGTCTGGCGTTTCAGCAAATGATTTAAATGATTTTTATTCCTTTTGTACAAAAAAGTTATCTTTGAACATTATAGGATTGATGTGTTTACCTCCTTTAGATAGTAATCCAGAAAAGCACTTTATTAATTTAAGCCACCTAGCAAAAAATCTTTCTTTAAAAGATCTTAGTATGGGTATGAGTTCAGATTACAAGCATGCACTAATTAATGGTTCTACATTTTTAAGATTAGGCTCAATTATTTTAGGAAAAAGAAAATCTATTTAATTAAAATTTTTGTATTTTTATTAATTAGAGATAATATTTTTAATAGATCTTTTTTAATTACCCCAACACACCCTTTAGTCGGTTTATATTTTTTGTTTGAAAGGTGTAAGAAAATAGCACTACCCTTATTTCTAACTACAGGTGAGCAATTATATTTTATATTTATGAAAATATCGTAAATATTGTCATTTCTATAAAGTTTTTCTGCATTATATTTAAAAGGGAATTTAACTTCTTTGTTATATTTTTTACTAGAAGAATCATCACACCATCCCATATTTTTTTTAATTATTTTTTTTTTTAATCTACACCTTAATGATTTAATCTTGTCATTTCTGTAATAAACTAACCCGAGATCAAATTTGCCTTTGGGGGTTTTCAAATCCCCCTCTTTTTTTGAAATACTTAAGCCTAATTTACCAATGCAGCATCTAAATTTATATTCTTTGTATAAAAGAAAATTTTTTTTTAATATAATATTCATAAATACTTTTATGGATAATGTTACTATATCAATTTTTGGAAATAAAATCTTTTTAGATATATTAAAGGAAATTAAAATATTTAATAAGTTTAAATTAAAATATTGTGAAAATATTGATTTTTTAACAAAAGATGATCAAAAGTATAATCACTTATTAATATTCTTTTTAAATTTACAATCAAAAAAACAAATTTTAAATAATGATGTCCCAACAATTTTAATTGGTGAATCATCTATTTCAAAAAAAATCTTATCTAATGAACTTTACGAACAAATGAATATTCCATTTTCAATACTAGAGTTAAAAAAAAAAATTATATACTTACTTGCCAGAAGTGAGTTTAAAAGAAATTCCTTAATTCATTTAAACGGATATGTTATTGATAAAAATGAAAGGAAGATTAAGAGAGATAATACAGAATTGCAGCTTTCTGAAAAGGAGATTAATTTTCTTATTTTGTTTACTAAAACTAATGAACCTATCACTAAAAACTTAGTTTTAAAAAATGTATGGAAATATTCTTCAACGACTGAAACTCATACAGTAGAAACACATATACATCGACTTAGGAAAAAAATATTAGAAAAATTTAATGATAATAATTTCATTAAAAATAATAATAAGGGGTATTATATTTGAAAAAAAAACGTCGTAACTTTATTGCTCGAGACTTATTTTCTCCTAAATATAAGAAAAGAATAGTTAAACCAAAAAAAGGTAAAGGAAGTTTTAAAAGAAAAAAACGTTAAACTAATCTTGCCCCTATTTTTTGAATAATTTTTGATGACATCTCTGTTCCTTTTTTAAGACTTTCTTTTGTTGATAATTTATTAATATACCCATGCAAGAAGCCAGCGGCAAAAAGATCTCCAGCTCCCGTTAGGTCAACAATTTTTAAATTTTTTTTGCTCTCACATTCAAAAATTTCATTTTTATGAATTGCAATACTACCCTTTTCCCCACGAGTTATAACAACAAGCTTTCCAATCTGTTTAGCAAATGAAATCACTTCTTCAAATTTTTTTGCACTAATTAACGATAGAAATTCCTGTTCATTTGCAAATGTAATATCTAATTTATTTTTAACCAGGTTTAAAAAATGTGTTTTATGCCTTTCTACACAAAATAGATCTGATAATGACATGGCAACATTTTTTGCATTTTGAATTGCTTTATCAAAAGCTTTTTTAGGATCACCTTCATCCCATAAATAACCTTCTAAAAATATTATTTCACTATTTTTAACCGCATTAATATCAACATCAGTCTCGTTAATTTTTCCGGCAGTACCTAAAAAAGTGCACATGGTCCTTTCCGAATCAGGAGTTATTAATATTAAACATGTTCCCGTAGGAAGATCTTCCTTTTTTTTAGAATAGAAGTATTCAACTTTTTCTTTTTTAAGACCTTCTTCATATTTGTTTCCTAAATCGTCATCATTTACTTTACCTATAAAACCTACTTTATTTTGAAGCTGAGAGAGACCTACAATAGAGTTAGCAACTGAACCTCCAGAAATAGTTTCTTCAATTTTTAAATTAGATAATAATTTTTTAAATTCATTTTCATCAACTAGCTTCATTGTACTTTTAGTAAGATTATTTTTAGATAAAAAATTATCTTCTACTTTACAAATCACATCTACTATAGCATTTCCAATTCCTAAAATTTTCATATTAAGCTTTCTTTGTTTTTACTATTTTTTTTCGTTTAGGATAACAAGAAGTACAAATTTTACAAGTTATACCATAACAATTTCTTGCGGTACAAAATTGCCTACCGTAATATATTATTTGAAGGTGAAGTTTATTCCATGATTTTTTTGGAAATAATCTCTTTAAATCTTTTTCAGTTTGAACAACATTGATACCTTTAGTTAAACCCCATCGCTGAGCCAACCGATGGATATGAGTGTCTACAGGAAAGGCGGGATAACCAAACCCTTGGGACATTACTACGCTTGCTGTTTTATGACCTACACCTGGCAATTTTTCAAGTTCTTCAAAACTTTTCGGTACTTTTCCGCTATGTTTTTCTATTAATTTTTTTGATAGCAAATACACGCTTTTAGCTTTAATTCTAAAAATACCTATACTTTTAATTAATTTCTCAATTTTTTTTCTTCCCAATTTTACAAAATGCTCTGGTTTATTGTATTTTGGATATATATTTTTGGTAACATTATTGACATTAACGTCAGTACATTGTGCTGATAAAAGCACAGAAATTAAAAGTGTAAATTTATTTCTATGCTTAAGAGGGATAGGAGTTTTAGGATAAATTTTGCTTAGTGTTCTTAATATCAGCTTAGCTCTTTGATCTTCATTCATTAATTTCAGGTTTAAAAATTAAACATAATCCATTATTACAAAATCTTTTTTGAGTAGTTGTTGGGCCGTCATTAAAAACATGACCATGATGAACACCACACTTTGCGCAATGATATTCAACTCTTTTCATTCCAAAAGAATTATCAATTTTAGTTTCAAATGCACCAGGCAATGATTCTGTAAACGATGGCCAACCAGTTCCACTGTCAAATTTGGCGCTTGAAGAAAAAAGCTTTGCCCCACAATTAGCACAATGGAAAAAACCTTTTCTTTTTTCATAATTTAAATCGCTAGAAAATGGTCGTTCAGTAGATTCATTGAACATAATTTTTTTTTGTTCTTCAGTAAGATTTGGATTAATAATTTTTTTTGTAGCTGCGTACAATAGATTATAAGGTAAAATAATTGATGATAAGCATGAAAAACTCAATAATTTTAAAAATTGTCTTCTAAAATTTGTCATTAATTTAATTTACAATACAACTTATTAAAAATTTAAAACATTTCTCATTGAATATAAACCTGGTTTTTTATTCATCAGCCATTTTGCTGCAGTAAAAGCACCTTCTGAATATAGGGCTCTGTCGAAAGCCTCATGATTTAATGTAATTATTTCTTTACCACTTGAAAAAGTAACCTCATGTTCACCAATAACTTCACCTTTTCTAATAGAGTTAAAATTAATTTTTTTACCATAAGGAAAATATTTTTTATTTAAATATTTTTTTCCAATAAGTTTGTAGAAATCTTTATTCTTTCCAGAAGCAATTCCTTTTCCTAGCATTAGAGCTGTTCCAGATGGGTAATCTTTCTTATGTTTATGATGTATTTCAAAAACTTTATTTAAAAAATTTTCACCAAGGGATTTTGAGGTTATTTCAGTCAAATACATTAGTAAATTTATTCCTAGACTCATATTGCCAGCTTTAAGTATAGGTATTTTTTTAGAATATTTTTTTATTATGTTTTCTTCTTTTTTTGAAAAACCAGTTGTACCAATGACTATTCTTTTTTTAAGTTTACAGGCAATTTTTAGAACTTCTAATGTACATTTTGGAACTGTAAAATCTATTATTATATTTGTATTTTTAAATGCAGATATTGAATTTAATTGAGGTTTTAAACCATATATTTTTTTATTGATTATTTTATTTTCAGTAATTGAAACTAGTTTAAAATTTCTCTCTCTTTTAGAAGATTTAATTAGTTCTTGTCCCATTCTACCTAGACATCCTGTAATTGTTAAATTAATTTTTTTCATTTAATTTTTCCAAAATCTTTTGGCTTTTTCAAAAAACTCTTTAATAATAGGGTTTGTTTTGGCATCTTCCAATTTTTTAAATTTCTCTAAAATAATCTTTTGCTCTTTTGTGAGGGAAGTTGGAACTTCAGTAATTGTCTGAATGTACAGGTCACCATAACTTTTATTTCTCATAATCGGCATTCCTTTTTCTTTTAATCTAAATTGTTTACCATGTTGAGTTCCAGCTGGAATTTTAACCTTTGCTTTTCCCCCATCAATAGTTGGCACTTCTATTGTTGTACCAAGGGCTGCGTCAGTTAAAGATATTGGAAATTCAAAAAAAAGATTTTCTTCAGATCTTTTAAAAATATTATGATTTTCTACTGACACAAAAATATACAAATCTCCATTTCCGCCTCCCTTTATACCTGCTTCACCTTTGCCTGATAACCTAATTCTCATTCCATCATCAACCCCTTTAGGGATAGTTGTAGTTATTTTTCTTTTAGTTTGAATTTTACCTAATCCTCTGCAATCTTTACATGGATTTGAAATTTGTTCACCAGAACCCCCACATTCCGGGCAAGTTTGTTGAATAGTGAAGAAACCTTGGTTGGATCTTACTTTACCTTTTCCAGCACAAGTTGAACATGAATTGGGTTGGGAACCTGGTTCTGCACCAAAACTGTCACATCTTTTACACTTATCTGATGAGGAAAAATTAATTTCTTGTTTTTTTCCATTATAAGCATCCTCTAAAGAAATGGAAAGATCGTATCTCAAATCTTCTCCTCTAAAACTAGAAGATCTCCTTCGTCCTCTTCCACCCGATACACCAAAGTCTTCAAATAAATCTTCAAAAATATCTGAAAAAGATCCTGAAAAATCAAAATTACCAAAGCCACCCCTCGAACCTGAACTTCCATCAAATGCTGCATGTCCAAATTGATCATAGTTTGATCTACGATTTTTATCAGAGAGAATGTGATAGGCTTCACTTGCTTCTTTAAATTTAGCTTCAGCAGCTTTATCACCTTTATTTCTGTCGGGATGATATTTTAGTGCTAATTTTCTATATGCTTTTTTTATATCTTCCGGTGATGCTGATTTAGCAATGCCTAAGAGCTCATAGTAATCTTTTTTTGCCATATATTTTCCGACATCTTTATGTCTTTAGACCTAGGCTCTTTTTTCTTTATCTTTATCGTTTTTATCTTCTTTTACTTCCTCAAAATCTGCGTCAACAACGTTATCTTTGTTTTGTTTTTGATCTTTAGAAGAACTTTTTTTACCATCTTCTTTTTGTTGGCTTTTGTATACAGCCTCTCCAAGTTTCATTGAAGCCTGAACAAGAGCTTGTGTTTTTTTCTTCACTTCTTCCGTATCAGTACCTTTAAGTGCATTTCTAAGATCAGCAATTCCATTTTCTATAGCTTTTTTTTCTGCATCAGAAATTTTACTACCATGTTCTTTTAAATTTTTTTCTGTTGTATGAATAATCGTGTCAGCTTGGTTTCTTGAGTCTACGGTTTCTCTTTTCTTTTTATCAGCCTCTTTATTTGCTTCGGCATCTTTTACCATATTTTTAATTTCTTCATCGCTTAACCCACCTGAAGCTTGAATTTGTATTTTTTGTTCTTTTCCAGTACCCTTATCTTTTGCAGAAACACTTACGATTCCATTCGCGTCAATATCAAACGTTACCTCAATTTGAGGTATTCCTCTTGGTGCATTAGGTATTCCAACTAACTCAAAATTTCCTAATAGTTTATTATCGGATGCCATTTCCCTTTCACCTTGCAAAACTCTTATAGATACTGCTGGTTGATTGTCTTCAGCAGTAGAAAAAACCTGACTTTTTTTTGTTGGAATTGTTGTGTTTTTTTCAATAAGTTTTGTAGAAACACCTCCCAACGTTTCAATTCCTAACGACAAAGGAGTTACATCTAGAAGAAGAACATCTTTAACATCACCTTGAAGTACTCCACCTTGAATAGCAGCACCCATCGCAACTACCTCATCTGGATTTACACTTTTGTTAGGATCTTTTCCAAAAAAAGTTTTAACAGTCTCAACTATTTTTGGCATTCGCGTCATCCCACCTACTAAAACTACTTCATTTATTTCAGCTGCACTAAATCCTGAATCCTTTAATGCAACCTCACAAGGTTTAAGAGTTTTTTTAACTAGGTTTTCTACAAGTGCTTCTAATTTTGCTCTTGTTAATTTTATATTTATATGTTTTGGACCTGTTTTATCCGCTGTGATAAAAGGCAAGTTAATTTCAGTTTGTGTTGTTGAAGAAAGTTCAATTTTTGCTTTTTCAGCGGCCTCTTTAAGTCTTTGAAGGGCTAGTTTATCTGTTTTTAAATCTATCCCATTATCTTTTTTAAATTCATTGGCAAGATAGTCTACAATTGTATCATCAAAATCTTCTCCGCCTAAAAAAGTGTCTCCATTTGTAGATTTAACTTCAAAAACTCCATCGCCAATTTCTAAAATAGATACATCAAAAGTACCTCCACCTAAGTCATAAACAGCTATTTTTTTTCCTCCCTTTTTGTCTAATCCATATGCTAAAGAAGCTGCAGTAGGTTCATTTATAATTCTAAGAACTTCTAAACCCGCAATCTTACCAGCATCTTTAGTTGCTTGCCTTTGAGAATCATTAAAATAAGCAGGCACAGTGATAACCGCTTGTTTAACTTCTTGTCCTAAATATTTTTCTGCAGTTTCTTTCATTTTTTGTAAAATAAAAGCAGATATTTGGGAAGGTGAATATTTTTTTCCTCTAGCTTCTAACCAAGCATCGTTATTGTCAGCTTTAATAATTTTATACGGAACTTTTGCTACATCTTTTTTAACTGTCTCGTCATCAAAATTTCTTCCTAGTAATCTTTTAACTGCAAATAATGTATTTTCCGGATTAGTAACTGCTTGTCTCTTTGCTGACTGCCCAACTAATTTTTCTTCATTTTCACCGAAAGCAACTACAGAAGGGGTAGTTCTTGTGCCTTCTGCATTTTCTAAAACTTTTGCCTGCGTACCCTCCATTACGGCTACACATGAGTTTGTTGTTCCTAGGTCAATTCCAATTACTCTGCTCATAAATTTGTTTTCTTTCGTCCTATATGGGTGCTATTTTCATAACTGCAAGCTAAAAAAGTCATTTTTTTTCACCTTTTTTCTCTAACTTTTTAGCTACACCAACTAAAGAAGGTCTAAGTAGACGACCTTTCATCATATAGCCCTTTTGTATTTCCTCAATAACAGTCCCTGGGTCTTTGCTATCACTTTCAATTTCAAGCATTGCTTGATGAAAATTTGGATCAAATTTTTTATCAATACAATCTATTAGTTCAATGCCATTTTTCTTAAAAATAGAAACAAGGTCTTTTTTTACAATTTCTATACCATCAATAATTTTATTTAAATCTTTATTATTTTTTAAACTTTCATCATTTTTAAATGAGACAATTGCTCGCTCAATATTATCTAAAAGCAATAAAGACTCTGAAGCAAAATTAAATCCGCCAAACTCAAAAGCCTCTTGTTTTTCCTTTTCAAATCTTCTTCTTTGGTTTTCCATTTCTGCCATTGTTCTAAGAAGCTTATCTTGAACAGAGCTTAATTTTTCCTCAATCGTTTCTTCTTTTAAAGAAGAATTTTCTTTTTCATTTTTTTTAACATCATTTTTATCTTCCGATGATGTTTTTTCATGATCTTTTTTATCTGGCTTTGTCATTAGTATGATATATGGTCACTTAAAAAAAAAATGCTAGTGCTAAATGAGAAAAATTAAAGAAATTATAATTGGAACAAATAATGAAGGAAAATACAAAGAAATATGTGATTTGTTGCCAAAAAAAGTCAAAAAATAATCTCCTAAACACTTTGGTATAAAATCTCCAAAAGAAACAGGGAAAAGTTTTAAAAAAAATTCATTTATTAAAGCAAAATACTTTTCAAAAAAAACAAAACTAATTTGTTTATCAGATGACTCAGGTCTACAGATAGATCTTTTAAAAGGGGAACCGGGAATATACTCCTCAAGATTAGCTGGTAAAAAAGAAAATTTTAATATGGCTATAAAAAAAATTTATAAAAAAATGAATATAAGAAAAAAAAATTGGGAAAATAATAGTTCAGCAAGTTTTGTTTGTTCCATGACATTATTTTGGCCCGACGGAAAAAAAATTTTTAGTGAAGGAACAATTAAAGGCAAAATATCTAATAAAAAAAAGGGAAAAAATGGTTTTGGATATGACCCAATTTTTATTCCAAGAGGGTATAGTAAAACTTTTGGAGAAATGAATTTAAAATTAAAAGCTTCGATTGATCATAGATCAAAGGCCTTTGCTAAAATTAAGAAATTTTTTTATTAGTATACTTTTATAAATTTTTTTTTTGTTACTTTATAAACTTTTAGTTTTTGTATACTAATATTATTTTCTATAACAAACTCAGCGTGCTTACCCTTAAATCCTTTTTTATCAAATAGTTGATCTCTTTTAAACTGAAAGTTATTACTGGACCAACAATAAAAAATTAAAGCTAAGGCGTCATAGGCTAGAATTGAAATCTCAGCAGGCTCTTTATCAAATTTTTTAATAAATTTTTTATTAAACTTATTAAAATTAGTAAAATTGATAGATGGAAAGTGTAAATTTAAAAGAGCACTTTCGTTAAAAAAAGTTTTATCAAACCACTGATTGACAGTAAAAAAATTTACTTCACTACTTGAAACGTCAGAAAATATAAAAGAAGTTAAGACACTTTTGAGGCTTTCTCCAAAATCTAAAACAAACACAGAATCAAAATTAACTTTTCCTAATGTGTGTTTTTGTTTTAGTAATTCAAGTTCTTGTTTATCTTTGTATAAATCTGACTTCTCAAGTATCACAATTCTTCTTTCTAAATCTTTTTTTCTTTCTCTATAATTTGTTATTTTTCCAATCTCACTAGTTATTTTTTTAGGATTAGAATCATATGAGTAAGTCCTATAAAAGCGTAATAAATCTTTTTTAGTTACAGATTTTGATTGGTCAATAAATTTTGTTTTAGGTGATAAAAATATAGTTTTTGAAAATTCTTTTTTATCAAAATATTTTTTTAAAACATTTACTTGTGACTCAATATTAATTCCAAAAGCGATTATATTTTTTGGTAAATCGATAGTTTTATTTGTGAGCGAAACAAAAGTTATATTATTTATTTCACCAAGTTTATTTAAATTTTTATGAAAAATAGGTCCTATAACAATCTTGATTCCCTCTTCTTCAAATTCTTTTGCTGATCGATATGTTTCCAATGCATCAGCTTTAGTGTCCTTTGGATAAATTTTTATATTTTTATTTGATATATCGAATAAAGCTAGCTGAATAGCTTTTAACAAAGATTCTCCAGTTTCTTTATATTCGCCTGACAGAGGAAGTAAAACACCTACTTTTAAAATATTGCCATCTTGAACATCCTTTTCTTCAGAATTTAATCTTATTGCGTTACTATTTATTGTAAATGTCAAATAAGTTAGTATGACAAATGTAAGTAATTTTTTCATAATTTTAAAATATTTAAATAATATAATTTCTAATTTAGGCATCAAATGGACAAAAATAAACATCAAACAATTAGCAGTGGGCTTCACTTGATTTCAACACCAATTGGAAATATGGAAGATATTACTTTAAGAGCTATAAATATTTTAAAAAAGTCAGATTTAATATTATGTGAAGATACTAGAAGAACAGGTAAATTACTTACATATTATAAAATAAAAAATAAACTAATACCGTATCATAAGTTTAATGAAAAAAAGATTAGTAGTAAAATTATTGAAGAAATTAAAAAAAATAAAATTGTTTCTCTAGTTTCTGATGCTGGAACACCAGTCATATCAGATCCAGGGAAAATTCTTGTAAGCAGATGTATCAAGGAAAATTTAAATATATATCCAATTCCCGGAGCATCTGCAGTAACTTCTGCAGTAAGCGTTTCAGGTTTTAATGACCAATATTTATTTTATGGATTTTTACCCAAAAAAGAAAAGGAACTAGATAATATATTGAAAGATTTAAATAATATAAATTATTCAATTGTTTTTTTCATTCCTGCATCAAAAATAAATTTTTATTTAACTCAATTTAAAAAATATTTTTTTAACAGAAAAATACTAATAGCAAAAGAGATGACCAAAATGCATGAGGAATTTTTCAGAGGAGAAATTAAGTCATTTAGTAATTTTTCAGAAACTCCCAAAGGTGAGTTAACAGTCATTTTATCAGATAAAGATAAAGAAAACGGAAAAAATGTTATAAATGAAATTAGAGAATCAGTTAAAATAGAAATAAAAAAAATGCTAAAAAAATATAGTCATAAAGATGTTGTTGAATTTATAGCTAAAAAGGAAAATTTACCAAAAAAAGAGGTTTATAATTTTTGTTTAAAACTAAAAAAATAAAATGAATAAAAATATTTTAATATTAATTACTTTATTGCTATTAAATTCTTGTGTTGGTTCTTCTACAAAAGGTATTTTCGGAACTGGAGTAAGTGTAGCGTTGGATCCTCGAACTTTAGGAACACAAATAGATGATTCAATTATGCAAAAAAATTTAGTTGCAAGATTAGCTTTATTGGAAAAAAAATATTTCTTAAAAATTTCAGTTAAAGTTCTTGATGGTAGAATTTTTTTAGGTGGAAAAGTAGATCAACCAGAGGAAAAATTAAAAATAACTAAAATGGCTTGGGAAACTAAAGGTGCCAGATCTGTAAAAAATAATATTTATATAAAACAAAAATTTTCTTTCAAAAATGTTGCTATGGATATTTTAATAACCTCTCAACTCAGAACAGCTTTAATTTTAAATAAAAAGGTAAAGGCATCTAATTTTAGTATTGATACTATCAATCGAAAAACTTATATTTTTGGTATTGCTCATACGGAAGATGAAAAAAAAGAAATAATTTCGGAAGCAAAGCAAATAGTAGATCTTGAAGAACTTATAACTAGTATTTTAATGGTTTCAGATTTAAGCAGACAGAGAGAGTAATTTAATTTTTTCTTTTATTTTTATAATCAATGATACTAGATGAATAAGCAGCGACTGAAGCTAAATTTAGAATATCACCAGTAGAAGATCTTAATGGTGCAATTTCAATAGGCTGCCCTAAACCAATTAATAAAGGTCCAACCACTTTAATTGCACTTAGGCTTTTCAACATTTTAAATGAGATTGCCGCACTGTGTCTACCAGGCATTATTAGAACGTTTGCATTACCAACTATTTCTGAGAATGGATAAAGTTCTTTATATTTTGGATCAAGAGCTACATCTGGTTGCATTTCTCCATCAAATTTAAAATTAACATTTTTTTCTTTCAATATTTCTACGGCATCTCTTAAATTTTTTGTTGCTTTAGTTTTTGGAGTACCAAAAGTTGAGTGTGAGAGAAAAGCAATTTTGGGTTCATAACCAAATAATTTTACAACCCTTGCGGAAGATATAGCTATATCGGCAAGTTGTTCTGCAGTGGGAATTTCATGAACGGTAACATCTGCTATAAAAACAGTTCTACCTCTATTAACCATTACATTTAAACCAAAAATTATCTCACCTTTTCTAGCTTCTGCTACTCGTTTAACTTTGTCCAAAGTTGACGTATATCGTCTAGTATTTCCAGTAACCATCGCGTCTGCATCCCCACATGCAACCATACAACTTCCCCAAATAACCCTATCATTTCTTATTAATCTATCGCAGTCTCTTTCTAAAAGTCCTTCAGATCTTTGCATTTTTTTATAAAGAAACTTTGCATACTTTTCTCGTTTTTCACTATCTGTAGAATTTACTATTTCGATATTGTAATTTTCGTCTAATCCAATTTCTTTAAGTTTTGTTTTTACAATTTCTTTTTTTCCTATAAGTACGGGCTTTCCAAGTCCATTACTCTTAAAAGCTATTGCTGCTTTTAATGTATTTTCATCTTCACCATCAGCAAAGACAACCTTTTTTTGATTTTTTTTAATTTGAGAATTTATACCTTGCATTATACCTACAGAAGGATCTAATCTTTGCTTTAATTGCTCTTTGTAAATTTCAAAATTATCTATTTTTTTTCTTGCCACACCACTTTTCATTGCCGCTTTAGCTACAGCTACTGGTATTACACTAATTAATCTTGGATCGAAGGTAGATGGAATTATATATTCTTTTCCATATCTTGGTCTCTCACCACCCATAGCAGCAACTACTTCATCAGGAACATTTTCTCGCGCAAGTCCAGCTATTGCATGTGCAGCAGCCACTTTCATTTCTTCATTTATTGTTTTAGCTCTAACGTCTAATGCTCCTCTA
>MDSV01208093.1_pt1 | contig 20635 bp, 21 predicted proteins | sample 810851 | NCBI WGS metagenome assembly MDSV01 (sample SAMN05326640, study PRJNA326480) | marine metagenome | isolation source: seawater | place: Atlantic Ocean: North East | collected 2012 | reverse complement strand
GCAATTGCTGTCCGACGCATGTGGCCACCGTAGATTCCTTGGTCGTCATGGGCCACACTGACGACGTGTCGACCCCCATCCTGCGTCCGGGGATAAAAACTTTCAAACCACGACGCAGCCGAATAACGCCCCGCCAGAAGCAGGCCCTCGCCCACGCAGGCCCCTGCTTATTGACCGAGGAGACGCTCGCCGACGCATGGGCTTCCGGCTCACCGGTCATCGTGGACATCGGATTCGGATCAGGTGAACCGGTTGCGGTCATGGCACGCACCTTCCCCGAGCAGATCATCCTGGCCGTCGACGTGCACACACCCGGTATCGGGGACCTCGTGGATCGCTGTCGAGTCGAAGACATCGACAACGTATTCACCATCGAAGCCGACGCCCTCGAACTCTTGCCCACCATTCCCGGCCCGGTATCGGGCGTGCGGACCTACTTCCCAGACCCGTGGCCGAAGTACCGGCACCACAAGAGACGGCTCGTGCAAACCTCGGTCATCGACGCCGTCGCCGAACGCGTCATGGAGGGTGGCTTCTGGCACCTGGCGACGGACTGGGCCGAGTATGCAGAATTCATCTGCGCGACATTCGACGAGCATGATGCATGGCAGGGCGGAGTCATCCAGCGCCCCGATTGGCGTCCGGTGACACACTACGAGCGTCGAGCAATTCGCGAGGGAAGATCCGTGGTCGACATGTGGTTCACCCGAATCTGAATTACCGTCCCTCTATGCGCGTCGTCCTTCCCCTCCTCGCAGCCGCCCTCCTTTCGGCATGCGTAACGGGCTCGACCACCGGTGGGCAGGAGAGCACGCAGACCCCCGCGCAAACTCCAACGCAGACCCCAACGCAGCCGCAAACACCGTCATCTACTCCATCACCATCCAACGAGCCCGCGCCATCGCAGACCGAGCAACCCGAGCAGACGCCTACCCAGCCAGACGTTCAAGTCGCTGAGTGCACGCAAGAAACGTTCGACGCGACTCGTCAAACAATCGACGGCCAACAAGAGGCTTTCGCCACGGGTGACTTCGCAGCGGCACGATCCTTTGCATCGCAATCGTTCCAAAGCTCCGTGAGCGTTGAACGGTTCCAGGCAATCATCGTCGGCACCTACCCCTTCCTGATCGACAGCCCAGAACTCGCTTTCCCTGAGTGTCAACGAGAAACAGACACCGTGTTGATGAGGGTCGAGGTCGACGGCTCACCATCGATCGTCCTCATCTATCGGCTCGTCCTCGAAGATCGCGGCTGGTTCATCGATGCCGCGTCCATCGCGGGAACCCGCGAAGACGTCGATACCTAAGGCAATCCAGCCAACATGCGCCGTCGCAGGCTCGGGTGCTTAGGTCTGCAGCGTTGACTCAATCGCCCGATGCGCCTGACGCAATGCGGCTCGTTCATCATCGGCCACCTCGGTGCTCACCGTCTGCGACCACCCGGCCGGGCTGAGCAGCACGGGGACAGCCAAGGGTCCCCGAAGGTCGTCAAACTCACCATCGAGGATCACCTGCGCGGGGATGGCCGCCTGCTCTCCACGCACAACAAAGCCCACGACGTCTACCACCGCGTGCGCCGTGGCGAGTTCTGTCGTGCGACCGGCGGTGAAGTGGGTGAAGAACGGCTTGACGGCTGCCCGAATGTCCGGGGGTTGCCCCTGGATGAAATCGAAGGCTCCAGGCACGTCGTGAGCATTCACCAACTCCAGTGCGCGCGATCGGACCTCGGGTATTTCACTACTCAGGTCCACAAGTGATCGTCCTTCGCGCGCCCGCCCGATGATGTCGGCCCGCTTCTGGTCGCTCACTCCGCGGGCATGGATGCCCGACCAGATCGGTACCAGGTGGTCCCCGTGCTGCCCCCACATCTGGGCGGACACCATGGGCCGCCTTACCCCCAGGTCGGCGGCAAGCTCGCGCCGGAAACGGAGGGAATCAGACCATGCCGCGGCGCCAATCAGTCGATGCCGAGGGACGACGGATGCGAACGACTGCACGGCGAGTTCGACGGGGTTCGATTGCACCACGACGGTGACGTCGCCTGTCATTCGCCCAACGGCGCTAGCAGCATCGTCGAAGATCCGGTGATTCGTCGCCGCCAAGGCAGCACGGTCGGTGGTCTCACGTGTAACCGTGGCGCCAGCCATCATGACGACAACATCCGCACCCGTATCGCCGACATCGGTGCCCACGTGAATCGTCGGAGCCGCATCGGCGAACGCGTCATACAGGTCCGCCCGCAATCCCCACAGTTCCGACTCGTGGGCTCCACCCGCGTGACCCACGAGGTGGAGGTTCGCGTCTTCGGACAGCAAGGAACGCTCGACCATCTGGGCAGCGACCTGGCGACCGCAACTGCCCGTCGCACCAACGATGGCGACGTTCATACGAGCAGACTAAAGGTGCGTCGTCGGGCGGAGCGGAAGTCCGGCGGCGGTGTAGCAAGCGTCGATGAATTCCGCCTGCACAACCGCGTCGTCCGCGTCGCTGAAGATGGGTGTCCCGTTTCGGAGGTGATCGGCGAAGGCTTCGAGTTGGTAGGTGTAGCTCGTCTTCGTCCCTAACTCCTCGACACGCCGGACTCCGTCGACGGTGACCGTGATGCGGTCATCGAAGGAGGCGACGCAGAAGTTGTAGGCGAACGCTTCACCCGAGGTGCCGGTGATTCTCATGGTGAAGTCCATCTCGGGAACGACGAAACTCGACTCAAACCGCGCCGTGAGTCCCGAGGGATACCGGATGGTGGCTTCTAGTTGCTCGTCCACACCACCGGAGCCGGGGCGCTCGACAGCCGTCGCCGACACCAGTGACGGCTCTCCGCCACCCACGTCACGCAAGCTTCTGAGCCCGTGGATCGCGTAACAACCCACGTCCATCGTGGCGCCTCCGGCGAGGGCAAAGTCCCAGCGAGGGTCGGTTGGATCGGTGTTCGGGAAGGACATGTGAATGTCGATATTCGTCAACTCACCCAATTCTCCCGAACTCGCCAACTCGAGCATGCGCTTCATGACGGGGTGGTATCGGTAGTGGAATGCCTCCATGAACTTCACACCGGAAGCGTTCACAGCGTCTCGAACATCGCGGGCCTCGGCGGCGTTGCTGGCCGAGGGTTTTTCGCTCAGGACGTGCTTGCCGGCCGCGATCGCTCGCAGGTTCCACGGACCATGCAGGCCGTTTGGAAGCGGGTTGTAGATCGCCTCGACCTCCGGGTCGTCGATCACTTCCTGATAGGAGTCCACGACTCGTTCGATGTTTCCGTCTTGAGCGAACTGCTCGGCTCGGTACCGATCGCGGGCGGCGGCCGCTACCAATCGATGTCCAGTGTTGCGTGCAGGTTCGATGATGGCCTTGTCGCTGATGCGCGCGGCTCCCAGAACTCCGATGCGTAGTGGCTCCATGGGGTGAAGTCTAAACTCGTTGCCACAGTTCACGACCGCGGGAGTTGCCATGTCGAACTACCGAGGCAGGTTGGCCAGCCTCGTTCGATTCGATCTCTCCAAGGCCGACTGGCCCGATGCCCTGCGCGCCGCAGTGGTCATCGCCATCGTGACGGCCATCCCCATTGTCAACGGCGACTGGACTCTCGCCATCCCCTTGCATATCGGGGCTGTTTTCGTTGCGGTGAGCGAAGCGGGGCAACCGTTCGGCCAGCGGTGGCGAACGATGCTCTGGACCACCGCGGCGCTGATGGCGGCTGCCTTCGTCGGCCATGCAGTCTCCGATTGGGCCATCGTCGCCATCGCTCTGACCGCGCCCGTCGCATTCGCGTGCGGGGCCATCGGTAGTAAGAGCGCACGCGCTGCCCTCGGTGGCATGTTCACCCTGGTGACGTTCACCATCTACATCGGAATGCCCGTTCCAGTTCAGGACGCGGGAACTACGGTCCTCTTGATCGGTTTGGGCGGTTTCGCTCAGACCGTTGCTGCGGTGGCAATGGGTATCGCTCGCGGCCAACACCGGGGAACATGGACTATCGAACGATGGGCATCGGGGTGGGACCGAGCCTTTGTTGTCCATGGGGTTCGCCTCGCGATCGTCATGGTCATCGCCACCGCGATCTCCGAAGCAGCATCACTTCCGCATCCCTACTGGTTACCCATGACGGTCGCCTTCATTTGTAAACCGGACCGCGACGGCACCGTGGACAGGGTCATACACCGACTGACCGGAACATGCGTCGGCCTTGTCATCATGTGGGCTTTCGACGTTGCCCTGTCGCCGAGTGCCGGAGTATTCCTCTTCGTCAGCCTGCTCGGCGCCACCATTTTCGTCGCCTTCATTCGAGTCAACTACGCGGTCGCCGTCATCGGAGTGACCATTTGGATCGTCGGCGTGCTCGGCGCTGTGGGGGACCCAGTCGCCAACACGATGGACTTCCGGCTTCTTGCCACGGCGATGGCCGCCGCTCTGGTCTTGGCAGCCTTCTTGGCTCCATCACTCGTGTCGAACTCACGGGCTAGCCGAGTGAATCGATAGCACCGATCGGTCAGGCCACTTCGTCATTCATCCACCAACATGGAGACGTTGCACACCGGTGGCTGTGATAACGAAGGCGGAGTTTCGTGAAGCGGCGATAGCTTCCGCCGCGCCCACAGATCCGGCCTGCTGCCAGTTGCGACCTTCGAGAGTTCGATGAACGGAGCCGTCCGGATCCACCCGCCACATGGCCGATCCGTCATCGGCCGTGGCAAGCAGAACGCTCGCGTCTCCCACGGGCTCAATCGCATTCGCGTCGCGATTCCACACGGCGAGTCCTACGTCGGGAATGGCCAACCACAACTGCTCCTTGAACAAGGCCACCGAATACACGGTCGTCACCGGACCGGGCAGCCAACTTTCTCCCTCGTCCTCCGACCACAACAGCGCCCCCGTGGTTGCCCACCCCGCAATAGCCGTCCCATCCGCAGCCAAGGAGTGGAAATCTGCCTCTCCACCGAGTGATATTTCCGACCAGGCCCGCCCAGCGTCGTCACTGCGAATGAGCCCCATCGGCTCGCCAAAAGGCGATCCGGGTCCCGCGTGACCGCTCGCGAACAAGGCTCCCGTCGGGTTCTGAGCAAAAGCCATCAGATCATCGCGTGAGGCCCCCACCGACTCAGTTGCCCCCGTGACAACGTCCACACTCGTCAGGCCGTCGTGGGTAGCAACGAGAAGTCGTCGGTTGCGTAGCACTGCCCCGTGCACGTGCGCCACAGCGGATTCGAAGGTCAGTACGCCCGGCAGATCGAAGGTCCAGTCCGTCGCGTTCGGGGTGGTTGGGGTCTCTGGCGACGATAACGGCTCGGTCGACTCGACAGACTCGGACGAGTCAGCCAGTCCCTCGGCGACTTCAGCCGAGGACTCACTGGTTGGGGGAGCATCGCCGGGTTGGGGTGCAGCACCGCTGTCGGTGTTTCCCGACGAGCAACCGACAAGTACGGCCGCAGCAAGGACCGTCAACTCTGTGGCCCATGGGGACTTTCGCACGAGTGCACACCTTGCCCTTTCACTCAACAGGCTGCAGCAACCCATGCACGCAATAAGCCGGGTCATCCGACTGCCGGCTTGTGCGTGCAGCATCTAATGGCTGTGGTGGAGGTGCCGGGAATCGAACCCGGGTCCGTGCAGGATCTTTCCGTTCTTCTACGTGCGTAGCCGTGCTGTCGCTGTCTCGGCCCCCGCGCTTTGTACGGCACTTCGCGGTGGCGGCCCAGTCACTGTTTGGTTTTCCGCCCGCTCCCGTGACCGGAGCGATTGGTGAGTCCCCTAACGACGTCAGGCCCCAATTCGGGGACGCATTGGGCTGACGGCAGATTTAAAGCTTAGGCCGCAAGGGCGTAAGCGTCTGCAGACTGCGTCTTTTTGGCAGTTATTTGTTTCCCAGGATGTTTAACGAGATCACCTGAGCTTCTCGGCACGCTTCTCCGGGCAGAGCGACTGTCCGTCGAAACCTGTCACCCCCTGTTGAGTTGTAGCCCTAGTGTACGCGGTTTGCCAAGCGCTCTTTCCTACGCCTTGTGCACCACATGGGACTCGCCGGAGGCGCCCGGTTCGCTGTGCTGCGGCAAACGGATGATGAAAGTCGCGACCATAACCGCTGCCGGAACGATCATGCTGACCACCAGAACCATGGTGTAGTCGCCCGTGGTGTCGTGAATCAGTGAGAAGATCAGGGGTCCAAGGGCAGCGCCGGCAATACCCACCGACGTCACAACGCCCCGGATCGCTCCGATGTGCAGGGTGCCGAAGTATCGCGGAAGTTCGGTTGCCTCGACCACTCGCATCGCTCCGCCTGACGCGCCGATCAGCATGCCGAAGGAGATCGCGACGAAACCTGGAGTTACCGCTGTTCCCACGGCCAATCCCCCCGCCAACATGACCATGGACGTCGCAAGGAGGACGCGGGGAGAGAAGCGATCTGCCAAAGCGCCTATCCCCAGCGTGGCGATCAAGGTTGCAACGGTTTGTGGGATGAAGTTGGCCGCGGCTTCGGTCGGCGTCAGGCCTCGACTTCCCAGAAGGTCGATTTGATGGAACACCACGGCGGTGGAGATCGCCGAGACGGTGGCGACCGCCGCGGTGACCAACCAGAAGAAGCCCGTCCGAAGAGCCTCACTGCGCTTGACCCCCCAGACATCGTCACTCCCGTCGACCGGGGCCAGGTCGCCGTCGACGTATTGACCCACATCACTCGGGCGATTGCGGATCCCGAAGATGGCTATCGGCAGAACGAGCGCCCACACGATGAGGCCTTCGATCACCCATGTTTGGCGCCAGCCGTAATCGGCGATCAAGAAGTCACCGAGTAACGGCACCAGGGTCATGCCCACAGCACCGACGGCGGTGACGATGCCCATCGCCAGTCCGCGTTTGCGGGTGAACCACAACGCCACCGACGTGGTCGCCGTCAAATTCAAGGCGCCCTGCCCCATCATTCGAATACCGACGAAACCCGCGGTTAGACCGACGATGCCGGATACGAACGACATAGCGATCAAGAAGGCACCGAAGATCGCGCCGACGATGATCATGACGCGACGCACTCCGTATCGATCGATCGCCTGCCCAATCCACGGCAAAGCGAGCGCGCCCACCAGGGTGCCGATCAGGTACGAGGTCGTCATCGTGGTTCGCGAGATGCCGAGATCGTCGATCATCGGATTCACAAATACCGAGACGCCGTACGTTTGGCCCGGTCCGGTCAGGGCGAGAGCGATGCTGGCGTACAGAACCACACGCCAGCCGTAGAAACCTCGATGAGGGGCGGGAATGAACCCGGTCCCCGACAGTCGTTTCACCCCCTACTCGATTCCCTTGTCTCGACGACCGATGGCTCGCTGCGCTTCACGCTTGGCTTCACGTTCGGCAATCGCCTGACGCTTGTCGTGGCTCTTTCGGCCACGAGCAACGGCCAACTCGACTTTCGCAAAGCCATCCTTGAAATACAACGACAGCGGCACGAGTGTGATTCCGGTGTCCTTGACCTTCCCAGCGATGCGACGGATCTCTTCTTTGTGCAGCAGGAGTTTGCGCGACCGACGGGGCTCGTGGTTGGTCCAGGTTCCGAGGTCGTATTCGGGAATGTGCACTCCCTTCAACCACAACTCGGTCCCATCAAAGTAGCCATACCCGTCCGTAACGGTAGCCCGGCCCGCACGAAGACTCTTCACCTCGGTTCCCGTCAACTGGATTCCCGCCTCGTACACTTCATCGATCGAGTAGTCGTGTCGAGCCTTCCGGTTTTGAGCTATGACCTTCTTACCTGTTTCGCGAGGCACGTCACGCGCCCGCGCTCTCAACATACGCAATGTCAGCATCAATCACTGAAGTAGGGAAGCTTCGCATCGTCGCATCCCTTCTGTAAAGCCACTCCGGTAGCCGATGGGGCTTCTAGCAATACACCCGTGTTCGCGCTCCGCCGAACCAGCCGCGAGGATCATACGGCGCGCCATCGATTCTCACTTCGAAGTGCAGATGCGGTCCGGTAGACCATCCTGTGGAGCCGACCCCACCGATGGTTTGACCTTTGGTCACTACTTGGCCGACCGAGACATTCACCGATGACAAGTGGGCATAGAACGTGATCATTCCTCCACCGTGCGCGAGCATCACGGCGTTCCCGTAGGCCCCGCCTCTACTGATAGTGGCCACGGATCCGTTGTCTGCCGCGACAACGGGGGTGCCCGTCGGAGCCGCCAAGTCCCAGCCGGTGTGACACGACTTGCGCTTGAAAATCGGGTGGATTCGCGGCCCGGGGTTCGACGATGGCCTCCCGGCAACGGGCATCATCAATGATCCTGTCGCCGTGAAGGTCGGGCTGGCCGGCGGAGGGGGCTCTTCTCCTCGTTGGCGGGCCTCCTCAGCAGCCTTGCGGGCTGCCTCTTCCGCGGCTTTACGGCGTCGCTCTTCCTCGGCCGCTGCCTTCCGCGCCGCCGCCGCAAGACGCTGTTGCTCGGCCACCAGATTGTCGTAGCGCTTCTTGACCTTCGACTTGAACGCTTGGGCCTGACCGAGTGCTGCTCGTCGTTCCTTGCGAAGGGCGCTGACCTTGGCTTGCCTGTCGCGAGCCTTGCCCAGGGCGACGCGCGCCTCGGCGAGGGCTTGCTCGGCTTTTGCGTCTTCGGCCTCCGCCTCCAGACGAAGCGCTTCCAGGCGCACGCCTTGCATCACGAGGTCGGCTTCGGTCTGCGTCAGCGATTGCTGCACCCCGGCCTGCATGCGACTCACGGTGTCGACGCTGGCCAGTCGCGCCTGGAAGTCGCCCGGGCTGCTCGCGTCGAGGATAACCTCTAGCTCGGCGAGAGGACCACGTGTGTAGACGGCACGCGCCATGTCGTCCATCTGTCCGTGGATCTCGTCAAGCTTCCGTTCGACGACGACCTTCTGCTCCTGCGCGACCCTCAACGCCTGACGGGCGCGCATGGCTCGGGCTTCGGATGCTTGCGCTTCTTCGCGAGCCGCGCGTGCCTCGTCGAGGGCTTCTCGGCGGTCCTCCTTCGCTGCTTCCCAACGGGCGTTAACCTCTTCGAAGGTGGCGACGGCCTTAGTGACCTTCTTGCCCGCCTTGGCGAGCGCATCCTCGGTCGCCTCGATGTTGCTCTCGACGTCTCGCTTCTCAGCCTTGAGTTCGGAACTGGACTTCCCGTGGTTGTCATCGGCCCGGAGGAGGGCCTGGGCTGGGCCCCAGGGGCCGACGAGCACGGATGCCACAACACCAAATCCCGCCACCATCAGGGCAGGGGTGATCACACGGCGGGGAAGCACCCCTCCAGGATAACCCCCGAAACCCCAGAAACCTCAGTTGTCACACGCGGAGGTACTTGCGCAGCGTGAAGAAAGCCGCCACTGAGGACAGGGCGATACCCGTCACCAGCAGGATCGGGGCAATGGCCACGACGGCATCCCAGCCCACGAAGGCCGTGAATTGGAAGGACGGAGCTAGGACACGGTCGATGACAAAGCTCTTGACCGCTACCAGGCCGACCACGGCGAGACCTCCGCCGAGCGCGGCCGCCACCGCCGCCTCGAGCAGGAATGGCAGCTGGATATAGAAGTTCGAGGCTCCGACCAGCCTCATGATGCCCGTTTCTCGACGGCGGCTGAACGCCGCGACTCGCATCGTGTTGACGATGAGCAGCACCGTCACCACGAGCATCACGACGGCGATGATCAGCGCTACCGCCTGCAGCCCGTTCAGAAGAGCGAAGAACTTGTCGAGAATCTGGCGTTGATCGTTGACCTGCTCGATGCCTGGACGACCGGCGAAGGCAGACGCGACCACGTCGTACTGCGTGGGATCAGCGAGTTTGACGCGGAACGACTCCGGCAACGCCTCGGCCGTCACATTCTCCACGATCGGTGAATTCGCGAACTGTTCCCGAAAACGCTCAAACGCCTCTTCTTTCGATTCGTAGTAGACCTCTTTCACGAGCGGGCGAAGCGACTCGAGATCTGCTCGTATCTGGTCGCGCTGCGCGGCCGTCACGGCTCCGCTGGCGCACGATGCTGCGTCACTCCCCCTCGCACACAGGAAGATGGACACCTCGACCTTGTCGTACCAGAAGTCCTGCATCGTGGTGACCTGAGCACGAACAAGCAGACTTACCCCGAAGAGTGCGAGGGACACCGCAACGGTGATGATCACCGCGAAGGTCATGGTCAGGTTGCGCCGAAGGCCCGCACCCACCTCACTGGTGACGAATGTCGCGCGCATCAGCGAGCGTATCCGTACACGCCACGGGATTGGTCACGCACGAGATGGCCGATCTCGAGTTCGATAACTCGGCGGCGCATCTGATCCACGATTTGAGAGTCGTGGGTCGACATGATCACTGTTGTTCCCAACCTGTTGATGCGGTCGAGCAATTTCATGATTCCGACCGACGTATTCGGGTCCAGGTTTCCGGTCGGCTCGTCGGCGATCAGCAACATCGGGCGATTGACGAAGGCCCGGGCGATGGCAACGCGCTGTTGCTCGCCCCCGGACAACTCATCGGGTCGCCGCTCCATCTTGTCCTCGAGCCCGACGACTTCGAGTACTTCCGGCACGACCTTCCTGATGTGTGATCGCGGCTTTCCGATCACCTCGAGTGCGAAAGCGACATTCTCGAAAACACTCTTGTTGGGAAGCAGCCGAAAGTCCTGGAAGACCGTGCCGATCTGTCGACGTAGCGATGGGATCTTCCAGTTCGACAAGCGATCGAGTTCCTTGCCCAGCACCCAGACCTGCCCGGAGTTCGGCCGCTCTTCACGCAGCACCAACCGCAGGAACGTGGATTTCCCGGAGCCGGAGGGACCCACCAGGAAGACGAACTCGCCCTTTTCGATTTCCAGCGATACGTCATCCAATGCCGGCCGGTTCTGACTGGCGTAGGTCTTGCTGACGTGGTCGAAGAGAATCACGGTTGCCTCGGGGTCGGCGGTGGACTTTCTGGGGTCGTCAGCAGTCTAAGCACTCGTCCCCGCGAAGACGGCTAGGACGGGGCCGCCTGTTGCCGCCGCCACCGGATTCCCGATGCGATGAGGTCGTCGATCTCACCGTCGAGGACCGCCTGGGTGTTTCCCGTCTCGAACTCTGTTCGAAGATCTTTGACCATTTGATAGGGGTGCAGAACGTACGAGCGCATTTGATTACCCCACGAGCCCAGCGAATCACCCTTCAGGGCATCGATCTTCGCCTGCTCCTCTTGCCGTCGCCGCTCGAGCAACTTCGCTTGCAAGATACCCATTGCCGTCGCCTTGTTCTGCAGTTGCGACCGCTCGTTTTGACACGACACCACGATGCCGGTGGGAACGTGCGTAAGTCGAACCGCAGAGTCCGTCGTGTTCACACCTTGCCCACCCGGGCCACTTGATCGATACACATCCACCCGAAGGTCGTCCTCGGGGATGTCGATGCTTTCCGTCTGTTCGACCACAGGAATCACTTCCACGCCGGCGAAAGATGTTTGCCGGCGCCCTTGGTTGTCGAACGGTGAAATGCGCACCAAGCGGTGGGTTCCCTGCTCGACGGACAGAGTTCCGTAGGCGTAAGGGGCCTTCACCGCGAAAGTCGCGGACTTAATACCCGCTTCCTCCGCATAGGACGTGTCGTACATCTCCACTGCCCATCCGTGCCTCTCGCAGTACCTGAGGTACATGCGCATCAACATTTCCGCCCAATCAGCCGCGTCGACTCCGCCGGCTTCCGATCGAATGGTGACAAGCGCCTCTCGATCGTCGTACTCCCCCGACAGCAACGTGCGAACTTCGAGATCGTTGATGTCCCGCTCGAGAGCATCGAGTTCGGCCAGCGCTTCGTCCTGCGCGCTCTGATCGTTCTCCGCCTCTGCTAACTCGAGAAGGACAGGCAGATCGTCGGCGCGGGATCTCAGTTCTGTCATTCTTCGCAGCTCTCCTTGCAAGAACGACAATCGGGAAGTGACCTTCTGTGCATGCGCCTGGTCGTCCCACAAGTTGGGCGCAGATGCCGCCGTTTCCAATTCGCTGATTTCAGCCTGCGTCGATTCGATGTCGAAGACTTTCTCCACATTGGTCAGTGTCGCCACGACCGTGGAGATACGGTCATCGGTTTCAAGGGAGGCCACGAGGGGCAAGACTACGGCTCAGCCGCGTCCCTCTCCGATGTAGTCCAATCGCCCCGAGGATTCCACCATGATGAGCGCTTCGATCGGCCAAAAGGCGGTCCGGATGGGCGCCTGCAGCACTGCCGTGACCGTCGTCGATGAAGCCGTCAGAGCAACCACTTCCAGGCCGTCGATGGTGAGGTCGAGCCTGCGTCCAGACCACCGCAGCATGCGTTCCACCAGATCGCGAACATGGGTCGCCGTCATGACGATGGGCGTCAATTCACTCAAGCCCTTGCGAGCAACGAACACCCGACCAGGCTCGTTAATCCATATCTCTTCGCTGGAGTCATCGTCGAAGAACGGCTGCAAGGGTCCGAATCCGCAGATGGAATGGTGGACGGCGGTGACCACGGAAGCGACATCGGATGCAACGGACGGCTGTTCGTCGTGTGAGTCGCAGCTGCCAATAACGACGTCAGCGCCGATTCGCTCGATGATCGACAACACCTGGGTTCCATCGTGCATCGGGTCGATGCGAAGAGCCCGCACTTCAGCACGAACTCGTTCCTCGACCTGCGCGCACCAATGAGCGTGTTCCTGCATCGACGACCCCTTTCGCAGTCGTCATCGACGCTACGTCGCCGGGTCGGCCTCGTGGAATACGCGAAATCGCCCTGTGGAAAACCGGACAGGGTAGGACGCGCGACTACTACGCGTCGAGAGTCGGAGCGATGAAGCGATCCCAGGCCGCTTCGACAAACTCCGGGTGCTCCATCTGGGCCATATGCCCGCTGTCCGGGAGCACAACCACGTGGGCGTTCGAGAAATGTTTTGTTGCTCGATGCGCCGTTCGAGAGTCGACCAGCGGATCTTGGCGCCCGTAGACGAGCAAGGTGGGCGCTCGCACTCTCGCCGCAAGTTTCCACGGACGCTCGGGGCCGGGATCAAAATAGGTCCGCATCAAACCTCGCAAGGAACTCAGGAATGCATCGTTGGCGTACGGTCGCGCATCGCGCGCCTCCACCTCACCGATTGCCTCACTAAATCGGTCCGCAGGCATTCGGGAGGGATCGGCGAAACCGCCGTCGATCGATGCCTGCACGCGTTCTTCTGGACTGGTTGTCTCCACGAACTTGGGGATCAACCGCTCCCCGATCCCAGGAACCGAGATCACTGGAAGGTGGATATTCCCCTTCGTGGCGTACCTCAAATTCGGCAACGCGGGAGAAATCAAGGTCACAGACCGCATAAGGTCGGGGCGAAGTGCAGCCAGTTGCACGGCGACGGCGCCGCCCATCGAATTTCCGAACAGGTGCACAGGGCCCAACTCGCGCTCGAGGATGAAGTCGGCCGCGGCTCGCGCATGCCCACGGGGCGTCATATCGCCGTCGCGGGGAGGCGGTGACGAGCCGAAGCCGTGCTGATCCAACGCGTAGCAATCCAATCGGCCGCTCATGCGGCCCATGAAGTCCGTCCAATTCAGAGCAGAGCCGCCCAGTCCATGGAGAAAAAGCGCCGCAGGAGCATCCGCCTGCGGCGACGGGGCGTGCCGATAGAACAAGGTCCGCTGACTCAGCAGAGCTTCGTGTCTATCGAAAGGCCTTTCCGGCCGCAGCACCGTCGTCACGATCGAAGATTACGACGCTTGAATCCCCACAAGCCAAGGGCGCCGACGATGAGGGTCGCGCCCAGCAGAACGGCGAAGGACGTCCACGGCATCGATTCCGAAAGCGCTTCGTCGATGTCGTACCAGTACCACGGGGTAAGACCCCGCCAGGGCTCCAGCCACTCGATCGACTTTCCGAACCCATCGATGAGATAGGTCACGAACGCCAATCCGGCCGCCACTCCCACGCCCGCGGCACGGCGACCGATGCTCGCCGACACCGTCATCGCAAGCATTCCCAAGAAGAGAACGAAAGCGAATAACTGGGCCGTCGCGGCCCACAGATTGGCCGCGGGAACCTTCAGCTCCGACCAGTCCGCCAGCGCGATTACGGGTACCGCAACGGCGATCCCGAGAACAGCGATACCCAACGCGACACCGACAACTTTTTGCACGTACAACGCCGCCCGGCTGATCGGCTGGGCCAGCAGCAGGTCGAGCGTGTGATCCTCTTCTTCGCCCGCCAACGTCGAAGTCGATCGGCCGATGGCGTAGACGAGGAGTAGCGCTGGCATGAAGAAGGCATACATCTGCGATGAGAGGTAGCCCACCGGGCTGGCCAGGTCCGCTCCGCCCAGCAGCGCCTCCAGCGATTCCGGCAAGCTGCCGTAGATGTCCTCAAAGGCGGGATCCCCAGCGATGGATTTGTAGAACGATGCAACGAGACTCGAGAGAAGCACTACCGCGACCGTCCACCACAGCAACGATCGCCATCGAAGTCGCAGATCGGACAGGAGCAGAGGCATCGGCTTACCCACCCACCTTCGGTGCGTAGCGATCATCCGAATAGAAGTCCAGGAGAACTTCATCGAGTTCACCACCGACGGATTCGATCGACTGCACGGAGTATTCCGCCAGGGTCTTGATGATCCGATCGACCTCTCCCGTGAAAGTCGCATCGATCACCGCGTCTGCCGCATGCGCTTTGACGCCCGGGAGTTGGGCGAGACTGTCGCAGCAAGCGTCGGTGTCATTCGCATCGATGGTCCGGATACGAATGCGTTGTCGCGCCCGTGCACGCAACTGATCGATCGTCTCCACCGCGACCAATCGACCTTCCCGCAAGACGGCAACACGATCAGCGAGATCTTCAAGTTCGGACATCACGTGACTGGACAGAAGTACCGCGGCTCCATCGTTCACTGCTTCATGGACGAGCGTGGCGAATTCCCTCTGCAGCAACGGGTCGAGTCCGGATGTCGGCTCGTCGAGCAGTAAGACTCGGGCGTTCTTGGCGAAGGCGAGTACCAAGCCAACCTTCTGCCGGTTGCCCTTGGACAAAGTGCCCACGGGCCTGGTCAGATCGATCCTGAGGCGGTCCGTCAGCACCTTCACCCGAGCCGGATCCAACCCACCACCGGCCGCACTGAACCGTCGCAGGAGGGCCTGACCGGTCAGTCGACCCGGCAGGGACAAATCGCCGGGCAAGTAGGCGACGTTGGCTCGCGCTCGCCGATCCTTCGAACTCGTGGTGACGATGTCGATCGCTCCCCGCTGTGGGTGAATGAGGTCGAGCACCGCTCGCAGCAACGTCGTCTTGCCCGATCCGCTCGGGCCGAGAAGCCCCGTGACCTGCCCTGCCGGCACGGATAGCGAGACGTCTTCGATCCCCCGAACTGAGCCATACATGACCGTGACGCCCCGCATATCGAGGACGATCTCGGGCGCAGCCGTACTCACACGACAAGTCTACGACCCTTGGGGGATAACCTGAATGAATGACCGATCCTGCTTCGGACACTTCTGTGCCCACCGAGGCTTCTGGAACGAAGGGGACCCGGATGCCGCGCGAGCAGCGGCGCGAGCAGGTCATGACGCAGGCGCGCAAGGTATTCATGGACCGCGGCTATCACGCCGCCGGTATGGATGAGATTGCAGACGCCGCCGGGGTAACGAAGCCGGTGCTCTACCAGCACTTCCCCAGCAAACTCGAGCTGTACCTCGCACTGCTGGATCGAGGAATCGACGAGTTACTCCACTCAGCGGACGCGGCACTGGCCAGCACCACTGACAACAAGGAGAGAGTCGGCGCCACCATGCGCGCGTACTTCTCTTTCGTCGCTGACCGGAACAGCGCCTTTCGACTGGTCTTCGAAAGTGACGTGATGAACGAGTCAGCCGTGCGAGAACGCGTCGATCGTGCGCACGAAGCCATTGCCAGCAAGATCGCGGACGTCATCTCCGCCGACACCGGCCTTCGTCACGAGCAGGCCATGCTTCTGGGATCGGGTCTTCAGGGTTTGGCCCAAGTCGCTGCCAGCCGCTGGCTCACGTCCGATCAATCAGAGACCACTCTGGAAGAGTCCGCCGACCTCGTTGCATCATTGGCCTGGCGAGGTATCCGGAGCTTTCCTCTCACCCATCCACCAGGAGAGCCCTCGGGATAGGCGCTATCGCCCATGGTCGCGTAGTCTCGTCATCGCCCGGCGAGTTCATAGCGCCAGCGCAACACGATGAGTCGAGGAAAGGGATGACAGCGGTGGAGATCAAGGTCGGAGTCGTCGATACGCCCCGGGAGATAACGGTTGAAAGCGACGAGACCGCGGAGGCGATCACCAAAGCCGTATCGTCGGCGATCGACGAGGGCACACTTCTCTCGCTCACCGATTCCCGAGGACGCACAGTTCTGGTTCCATCCGCGAAGATCGCGTACGTCGAGATAGGTCTGGCTGAGAGCCGCAAAGTTGGTTTCGGGAGCGCTTCCTAAACTCCAGGCTCGCCCTGTCGTTGTGCTACGCGGCTAGGCCCAACTCATGCATCCGACGCGTGTGGTTGTCGGTGAGTCTGGCCAGCATCCTGCCAATCTCAGCCAGGTCAACGCCCGGACGATCGGCGCCGCCGACGAGCAGGGCAGACAGCGCATCGCGTTCGGCCGCCACTCGTTGGGCTTGAGACAACGCTTCACCGACCAAACGTCGCCCCCACAGCGCGAGTCGGCCGGCCACTCTCGGGTCGGCGGCGATCGCCGAGCGCACACGATCCACAGCGAACGCGGAGTGCCCAAGGTCCTCACACACATCAAGCACCAACTCACGGCTAGCCGGGTCAACAAACGTCGAGATTTCGCGATAGAAGTCGGTGCCGATGCCGTCACCCACGTACGCCTTTACCAACCCTTCCAACCAATCCGCCGGCTTGGTGTGCGCATGAAATTCATCGATTGGTTGTCGAAACGGCTCCATCGCCTCATTCGGGTCGACGCCAAGGTCGGATATGCGATTCGTCAGCGAAAGGAAGTGGCGGTATTCGGACGTGGCCATGCCTGCCAGAGCGGCCTTGTCTTCCACTCGCGGAGCCAGCGCGGCGTCAGCTGCCAAGCGCTCAAACGCCACGAGCTCGCCATACGCAAGCACGCCGAAAAGGTCGACGAGGGCGGCCCGGTACGACGGATCGGACAGGGCTGCATCCGTCGAGTCGAAAGGTGTCGAGCCGTCAATCATGATGACCCCAGGGTAGCCACCCAGCCCTGGTGACGGCGGGGTTCTCGTCCGGCCGGTAGCATGGGGATATCGCGGGACGTCGAATCTCGCCGTCGGTGTTGCTTCACCGGCCCACCTCGGACGCACTCACCGTGCTTCCCGGACCCAGGAGTTCCCCTGAGCACCACGAACGACCATCTCATTGACCAAGCCGCGCCATCTGGCGCCACGGATCCGGACACTGCCGACCCGGTAGCCGCCGACCCGATTCCAGCCGAACCCAAGACTTTTGCCGAGCTCGGCGTCAGCACACCAATCGTGGAGGCCCTTGCCAGCCACGGCATCACGACTGCTTTCCCGATTCAGGAAATGTGCCTGGGTCTGGCGCTCCAAGGCCGCGACGTCATCGGCCAAGCGAAAACCGGAACCGGCAAAACGCTTGGTTTCGGTCTTCCACTCATCCAGCGCATCGCGGCTCCCGCCAGCGACGACTACGCCCAACTTCCTGAAGCAGCACAGAACAAGCCCCAGGGCCTGATCGTCTGCCCCACGCGAGAGTTGGCTCTCCAAGTAGCCACTGATATCGAGCAAGCGGGTGCTGGGCTGGGCATTCGGGTGCTCTCGATCTACGGAGGCAGGGCCTACGAGCCGCAAATAGATGCTCTTCGCGCAGGAATCGACGTCATCGTCGGCACACCCGGACGCATCATCGATCTTGCCGGCCGCGGTGATCTCGATCTCTCGCACGTGCGCGAACTCGTGCTCGACGAGGCGGACGAAATGCTCGACATGGGGTTCCTCCCCGACGTCGAGAAGATCGTCGCACTCATTCCCTCCAACCGGCAGACGATGTTGTTCTCCGCCACCATGCCGGGCCAGATCATCGCCCTCGCGCGTCGCTACATGAACCAGCCGACCCACATGCGTGCGAGCGACCCCGGGGATGACAGCGCAACTGTCGATGCGATCGAACAGCACGTCTGGCGCGCTCACCCGATGGACAAGGTGGAGTTGCTGGCACGTGTTCTGCAGGCGAAAGACCGCGGGCTCACGATGATCTTCACGCGCACGAAGCGAAAGGCGCAGAAGATCAACGACGATCTCACCGAGCGGGGCTTCGCTGTGGGATCGGTTCATGGTGATCTAGGACAGGGAGCGCGTGAACAAGCGTTGCGCGCATTCCGCTCCGGCAAGGTCGATGTTCTCGTCGCCACTGATGTTGCCGCCCGCGGCATTGATGTCGATGGCGTCACGCACGTCATCAACTACGAATGCCCAGATGACGAGAAGACCTACCTGCACAGGATCGGTCGCACCGGTCGAGCCGGAGCGTCGGGAGTCGCGGTCACGTTAGTCGACTGGGAGGACATCGCGCGCTGGCAGATGATCGATCGGGCACTGAAGTTGCCCTTCAAAGATCCTCTGGAGACCTACTCCACCAGCCCCCATGTGTTTACCGGACTCGGCGTACCCGAGGGAACCACCGGTCGACTACCCAAAGGCCAGCGCACTCGTGCTGGATTGTCCGCTGAGCAGGTCGAAGATGTCGGAGAAACCGGGAAGCGCACCCGCGGTCCGCGCTCACGCGACGATCGTCGCGGCAGCAACGGACAACGCTCGGGTGGGTCGGAGCGGCATGGCTCCACAGCATCCTCGGGGCAGTCGTCCTCGGGGCAGTCGTCGTCCAACAAGTCTTCGTCAACACAGGAGTCGAACAACTCGTCGGGGTCGTCTTCATCTGACGCCAGCAAGCCGCGTCGCCGTCGTCGTCGCCGCACACACGGCGGCAAGCCAACCGGTGGGAACGCCGCCAGTTAGGTCACGCGCTTGTGATGTCCTCGGCGAGTTGCCGGTACGCGCGAGCACCGGGTGAATCGGGGGCGGTAGACAAGATCGTCTTCCCCACCGCTGGTGCCTCGGCGAAACGGATACTTCGGGGAATCGGCTCGAAAACCCGCACCCCATAGCGGGGCCCAATATCGGCCAGCACGGCTTTCGCGTGCGCGGTCCGTCCGTCGAACAGCGTAGGAATAATTCCCGCCACCTGCAGGCGGGGGTTGCTCCATCGCTTTACTTCGTCGATGCTCTCCATCAATTGACCCAATCCGCGGTGCGACAAGGTCTCGCACTTGAACGGGACGAGTACGTCGTCGGCCGCAACGAGCGCATTGATCGTGGTCAATCCCAAGGAGGGCGAGCAGTCGATGACGATGACATCGAAGGTGTCTCGGATCTCGTCGAGTACGCGGGAGAGCGTTCGCTCACGTGCGGGTCTATCCGAGAGAGAAACATCCGCCGAGGCAAGTGACAACGTTGCGGGGAGCAACGAGAACCCCTCATCGGTTGTTCGGATCGCAGAACGCATGCGGGCCGCACCCTGGCTCGCGGGAAGGTCATTGAGAAGAAAATCAACGGCCTGCGGAGGTAGGTCCTCGGGATCGATACCAAGGGAGAAGGTCGCGCACGCCTGCGCATCAAGATCGATCACCAGAACCGCGTGCCCTGTGTCAGCGAGCGCCGCAGCGAGGGTGATGGCGGTCGTGGTTTTCGCCACTCCACCCTTCTGGTTCGCCACCGCGATGACCCGAGCCACACGTCTATTGTGGAGGGTGGATGAAGGAGCGTGATGACGGCCACGTTCACCTGGGACTTGCCCATGGATTCGACGGCCGCGGCGATAGCCCGGCAGCATGTTCGGGACGTGGCATCGACCACTTCGGACGTCGTCAATGCCGAACTCGTTGCTTCTGAATTGGTCACCAACGCCTGGGCGCACGGACGTGGCACAGGTGCCATCACGATGACGATCACCGTCGCAGACGATGTCATTTGCGTCGAGGTGTGCTCGGACTCCGAAGGTTTTCCCCGTCAGCTATCGAGCAGCGACGATTCACCGGACGGTCGGGGCTTGTTGCTGGTCGAGAGCCTTGCGAGCGACTGGGGTCACGCCAGGCGCGGCTCAACGTTGTGCGTGTGGGCCGACGTTCAGTGTCTCTAGAGATGGTGCTCGGAAGCGGCCCGGCGATCAGGCCGACTGCGTGCACATTCGCCAATTAAGTAGTCAAGAGGTTCCAGCCGGTCAATGCTTCGATCAGACCCTCGCTCGTCGGCAAGTCGGCAAGTTCTGAAACGGGGAAAAAGCGTGCGTCGGCTGCATCGTCTGCGGCCACCACTGCGTCATCCCCACGCACCACACATACGAAGTCTCGAATGACGTAGTCATCACCCGACGGGGCCTGACGAACCACTGTCCCGACTTCCCGCTCGACCCGAACGGTGAGCCCCGTTTCTTCGTGGACCTCGCGCACCACGCCTTGCTCGGCGGTCTCCCCCGGCTCTTGCCGCCCACCCGGTAGCGACCACAGCCCCTGGGCAGGAGGGTTGGCGCGCTGGACAAGGAGCAAACGTCCCTGGTCGTCGAACACGACCGCACCGATGCACGGAATGTCCGCCATCACGTACGGATCTTGTAGTCCTCGAGCAAGCGTCGCGCGATGATCATCT
>MDSV01102111.1_pt1 | contig 20637 bp, 15 predicted proteins | sample 810851 | NCBI WGS metagenome assembly MDSV01 (sample SAMN05326640, study PRJNA326480) | marine metagenome | isolation source: seawater | place: Atlantic Ocean: North East | collected 2012 | reverse complement strand
TTCTGGAATGCTCTGACAGCATAATCAATCTCATCATATTCTTGTTCTATTGCCATCATAAATATCATAGATATATTTGCTCCAACTGAAAAATTTGTACCTTGGTTTGCTATCACTAATCCCTTAAAATCTTTTTCAGCAATATCTATTGATTTTTGAATTCCTTCTAATACCTCACTTCCTATAGAATTCATTTTTGTTCTCCATTCTAGGTTAATAATTCCATCTCCAATATCAGTAAGGTTACATCCTGAATTACTCCAAATTGTATTGTTGTTACGAATGTGATCTAAGATTATAAAGTTTTCAATTCCAGCAACTTTTTCCTGAGATTTTGTCTCAATATTATAATAGTTAAAACTTTCATTTTCCTTTGAATAGAAATTTTTATAACCTGATTTTGTCATTTTATAAACCCAATCAGCAGCTTTATATCCTGTTTTTTCCATTTTCGATAATGTTTCTTTTACACCTAAAGTATCCCACATTTGGAAAGGGCCAAGTTTCCATCCAAAACCAGCACATAATGCTCTATCAATTTTGTAAAGGTCATCTGTTATTTCAGGTATTCTGAGAGAAACATAAGAAAATGTACTGTACAATGATTTACGATAAAAATCTCCTGCCTTATCTTTTCCTTCTACAAGAATTTTTAATCTTTTGGATAGATTAACTTCTTGCTTTGCAATTTTAATTGTTTCAAATTTTGATTTTTGTTTTGGCATATATTGCATAGTATTGAGATTTAGCACCTCAATTATTCTTTTTCCATTTGTATCTTTTGTTTTTTTGTAGAACCCTTGTTTAGTTTTATCTCCTAACCATTTGTTTTTATTCATTTGCTTAATAAATTCAGGTAATTTAAAGTTATTTCTCATTTCATCATTAGGGCAGTTTTCATAAACTCCATTTGCAACGTGAATAAGGGTGTCTAAACCTACTACATCACAAGTACGGAATGTTGCTGATTTTGGGCGACCAATAATTGGCCCAGTCCAATTATCTACTTCTTCAATAGTAAGATTTAATTCTTTAACTAAATGGAATAGAGACATAATATTAGCAACACCAATTCTATTTGCAATAAATGCAGGAGTATCTTTACAAAGTACCATGTCTTTTCCAAGGAATTTATTACCATAATTCATTACAAAATTAATTATTTGAGATGATGTTTTAGTGCTTGGAATTATCTCTAAAAGTTTTAAATATCTTGGAGGATTGAAAAAGTGAGTTCCACAAAAGTGTTTTTGGAAATCTTCAGACCGTCCATCTATCATGTTTTCAATAGGTATGCCTGAAGTATTAGAAGTAACTATTGTTCCCTTTTTTCTGTATTTTTCTATCTTTTCAAAAACTTGTTTTTTTATATTTATATTTTCTACTACAACTTCAATGATCCAATCAACTTCTGAAATTTTATGTAAATCATCTTCTAAGTTTCCTGTTTTAATTCTGTTTATAAACTTTTGACTATAGATTGGATTAGGCTTGCTTTTCAAAGTATTTTTTAGTGCATCATTTACAATAGAATTTCGTTTTTCATGATTTTGGTTTTCTTCCTTAGAAATATTAGAAGGAATAATATCTAGTAGTAGAACTTCTACGCCAATATTTGCAAAATGGCATGCAATACGAGATCCCATTATTCCTGATCCAATTATTGCTACTTTATTTATATGTCTATTTTTTTTCATCAATTATTTGATTTATTTTTTTGAGAATGGTGAAAAATATATCCATTTCTTCTTTTTCAAAATGTGCTTTAATAGTTTCATTAAATTCAATTACAGCTCCTTTTGCTACTTCGCGCCAATCCATTCCAAGAGGAGTTAGATGTATTACAGATTTCCTTTTGTCATTTGGATCATCTTTTCTTTCAATAACTCCAGCTTCTTCAAGTTTATTAAGAGAACGAGAAAGTGATGTTGCCTCCATCCCCATACTTGGGCCTAACTGCGTTGATGGAGTTCCTTCTATTATGTCAATATTGAGAATTATCATACCAAGAGCCATACTTGCCATATATTCTGTTGCAGTACGATTGTACATTTTGGTTATGTTGTACCATGTTTTTCTTATATTATAGTCAATAGTATCTTCTTGTTCCATAATCAGTATTTATTTTAACGAAAATAACAAAAAAATGTTATGCACGCATAGTAAAATAATAAAATTATGTATCAATAGTAGGATAATTAAAAAATTGTATTTTTATCGATAAAATTTAAAATTATGACTTATTTGTCTCCATTAGAAATGCTGTATAAATGGGAAAAAGAAAAGCCAGAACAGATTTATCTTTCTCAGCCAATTGATGGTTATTGGCATCATTGGACTTGGAAAGAGTTTGGAATAGAAGTGAGAAAAATGGCATGTTATATAAAGTCATTGGATTTACCAAAAGATAGTAAAATTGCTTTATTGTCAAAGAATTGTGCACATTGGATGATGACTGATATGGCAATAATGATGAGTGGTCATATTTCTGTGCCACTTTATCCTAATTTAAATGCAGAAACATTAGAAAATATTTTGACACATAGCGAGAGTAAATTGTTATTTGTTGGTAAGTTAGATAATTTTAGTGATATGAAATCTGGAATTCCTACTGGTATGGATTGTATTGCTTTTCCTTTTTATACGGAAAACTATCAAACATGGGATAATCTTACAAAAGATATCCAGCCAATACAACAAAATATAATTCGAGATCCAAATGAGCTTGCTACTATTATATATACTTCAGGCACAACTGGTAGTCCAAAAGGAGTAATGCATAAATTTTACAATTTTTCTTTTGCAACTACAAATGCTGTACAAACATTAGAATTAAATAATGAAGTATTTTTTTCTTATTTACCACTTTGTCATATAGCTGAGCGATTATTGGTGCAAATGGGTAGTTTGTATAGTGGTAGTAGAATTTATTTTGCAGAAAGTTTAGATACTTTTGCTGCTAATTTATCAGAAGCATCTCCAACTGTATTTTTGGGTGTTCCAAGAATTTGGACAAAATTTCAACAAGGTATTCTTACAAAGTTATCTCAGAAGAAACTTAATATTTTACTTGCTATTCCATTAGTTTCATCTTTTATAAGAAAAAAAATCAAAAAAGGACTTGGTTTAAATAATGCTAGAAATGTTTTTACTGGAGCAGCCCCAACTCCAGTTGCTCTTATTAGATGGTTTGCTCGACTAGGAATTAATATTCAGGAGGCATATGCGATGACTGAAAATACCTGTTATTCACATGTTAGTTATAGTCATAATATTAATGTTGGCTATGTAGGCCAGGCATTGCCAAAATGTGATGTAAAACTGTCATCTAAAAATGAAATTTTAATAAAACATGATGCTTTGATGGATGGTTATTACAAAATGGAAGAAGAAACAAAAGAAACAATTATTAAAGGTTGGCTCCACACTGGTGATGAAGGAGAGATTGATAAAAATGGATTTTTAAAAATTACTGGAAGAGTAAAAGATTTATTTAAAACAAGTAAAGGAAAATACGTAGCTCCATCTCCCATTGAAATGAAGATTTCAGCAAACAAGAATATTGAGCAAGTTTGTGTTGTAGGAACAGAATTGCCTCATCCTATTGCTTTAGTTGTGTTGTCTCAAAGGGGCCAAAATAAATTAAACGAGGATTTAGTTTTTTCATTAAATACGACTATTGAGATAGTAAATTCTAAGTTAAATGGTCATGAAAAAATTCATAATCTTATAGTAGTGAGAGATGAGTGGACCGTTGAAAACAAGTTGTTAACACCTACAATGAAAATAAAACGTAATGCTATTGACAAACTATATAGTATTAATTATCAAAGTTGGTATGAAGGAGATAAAATAATTTTAATTTAGGTTTTTATTTTTTTCTTTTTAGCTGCAGGAAATAGTATATTGTTTAATATTAAACGATATCCTGCTGAATTTGGGTGAAGGGATAGATCTGTTTTTGGATCACCTACTTTATGTTGATAATCTTCGGGATCATGTCCTCCATAGAAAGTCCATGTACCATTACCTAGTTTTCCATGAATGTATCTTGCTTCATTAGTTGATTTTGTTTCACCCATAATTAGAACTTCTGATTTTATGAATTCATTTTTAAAAGAAGTCGTTTGTCCCATAAATCCTGGAATTACTTTCATATGATTTTGGCATAACATAGTAGGTATTGGGTCCCATTTAGCAGAGAAATCAAATAATGTAAAAAAATCAACTTTGGGATTTATACGTCTTTTTTGAGTAGCATCTATAGATGAGAATTCATATTGGTTAGGGTTTTTTACTAGAGTAAAGTCTTTAAATGCTAATGTTTTAGAGAAATCTAATTTTTTTTCAATATCGCTATCCATTGGATCCCCATCAAACATTTCTCTACAGATATCTACTCCTTCTGCAGCAAGTGCAATGTCATAGCTATCAGTTGCTGAGCACATTGCAAATAAAAATCCTCCTGAGAAAACAAATTCTTTAATTTTCTTAGCTACTGCAAGTTTTGCTTCTGATACTTTTTTGAATCCTAGTTTTTTAGCTAATTTTTCAGCATCTTTTTTTCCTTCTTTATACCAAGTTGCATTTTTAAATGAAACGTAAAATTTACCATATTGTCCAGTGAAATCTTCATGATGTAAATGTAGCCAATCGTAAAGAGGAAGTAGATTTGATAAAACTTCTTCATCGTATACTACGTCATAAGGAATCTCTGCATAAGATAGAGCCATGGTTACTGCATCATCCCAAGGTTGCTTACTTTTAGGAGAATATATTGCAATTTTAGGCGCTTTATCAAGTCTAACAACGTCTTGATTAACTGAAGGACTTGCAATTGATTGTAGGATTTTAGTAGATTGAATATTTGCAATGATATCAAAAGAAATACCTCTAATATTACATTCATTTTCAATTTTATTATGATATTTTATCATGAAACTTCCACCCTGATAGTTTAGTAACCAATCTACTTTAACACCTCTTTCAATTGCATAATAAGCGATACCATAAGCTTTTAAATGATTACTTTGACTGTTATCCATTGGAATAAAAATGTATGATGCATTTGCAGAGATAAAAAGAGTGCAAAAGATGAGTGTCGATAAAGTTTTTTTTATAATATTAAAATGGCTCATTGCTTTCTTGATTCATGCTTGATGACATTGATATCATAGATGTAGAAGATTCTTCATCGTTAAAATTACTGTTTTCAAAATAGTCTAGATCAGAAAATTTAGCAAATTCATCAATAAATTTTAACCTTATATTTTTAAGAGATCCATTTCTGTGTTTTGCGATCATTAGTTCTGCTTGACCTCTAGAATCATCTCCATTATCCCATTCATATATTTTATAATATTCAGGGCGATAAATAAAAGTTACAATATCAGCATCTTGTTCAATTGCTCCTGATTCTCTTAGGTCAGAAAGCATTGGGCGTTTACTTCCTATACCAGTTCTATTTTCTACACCTCTGTTTACTTGTGATAAAGCAATAACAGGAATTTTTAATTCTTTAGCGATACCCTTTAAAGATCGAGAAATAGTTGAAATTTCTTGTTCTCTATTTCCGGCGTTACCTCCAGCATGCATTAATTGTAGGTAATCAATCATGATTATTTTTACATTATGATTTTTTACAAGCCTTCTGGCTTTTGCTCTAAGTTCAAAAATTGTTAAGGCAGGTGTATCATCAATAAAAATTTGTGCTTCAGATAGTTCTTTTATTTTTTCATGTAACTGTATCATTTCGTGATCTGCTAGATCTCCTTTTCTTAGTTTGGATGCATTTAATTCTGATTCACTAGCAATTAATCTATTTACTAATTGCTCAGATGACATTTCAAGAGAGAAAAAACCAATAGGAATATTATGTTCAATTGCAATATTGCGAGTCATTGACAAAGCTAGAGCTGTTTTTCCCATTCCAGGACGAGCAGCACAGATTATTAAGTCGGAATTTTGCCATCCTGAGGTTACTCTGTCTAAACTTGTAAATCCTGAAGGGATACCACTTAATCCATCTTCTTTATTTCGGAGAGTTTCAATATTTTCGAGAGCTCCTTTAATTAATAAACTCATTTTGTCATAACTTTTTCTTAAAGTTCCTTCAGTTACCGTAAATAATTCTGCTTCAGCATTATTAAGTAAATCAAATATATCTACTGAATCATCAAATGCATCAGAACTGATTTTTCTAGAGATATTAATCAATGATCTTTTAATAAATTTTTCCGCAATGATTCTTGAATGAAATTCTGTATTAGATGCTGATGCCACATTATTGGTTAGCTCAGAGATGTAAGCTAGACCTCCAATACTTTTAAATGCTTCTATTCTTTTTAATTCTTCTGAAACTGTTAGTATGTCAACTGGTTGAGTATTATTAAATAGGTTTACAATTGCTTCAAATATTTTTTGATGTTTAGGAAGATAGAAATATTCTGTTTTTAGCGAGTCAATGGCATCAGATAATGATTCGCTATCAATCATTAAAGCACCAAGCACAGCCCTCTCTAATTCAACTGCTTGAGGCTGTAATTTTCCCTCAATTTCATAAGTGGGTGTTGCTTTTAATGTACGTTTTCCAATTTTTTTTACCATTTTATTCTTTTACTATGCCCATATTTGAGAATTTCTCTATTCTATTGTTGACTAATTTTTCTTTATTAGTTAACTGTTGAAGTGCATTTATAATTGCTTTTTTTACATTTTTAAATGTTTCTTCAGGAAAAGTATGAGCTCCACCTAAAGGTTCTTTAATAATTTCATCAATTAATTCTATTTTTTTCATGTGTTTTGCAGTAAGTTTTAGTGCTTCAGCTGCTTTTTCCTTATGTTCCCAGCTTCCCCATAGGATAGTGGAGCAGTTTTCAGGGGAAATTACAGAGTACCACGCATTTTCTAGCATTAGTATCCTATCTCCAACACCTATCCCTAACGCACCTCCTGAAGCTCCTTCTCCAATGATAACCACAATAATAGGCACTTCTAACCTAGTCATTTCAAAAATATTTCTAGCAATTGCTTCGCCTTGACCTTTTTCTTCTGCCTCTAATCCGGGAAATGCACCAGGAGTATCAACAAAGCAGATAATAGGTTTTTGAAATTTTTCTGCCATTTTCATTAAACGTAAAGCTTTTCTGTACCCCTCAGGGTTAGCCATTCCGAAATTACGAAATTGCCTTTCTTTCGTGCTTCTTCCTTTTTGTTGACCAATAAACATAACAGGTTGTTGGTTTATTGTAGCCCAGCCACCAATCATTGCTTTATCATCTTTGGAGCGCCTATCTCCATGTAATTCTAAAAAATCATTATCTGATAGGGCATGTATATAATCTAAAGAGTAAGGTCTCTGCGGATGACGAGAAAGTTGTACTTTTTGCCAAGGAGTAAGTTCATTGTATATTTTTTTTCTAGTATTTTTAATCTGTTGTTCAATATCTAGTACTGTCTTACTTATGTCAATTGATGTATCTTTTCCTATCTCTTTAGCTTTTTCAAGCTTTAGAATTAGTTCCTCAATTGGTTTTTCAAATTCTAAATATTCCATCTTATAATTTATATTAAGGAAAACAAAGTTAAATAAAATGATTTATGAATAGCTATATATTTTTAGTTGATTATTTTTGTTGTTGAAAACTTGACATATTATTCTGTACATTGATCATTATTTATGATAGTATACCCAAACGCAAAGATAAATTTAGGTCTTGATATAATTGATAAAAGAATGGATGGTTATCATGAAATTAATTCTGTTTTCTATCCTGTAAAAGATATTTTTGATATCTTAGAAATAATACCTTCAGAAAATTTTTTATTTAGTAGTTCAGGCTTAAATATACCTGGTAGAATAGAAGATAATATTTGTGTACACGCTTTTAATTTATTGAGAAAAGATTTTAGTATTCAACCTGTCAAAATTCATTTGCATAAAAGAATACCTATTGGAGGAGGATTAGGCGGAGGGTCATCCGATGGTTCTTTTACCTTAATTGTTTTAAATCAGCTGTTTAATTTAAAACTATCAACTGCTCAATTACATAAATATGCATTGCAGTTAGGATCAGATTGTCCATTTTTTATTCATAATCTACCCATGCATGTAACTGGTAGAGGAGAATGTTTAGATTCGATAGAACTAGATTTGTCATCTTTTGAATTTAGATTTGTTTTTCCAGATCTGCATATTTCTACAGCTGATGCTTACGCAGGTATTACATGTGAAATACCAAAGAAAGATATATTAACTTTAATTAATCAGCCTATACAAAGTTGGAAATGTATGTTAAAAAATGATTTTGAACATTATTCTTTAATTAAATATCCAAAACTTAAAAAAATTAAAGAGAAACTTTATGCAGATGGTGCTATTTATGCATCTATGAGTGGTACTGGAAGTGTATTTTATGGAATATTCCCATCTTAGGTTATTAGAATTTTAGTAAGTTTTTAAATTGTTCTTATCCATTCATACTTATTAAAAATTCATTATTGTCTTTGGTTTTTTGTAATCTATCTTTCATAAACTCAATGGCTTCTATAGGGTTCATATCTGCTAGATAATTTCTAAGTACCCATATCCTTTGTATATGATCTTTGTCTAGTAAAAGGTCTTCTCTTCTAGTAGAAGATGCAACTAAATCAACAGCAGGATATATTCTTCGGTTTGCAATTTTTCTGTCTAATTGTAGCTCCATATTTCCAGTTCCTTTAAACTCTTCAAAAATTACTTCATCCATTTTGCTTCCAGTTTCTGTTAATGCAGTTGCTAAAATAGTAAGTGAGCCACCTTTTTCAATTTTTCGAGCAGCTCCAAAGAATCTTTTAGGTTTATGTAGTGCATTTGCATCTACACCACCACTTAATATTTTTCCTGATGCAGGCTGTACAGTATTATAAGCTCTTGCCAATCTAGTGATTGAATCTAATAAAACAACAACATCATGTCCACATTCAACCATTCTTTTAGCTTTTGCAAGTACCATATCAGCAACTTTTACATGTCGACTTGCTGGCTCATCAAATGTTGAAGCAATGACTTCAGCATTTACACTTCTTTCCATATCTGTAACCTCTTCAGGGCGTTCATCAATTAATAAAATGATCATGTAAATTTCTGGGTGATTATCTGCAATTGCATTTGCAATATCTTTTAGTAGTACAGTTTTACCAGTTTTAGGTTGTGCTACAATAAGACCTCTTTGCCCTTTTCCAAGAGGAGTAAATATATCTAACATTCTAGTTGAAACATTATTATGGCCATTTCCTAATAGGTTAAATTTTTCATAAGGAAAAAGTGGTGTAAGATGGTGAAATGGTATTCTATCTCTAACAATACCAGGATCACGACCATTAATTCTGTCTATTTGAACTAAAGGATAGTATTTTTCACCTGTCTTTGGTGGACGAATTGTACCATTAATTGTATCTCCAGTTTTTAAACCAAATAATTTAATTTGTGAGTGAGATACATAAACATCATCTGGAGATGTTAAATAGTGATAATCACTTGAACGCATAAATCCATATCCATCAGGCATGATTTCAATAACTCCTTCAGTCTTAACTATTCCATCAAAATTATAATCATATTTTGATTGATTATTATTTGTCTGGTGGTTATTTGTTTTAGGATTTTTTGTTAAATCTTCATTATTAGATTTTGTCGGCGTATTTTTTTTTGACTCGATTATTTTACTTTTATCTTTAAAATTTGATTTTTTATCTTCTTTTGGTAAATGTTTTAAAATCTTTTCAGTTGTATTTTTAATTTTTTTAGGATTTGATTTTTGATTTTTGTTTGTTTTTTCGGTCATTTTAGTGTTTTCAGCTTGATGATCTAAGATTGCATAAGTTAAATCTTTTTTATTTAGTTTGTTAAATTTTTGGATATTTAATTCTTGCGCAATTTTTTGTAATTCGGCAAGTTTTTTTTCATTTAGCTTTTCTAGTTTGTACATGAATAAATTTTTATATGGTAATAAGTTTAATTCAGATCCTAAAGGATATATTAAGGTATTTTTAGAGGGTATTTCTTTAGATAAGTTTTGCAATAATACAATAAATTTAATGAATATAGCAAGTTAGATTATTTTAATTAATTTTGTACTAAATATTTCTTATCATGATTCAAAGAGTACAATCCCTTTTTTTATTATTTTCAGCTATTTTTTCTATTATTATCGTATATTTTTTTCCTGTTTTGCATGATGATTATACAACTTATTTTTTAACAAGTTATTTCCCTTATGTTCGACTATGTGTGTTTTTATCTGCAGCATTATCTATTTTTGCAATTTTTCAGTTTAAAAATAGAAAACGACAACATCTGATAACTTCCTTTTCTAGATTAATGATTACACTTGCTTTGTTTTTACTAATTTTTTTACATAGTAAAGAAAAATCTTTCGGATTGGGAATGATACTATTTATTTTTCCTTTTCTTAGTTTAATAGCAGCTAATTTTTTTATTAATAGAGATGAGAAATTAGTTAACTCATCAGAAAGGATACGTTAAAATCTACATTCTAGGAAATTCTATTATATTTAAGTTTTCTATCTTACTATCATTTATTTTGAATACTATAATAGTTTTAATTTTATGTATGCCGTAGTTTCCAATTGCTCCAGGATTCATATGTAATAGGTCATATTTTTTATCATAAATAATTTTTAAAATATGTGAATGCCCACTGATGAATAAATTAGGTCTTTCCTTCTCAATTATTGGAATAATATTTTTGTGATATTTTCCTGGATAACCACCGATATGGGTTATTATAACTTTTACTTGCTCACATCTAAAACATAAAGTCTTTTCTAAATTAGATCTGAGTGCATGACTGTCAATATTACCCCATACACATCTTGTTGGAGCAAATTCATTTAATTTATTAATAATAGCTATCTCTCCAATGTCCCCGGCATGCCATATTTCATCTGCTTTATTAAGATATTTAAAACACCGCTCGTCTAATTTAGAATGTGTATCAGAGATTAAAACTATTTCCTTCATTTATCTTAAAATAGTAGCTATGTCAACTAATTTTTAGTTGAATTATATAAAAACAGAAAATGAATCAATTTTTATATAAGCTTTATCGTATTAATATGAGAGAACCTTCATATGTTCTAATTTTTCCATTAATATCAGTTAATACTAATGAATAGATGTATGTGCCTTTTGCAGCATACTCTGTGCCATTATTAATTTTTCCATCCCATGCGGCAGAGCACATATTATTTACACATGATAGGTAATCATTAGTATAATCATTTGTTCTGAATATTCTTGTTCCTAGACGATCATATACATTAAATTCATATTCTGCTACACCTTCCACAATTGGAATAAAATAATCATTATACAAGTCATTATTTGGAGTAAAAGCATTTGGAATATATATGGTAAAATCAGAATAAATCATGATTGTTTGCCAGGCAGTGTCTTTACATCCACTATCTGACTCTATTGCTAAGTATACATTATAGATTCCTGTGTCTAAATATGTATGTGTTAGTTGATTAAAATTGGTAATACTAGTATTACCATCATCAAAACTCCATATTCCATTTGAATGCCCGTTTGATATATCAATAAAATTAATCATTGGATTTTTAATAGTTGTTGATTGTGGGTATGCAGTAATATTTGCTTCAGGTATTGGATTAATATTAACATAAGCATTTCCAGATATTGATACTGCTTTACATCCTTTATTGTCCGTTACATTTTGTATACTATATACTCCACTAGTGTTAGTTGGAAATGTATAGCTATTTCCTAAGCCAGATGCGATATTATTCAGTAGTCCTACAGAATAATTCACAGTATATGGTGGAGTTCCTGAATTAATTTTAAAAGTAATATCTGCAGTGCTACCATCATTACAAATTGATCCACCACCACTTAAAATTATTTCTGGTAATGGGTTAATAGAAATGCTTAAACTCTGGTTAAGATTAGTTGTACAATTTTTATCATCAGTTATAGATTCTATTGTATAATTAGTTTGTGAACTAGGGTTAATAGAAATAGAGCCAGTAGGATTAGAAATATTCACAGTTGTAGAAATACCATTGGTAGAATAGTTTACATCCCAAGGTGCTGCTCCAGATGTGAAATTGAATTGTATTTGAGTTACTTCTCCATCACAATTTTCATTAGGAATTGTAATATTTGCTTGAGGATATTCATTTACAATTAATGTAACTGAATCTGTTAGGTTTGATTCGCAGCCCTTTGAATCAGTAACATGATTTAATACATAAGTTTCATCTGTATTTGGATTAACCGTAATGTTTAGTCCTGATCCAGGAACATTTTCTGACATATTTGTACCATTACTAGTGTAGTCCACAATATAAGGTGGTGTTCCTGTGGCTAATGGAGAAAAAAGAATAGTTGCATTTTCTCCAGTGCAGATAGGGTTGGGAGTAACTGTTAAATCAATATCAGGTAATGTATTTACATCGATAAATTGTGGGCTAATAATGTTTTGATTGCTACATCCATTATCGTCAATTATACTTGTAATAACATATGTATTGCTACCTACTGCTGGATTAATAGGTATATTAGTAATTCCTGATGAATTTATTGGTCCATTAGTTTGTGCATTTGAGTTTACAGTGTAATTTATTGTAAAAGGAGGTACTCCTCCTTGGTTGAAATTGAAATCTAATGTTACAGGCTCATTAAGACATATTTCATTAGTAGATGTTGTAAAATCAACACTGAAATAAGCTGGATCAGTTAGTATTATGGTAGTGTCTTTATTGCAAGCAATAAGATTACTAGTTGTAATTGTTGAGATATCTTCTATAGTAACAACGTGAGTTCCTGCATTGACAGCTAATGGATTAGTTGTGCCCCAATTTGTATTGTAAGGACCTCCATTACCACCAGATGGAGAAATTGATATTTGTCCTGATGTATTATTGCATGCAATAGGAGTTATTGCTGCGTTGAAAAAAAGCTCTTCAGGCTCTAGTACTTCTGCCGAATCTATAAATATACACCCGGTATTATATGTTACTATTCCTGTGTAGAATCCAGGACTTAGATTTGTGACTATACTATCAGTTACTGTAGTATGAGCCCAAGTAATTGCACAGCTTATAGGAGTTTTCAAAACAATAGAATAATCTTCTGTTGCACCATACCAAGGTGTGCTAAATCCGCTACCAGCAAAATCACAAGGACCTATTACAGATGGATTAGGATTTACTCCGCCAAGGTATTGCGATACCACTCGCATTCTAGTAGGACCATACACCCCTGTAGTTGGTACTATAAAATTAATTGTAGCAGATGTACCTATTGTAGCAGCATTATTATATGGAATAATCCCTACTTCTTCTCCAGGATCAGTAAAATCCCCGTCAATATTATAATCTATATAAACTTTAGCACCAGAATAATTTTGTGTGGATCCAGCTGCTCCTAAACCATTTAATGTCACACCGATGGTATAGGCTTGTCCTTCAGTAAGATCTGCATACATTGTAGTTGTATAATCTTCATAAAAATCTGCAACTCCAGGCGTACTATTATTGATATTATTGTTATCTCCATTTAGTTTAACACTTTCTATGATAGCTGATGGTGTGCTAGCGAATGCTCCTGAATTGGGAGATGATGCGCAATATGCAAATGTTGATATTGTTCCAGGTGGTGTAACTGGAAGATTTGTTGAGATAATCATTGAACCATCATTTGCACCATAACAACTACTACTATTAGCAATAAATATAGGATTACTGACATTAGGGTCGTAAATAGTTATATTTCCGTTAAAGGTACATGAATTTGAATCAGTTATTGTATAATTAAAAGTTCCTTGTGTCAATGCTAAGGGATCTTCCCCATACCAGTTAAAACTATATGGAGGAGTTCCATTTCCAGCAGTTATAATAGCGCTTCCTGATGCTTCTCCTGGACATGCAGGTGGAGTTATAATTTGTGATGTTACCGTTGGAGACTCAATTACAAGAATATCTTCACTAATAGTGGATGTACATGAATTAGGAGAATTTGGGATAGGTGTATTATATGTATATGTAATAGTATTTAAACCTATCGTATTTGGAGTAAACAGATTAGGTGCAGTTACATTTAGACCACTAAATGTTCCCCCTATAGGTGATCCAGTTAATACAATTGGAGTGTTTGCTGAACATTCAGTTAGTTGAGATGTAATTGATAATGTTGGGGTAGTAGCTAGATTTATTGTTACAAAACCTGTATCTGCTATACAATTTGTATTTCCAGCTATAATGTAATTATATGTGCCAGCTGGATCAATTGAAGGATCAAATATATTGTTAACACTATTGCCAAATTGGTCTTCCCATATTCCTCCAGATGCTGGAGAATTATTTAAAACTGAAAATAGATCAAAAGGAGGGTCTGTATCACAGATATTAACTGTATTGTCATTACCAGCAAACTGGCAACATGAAAAGGGAGCGCTAGGGTTAAAGTTTAGATTACAAGGATTACCTCCTCCTAAAAAACTATAATTTGCCACCATAATAACGTATATCTGTCCGGCAACTGCATTTGCAATATTACATGTTTCAATTGATGCTCCAGAGAAACTGCAATCTACTTCATTTATTGCAGTTAGTTGGTTGCACATTGTTGCGGGATTAGTAAAAGGACCCCAGCAGATGAAATCAAGATCATTTCCAGCTGGTAAACCAGTGGCTTGATTAGTAGGAGATATTATTACATTGAATGGTCCATTTACACTAGGTTTGAAAGTAAAGAATGCAGGAGATTGTTGACTTCCTAAACATCCATAGTTAGCTCCTGGAGCAACAGGTAAATTGTCTGATGTAGATGCAGGAAAAGGACCTGGATCACACAGATCAGGTATGTTAGGGCCACATGTTTCTGACTGTGCTTTTACACTTAAAGTTGATAGTAATAGTAAAGATATTATTAAAATACGTGCCACCTTAAATAAATGTTAGAAGTTAGAGTGAATTTACAAATATACGAAAAAAATATGTGATGTGTTTTTAATGTATATCAATTACCTTATGCGTTTACAATCAGTCTTTTTTATCCACCCATTTCTACCATCAGTAGTTTTAATCTTTACCCAATCTTCTATTTGATCAATAATTCTTATTTCGTTTCCTGGATTTAAAGAGAAAAGATTAGTTCCACTGCTAGATGGTGCACTATTTACAATTGTTGATGACGAAAATATTATTGCTTCTTTTTTAGTGTATTTTTTTTGATATGCTGCATATGTAGTAATTAGTATAATTAGTGAAAAAATATGAAAAAAGGTTACAAGGTGTTTTATTTTAAATTTTGTGAAAATTTTTAGTATCTGTATTATTACTACAATCCAAATGCAAATTAGTGTAAATATTTGCCAATTTTTTAAGCTTAAAAGGTTAATTATATTATCTATCCATTTTTTATAAAAAAGTTGAGGAATCTCTTTTGTTAGGTTTTTAGTTTTAAGTTTGCTAACATTTAGATTAAAGTAAGCATCATTATTATTAGGATTGATACTAAGTGATTTCTTATAATACCAAATTGCTTGTGGCCAATCTTTTATTTTATAATAACAATTTCCTAAATTATAATACAATTCACTACTTTCTAATCCGTTGTAAATAATACTGTCATATAATGATATTGCATCAATATATTTTTCTTCTGCGTATTGTTTATTTGCCTGTATGAACAAATTTTCATCTGCAAGAATTTGGTTGCAAAATAGTAGTATAAATATTATTTTTCTCATTTTAATGCTGTCTCTACTTCAATAATTATTATTTGTGCTTTTGTAAGTATATTATCCATTTGTGTGTTTTTATTGCTAGCTGGCGCATATCTAGCAAGCTCACATTCATTCAATAATAAGATAAACTGATTTTCTATTTCTGGATTAATTTTTGAATTATTGAAATATTTAGAAATAGTTTCTTTTGATAAATTAGCAACATCTACTTTAAATTTATCCGCAAAATAACCCCATAGTGATTTTTCAATTTCTTCAAAGAAAATATCAAAATTAGAGTTTTCTATACATTGTTTTGCCTTTTTTAATCTTTTTTGAGCTATCTTTTTTGCTATTCTATTTTTCCAATCTGACTTGTTTCCCCTTTTCCCTCTAATTATTTTGTAGTAAACATTTAATAAAACTAATATAAAAATAGGAAAAAATAATAGTAAATAGAATTTTGTTTTAGGTATTATATCTTTTCCAATTATGTTTAGATTAGTTTTAAGAAATATGTAATTAATATCTTTTATATTATTTTCTATATTCTCCTGACTGGTAAGAGATTTTTCATATTCATTATTCTTACTAGTATTGATTTTTAATTCGTGTTGACTTGATGTTTTTGTCTGGTATATTTTTTTTGCTGGATTGTAAACAACTAATTTTGCACTTGGTATTGTATATTTTCCTTGGTATCTTGGAATTAAGAGATATTCAAATGTTTTGATACTTCTTTCTAATCCTCCTTTGAATATTTTCTCAGATATTTTAGGCTCATAAACCTCAAAATTTTCTGGAAATTCTAAATCAATTTTTTTAATTAGCTCAATATTTCCTGTTCCTGTTATCGTTAATTTATAGTTTATAGCATCATTTGCATCAATAGTTGCTTTATCTATTTCAGATTCTATAGACATATAGCCAACAGCTCCATCGAAATTAGAAGCAGGAGTAGGCAAATCTTTTACATTTATAAAAATGGATTTAGATCTTATGATTTCTTCTTGAATATTATAGCTTCCTCCAAAAAAATTAGCAAATGGATCTCTATTTATTCTTTTATTTTGAATTCGTATACTGCATTTGAGTTTTATAGGGTCTATTTCTAATTTTCCTGATTTTTGTGCGGTAAGAACTGCTTTTTTTACTGTAGCAACATTATATGCAACACCATCAAGTATATCTCTTTTAAATCTACTAGAGATTTCTAGATTTTTAGCCCAAAATCCATTTAAAGCAGGAACAGATGAAATTTCTGTGTTTTGTAAATCTACTCTTGTATATAATTTGTATGTCACTAATATCTGCTCTCCTACAGTAATATTACTTTTACTTACACTAACTTTGATAAATAAATTGTTTGTAAGTGATTGTTTTTGATCTTGATTTTTGTCACTGCCTTTTATTACTTTAAGTACATATGGATTACTTTCTATCTCATTTCCATCTACTGTAATTTTTGCTGGTGGGATATTATAATTTCCTTCATTAATTGCTCTTATGTAAAAAGAATAAGTAGAAGTAACAGTACTTTCGCTTTTTCCATTTATAAAGCTATAACTACTTTGTGTTGAATGATTAGGACCACTTAATAATTGAAAATCTTTGAATTGTGGAGATTTGAAATTTTCAGCTTTTGCATCAATACTATATTGAATTAATATTTGTTCTCCAACTATAGCAGGATTTTTGTCAGCTGATACTTTTAAAATTTGAGCGTTCGTTAAACCACTAATTAAAATTAATAATATGAAGGTTATTTTTTTCAATTTACCAGTCTTTTAGGATAGTTGTTTTTTTACCTTTTACTTTCTTTTTTTGTAGTTTTTTTTGTAGATCTTTTTCTTTTTGCTGTATAGCTTCTAACATTTTTTCAGCTGATTCTTTACTTATCTCGTCTTTGTTTTTATTCTGTTCTTTTTGATTTTCTTTTTGATTTTCTTTTTGATTTTCTTGGTTTTCTTTTTGATTTTCTTTTTGATTTTCTTGGTTCTCTTTTTGATTTTCTTGATTTTCTTGGTTCTCTTTTTGATTATCTTGATTTTCTTGGTTCTCTTTTTGATTATCTTGATTTTCTTTCATTCTCTGTGTTAAGGCAAGATTATGTCGAGTATCATCATCATCTGGATTAATTCTTAATGCTTCTTTGTAAGAATTAATTCCTTCTTCTAGTTTCTTTTCTTTTACTAGAGAATTTCCTAAATTATGGTAAATCTCGCTTAAATTATCTTCACTTGTTGCATTGTCTTTTAATGCATCAAAAATTGTAGAGGATTCTTTGTAGCGTTCTTGTTTATATATTGCATCCGCTAAATTAAATGATGCATTAAAATAATCTTGATCTTTTGTTAATGATTTTCTGTATTTAATTTCGGCTTCATTATAGCTACTATCTGAATATAATTTATTTCCATCTCTTAGTAGTGATCTTTTGTTTTGTGCAAAAGTGGATATACTTATTAGTAAAATTAGTATAAATAATATTTTATTCATTTTTTTTGTAAAAATTAATTAGATTACCCCACGTGGTCTTTTTTGCTAAGATAATTAAATCTAATATTATAAATAAGAGTGCTAAACCACAGAATAATTGGAACCTATCTTTATATTCTGTAAATACCATAGTTCCAATTTCCTTTTTTTCCATTTTATTAATTTCATTAAATAATGTCGAAAGACCTGATTTCGAATTATTAGCTCGAATATAAGTACCTGTACCAGCTTTTGCAATTTTTATAAGTAAGTTTTCATTTAACTTACTTACAATGGTATTTCCTTTTTTATCTTTTCGGTATCCAGTTTGGTTTCCATATTTATTGTAAATTGGTATAGGGCCACCCTTATTTAGACCCATACCCAAGGTGTGTACAATTATATTTAATTTGTTGGCATTTTTAGCACTTTCAATTGCATTTTGATCATGGCTTTCACCATCAGTAATTATGATAATAGCTTTGTTTTGAGCATTTTCCAAATCAAAGGATTCTATACTTAAGTCAATTGCCTTGCCAATTTCAGTGCCTTGTGTAGGAATAATATTTGTGTTAATAGTTGATAGAAATAATTTTGCTGCTGAATAGTCAGTGGTAATAGGCAATTGAATATAAGCTTCTCCAGCAAATACAATTAATCCTATTCGATCTCCTTCTAATTTATCAATCAATTTAGATATAGCTTGTTTAGCTCTTGCTAATCGGTTAGGCTTTATATCTTCTGCTAACATAGAGTTAGATAGATCAATTGCAATCATTAAATCTACGCCTTCCCGTTTTACTTCTTCCATTTTTGTGCCAACTTGGGGATTCGCAATCCCTATAATTAGTGTTGTGAAAATTAAAATAGTAAGTATATCTTTAATTTGTGTCCTTTTTTTTGAAACAGAAGGTGTTAGATGTTTTATTAATTTTTGATCTCCAAAAAGACTTAATGCTTTTTTCTTCCATTTGTTATAGATTACTATAGCAAATATTATTACAGGAATTCCAAATAGAAGATTTAAATATTCAATATGTTCGTATCTTAACATCTAGGGTATTTGTTTTAGATATGTAATTTGTAAAATAAAACCTAAAAATAAAAGTATTAAAGCTGAAATTGCAAAATTTAAGAATTTTTCTGATTTTTTATGAAATTTGGTTACTTCAATTTTAGATTTTTCTAGCATATTAATGTCTTTATAAATTTCTTTTAAAGCATTATTGTTCGTAGCTCTAAAATACTTACCATCTGTTAAAATAGCAATATCTTGTAATGTGTTTTCATCTATTTTTACTTCTACATCTTGGTATTGTACACCAAAAGGTGTTTGAAAAGGGTAACGAGCAAATCCTTTGGTGCCAACTCCAATTGTATATACTCGTATACCAAATTTTTTAGCAATTTCTGCAGCCGTAAGTGGTGGTACCATACCACTATTATTTACTCCATCTGTAAGTAAGATAATCACTTTAGAAATTGCTTTAGAATTTTTTAGTCGATTTACTGCTGTAGCAAGACCCATACCAATGGCAGTACCATCCTCTACCATTCCGCTTTTAACATCTTTAAACAAATTAATTAGTACATTGTGATCTGTAGTTAAAGGACATTGGGTGAAACTTTCTCCAGCAAATATTACTAATCCAACTCTGTCGTTTGTTCTTTTACTAATAAAATCCATTGCTACATTTTTTGATGCTTCTAATCGATCAGGTTTAAAATCTTGTGCTAGCATACTTCCAGAAATATCCATTGCTAATACTATGTCAATTCCTTCAGTAGTGCTTTCCTCCCAATTTATTGATGATTGAGGTCGTGATATAGCTACAATTAAGAGTATAGATGCAATAATTTTTAATAAATATGGTGTATGTCTTAATTTTTGTTTTAAAGTAGTTTTGATATTTATGGAATCTGTATCAGAAAATAAAATGTTACTATTTGTTTGTTGATTTTTTAATGCATACCATATTAATATTATTACTGGAACAATAATAAGATATAATAATTCACTATTTAGGAATGTGTAATTATGCATTTATTTGAGTTTTTTTGTAGAATTTACAAATTTTTTGGCGAAAGACATACTCTCATTATTATCATGCTCAAGAGGCTTACTTTTAGCAAATTTGGCTAGGTCAGCCCTTTCTAAAAGTATTTTAAGATGGTTTAATTGTTCAGTATTGATAATAGTCACTAATCTTTCTAAGATTTCATTAGTTGTTAACTCTAGTGCTATAAAATTAAATTGTTCTTCTATATAACGCCTAATAATCTCAGATAATTTTGAGTGATATTTTTTAATTTCACCTTTTTGCCATATTTTTTCAGATTCTAATTTATTTAAATTATTTAAGGCAATTACATCAGGGGGTGTTATTATTTTTGGTTTTTGTGC
>MDSV01060193.1_pt1 | contig 20639 bp, 20 predicted proteins | sample 810851 | NCBI WGS metagenome assembly MDSV01 (sample SAMN05326640, study PRJNA326480) | marine metagenome | isolation source: seawater | place: Atlantic Ocean: North East | collected 2012 | reverse complement strand
TCGGCTATGATGAAGAAAATGGCCAAGGAATCGAATACTTCGGATTGTATTGGCACTTCGTGGATTTGGCGTGGGTTGCCATCTTCCCGGCATTCTATCTGTACTAAGGTGATATTATGGGCGAACACAAGTATACAGGACCAATCGCAGGACTTTTCCAGAAAATGGCTGATATGATCGGCAAAGATGTTTACTACGTAAACTTCCTAATTCTGATGTTCTTCACATTATTCGAAATTGCAGCAGTATTCTTTGAGACTGTTCCGGGCACTGATATCGAGATTACAAGAGATGCTGTATGGGGAATTTTGATTGTTGTAGGAATTATCAAAGGATATGGTATTGCTGCATTCTTCATGCACTTGAAAGGAGATCCATTCATCTACACCAGAACTGCACTTTTCCCAATTCTTTTTGTAGCTTTGATGCTTTGGGGAATCGGCCTATCTAACCCTGATGGAATCGATTCTCTACCATCTTGGTGCACCCCTAACTACGATTACTCGTATGTTACTGAATAATATCGCTATTAGCAGAGAGGATAGAATTAATAAATACCTCTTGGAGGGGTTTTTATGCGCTGGTTAACCATCCTCGTGGCCGCTTTTCTTTGTATCTCTGCCCTCCCCTCAAGCAGTGCTGGAGGCGACGGTGTCCACTGGAATGGATACGATTTAGATAGAAATCAAATTCCTAATAGAGTCCTTATCGATCAAGACGGCAACAACTACTCCCTCCAGAAAGGAAGTGCTGACGTGACAGTAGTAGCATTCATTTTCACAACCTGTGTTGATGTCTGCCCTGTCATTACTAGTAATCTGAAGTCTGCAGAGTCTCAGTTGGACGATGTTGATTATCAGTTTATTTCTATCACTGTAGACCCTGCAACAGACACACCTGAAGTTCTAAAGGAATATGTCGAGGATTATGGAGCTACATGGCCTCACTTAACAGGAGATATTTCTGATTTGGAAGAAGTTTGGGAGGACTTCCAAATCTCAGTAGTCACAGAGGAAATTGAATCTCACGACCACAGTCATGACGAAGAAGAACACAATATGAGTCATAATGATGATTCTTCAACCGTTACTGTAGTTATGCCAGATGGAAATAGCAGTCAGCATGATGTTGAACCTACTGGCTGGAACCAATTAACTGCTGCTGCATACCAGAATAATTGGACTATTAATGCAAGTGAAAGTCAGTGGGGGCATTATATCACTGGCATAAATGGAGATGAGTCTCCTTTAGATTATTCTTGGTGGTGGGAGTTACACTCATGGAATGAATCAACTAGCTTATGGGAAGGAAGTAGTTTAGGAATTGATTCCATAGATGCTGGCCAATTGGCTTTTGCACCGAACTCTACTGACGATTCACTGATACCAATTCCCGATATAGGCAACGATTCATTCGTGGTGGTTCAGTCTGACGGAATGAATGATACATCTGTTCTAACTCAAATTAACGCATGGCACATGTCCTTGGCCGCTCTAGATGATTTTGATGCCCCTAGTTCACAATGGGGACACTACATGTCCTCTATCGACAATGTAAGTGCACCAGAGGACTATTCCTGGTGGTGGCAACTTCACTACTGGAATATGACAAGCGATTCGTGGGAAGAAAGCAGTTTAGGAATGGATAGTCTAAATGATCAAATGTACATTGCTTGGGCCCCAAACAGTACAATGGATTCCATGATTCCTGCACCTGCCTCCCAAGGTGAACAAATGATTCACAAGTTAGGAGTTGTTTATCCGGGTGGAGAGACTGATATGTTTGCTGGAGCCTATTCCAATATGGATATGGTGAGCGCCATGGAACATACAATACACACCCTTGGCCAGAACAAAATCAATCATGTCATTACAGCGGATTATGTAACTTCGATTAATGATATTGATACAGATTACAATCTATACATCTGGCATGACATGGGCGAATACAGCCACTGGATGTCAACATCTGATGCAAGCACAGAAACATACCTGATGGAAGACTCCAACCACTATGCATGGGTCGCTGATGGAGAAGATGCATCTACTCTTATGTCTCCATTAGTGGATGAGAACGAGGATGACCAACCTACAACTTCTACATCTCACTCTACTCAAACATTCATTCTTGATGATGATTGGAATCCAATCGTCGTATTCCTTGGATATGATTGGAATGTTGATGACTTTGTTGAGGATGTGGAAAGAGCGGCTAACACTGCAAACAATCCTAGTAGTGACGATGATGAATCTGGACTACCTGGTTTCACGTTCGCTACTGTTGCTGCAAGCCTTGGTCTAGCGATTATTGCGAGTCGAAGACAAGAATAGCATAAGATAGATTCTTGAAAGAAAGGCCCCACCGGCAGAACAAGCGGAGATCGCATAGCCTGGTATTGCGGTGGACTTGAAATCCACTGTCCCTTGGACACGGGAGTTCGAATCTCTCTCTCCGCGCTTAACTAATTTAGTCTAATTTTCTATGTTAATATGAAAGGGTTCAACAACTCAAGGTGCCGTAGGCAGTTCATGGCCCGCCCACATGTGCGACTGGCAATGCTGCTGGTTCTCTCGATGTTAATGGCTGGATGTGTTTACTCATCAACCCCAGAATGGGGTACTGGTGACGGACAATTGAATGTTGATATCGAAGATGGCTCAGCCAATATTGAATCAAATTTGGGAGATGGTTTCGATTCTAACGTGGTTTTTGGATGCAACGGTACGAAAACTAAAGTCACTGGTATGTTGATATCTTCAACTATTTACGATTCTCACCCAGATCTAGATGGCATTGAATCCGCAATGGGTGCTGCTGTAATCATCCATACCATGAAGTGGAACGAAGCAGAAGCTGTAGAGGAGGGAAGTGCAGGCAGAGTTAATCTGAAGGATTGGTCCTCGCCAGTAAACCCTACAGAAGCCGTTGGAAGTAAACTTTCCGAGAATGAAGAAGATTGGGAAGTAATAGGGATTATTCCGGGTTCCGAGAATATTGCAGACGGACTGAATGTACTCGAGCATTGGCACCAACCAATCGAGTTGAGTGGATATATTCTCGATACCGATGGAGTATCGACTACCTCAGATACATGCGATTTAGAGGACCAAGGTCATGGAATGGTTGTCACCAAAATACGTGCTGAGCAAGGTGTTGTCAGTATGAATGGGGATAGCGATGATGAATATTCCCTTGGAGATACAGACATATTTGGAGGTTGGACTTTTATTCTGTTCTTCCTGATATTTGGAATTGGAGGAGGAGTTGGTCTTTTCATTGTTTCAACCATGATAATTCGACAAGGCGCAAGAGCAACTGCTGAAGCATTGCTTGGCAGAGAAGGATTTGCAAAAGCCGTTCAGATGAAGAAGGACCTAAAGTCTTCAAAGAAGGCTGGTTTAGAAAGTGCTGCAGATCGTGCTAAGAAAGATCAGAAGTCAAACTCACCTCCAAAGAAAGCCTCTCGCCAAGAAGAGGCTCCAATTTCTGGATTCAGTTTGGACAGTGTGTTATCTTCAAACAATGACGAAGATGATGGTCGTCCTGCAACATTCGGAGGAGGGGGGTCTGTAGTAGTTACAAGTGAGGCAAAACAGATGGAATCACAACCGGTGGTAACTTCGGCTCCAGCAAAGGTAGACAATACCCCTATGCCTTCTACAAATGTAGTATCTAGTCAACCTGAAACCCCTAAACGAGGACATTTCTCTGCATCGATGGCAAGTTCTCATTCTAGTTCAACACCAACCCCCCCTGTCAAGGATAAGCCAATCAAGCGACGTGCTGTAAAGAAGCGTGCTGCAAAACCTGCACCTGAACCAGAACCAGAAGTAAAAGAAAAACGTGCATCGGTTTCGGATGATGATGATTTTAGTGATTTTTCATTCTGAAATGGAAAATAGTTTCGACCGGTCGCCTTCACCATACTTTCTGCCGAGTCTTGCCCCTGTTTACTAGGGAAGAGTTCATTCGGAAAACCTACATCGCGGATTATGGCCAAAATCAACGGGCAGCCTGATGTTCTCGAGTTCTTACCGGATTTGACTAGTAAGAAAAAGAAGGGCGTACACAAACCAATTTACGCTAAGGTTTTCACAAAAGATATTGTTGAAGGGGATACTGCAAAGGTAATTCACATGATGATTAACCCCTATTCGGGCAAAAAGAAGGGTAACAAAATAGCCGCACTGGCTAAATCAATGTTTGAAGAGAGATCTATCAAAGTCGAAACACATTTGTCCTCATATTCAGGGGAATTAATCGAACTCACTTCAAAACTAACAACCAATGAGGCAGATATTATTGTTGTAGTTGGGGGTGACGGTAGTCTATCAGAAGTTGTTACAGGATTGATGCAATCCCAAAAGACATGCCGTATTGGTTTGATCCCCGCAGGTACTGGAAATTCTATGGCTAACGATCTAAAAATAACCAGTACAGAAGATGCTGTTACAAGAATATGTAATGGCCATTATCAAGCGTTAGATTTGGCAAAGGTGGATATGGTTGCAGGCTTACCTGGTCATGAAAATGGTGAGCTCACCCGCTACAGTATCAATTTGGTCACATGGGGGTTGGGTGTTGATTCAACAATCAAAGCTGAAAAAATGAGATGGATGGGACCTATGCGTTATGATGTTGGAATACTGATGGCAATCATGGCCAATAACCGACGAAATGCAACGCTCACTATTGATGGCAATACAATAGAAGATGATTTCACTCTATTCTTAATCCAAAACAGTCAGACTGGCGGATCGATGCTACCCCTGGCTCCAGGTGCTTCGCTTGATGATGGCGTAATGGATATTGGAATCCTCAAGAAAATGAAGCGTGGACAAATATTGAAGGCTTTTGGCCAATTAAAGAAAGAAGGTCGGCATGTGTTCCATCCAATGGTTGACTATCATCGTTTCAAAACTTTAGAAATTTCAACTCCAAGGCCTACTGCAATCAATGTTGATGGAGAAAATATCGGTTCGACCCCGTTAAAGATGGAAGTTATGCAAGGTGCATTGCGTTTCATTCACTCCTCATAGGCCGTATTAGGGAGCGATGGACTCATGTCTAATGCCTAATCAGCAAGCATCATGACTTGGAGTGCCGAGCAGTGCAATCACATGCGCCGCGCTATCGAAGTCGCTGAAAAGGGAAGGGGCAGAGTGAGGCCTAATCCGCTAGTAGGATGCGTTCTAGTCAAGGGGGGCGAGGTCATTGCCGAGGGCTGGCACGACCATCTCGGCGGACTACATGCAGAACAAATGGCCATCCATGATGCTGAAGAGAAAGGCCACAACACCAACGGTGCTGTAGCGTATGTAACCCTAGAGCCTTGCAATCACTTTGGCCGAACTCCCCCTTGTACTGAAGCATTACTTTGGGCAGGAATTAGTGAAGTGATCGTCGCACACGGAGATCCTAATCCCCTAGTTAGAGGAAACGGCATCTCCGTTTTACAGGACGCTGGAATCAAAGTTGAATCGGGACTGCTTGAAGAAGAAGCAGCCAGTCAAATGAGAGAGTTTTTGCATTGGTGTCGAAATCGAAGACCGTTCGTTACAGTCAAAATCGCAACTGATGCCAATGGCTCAGTCGATGATTTATCCATTGATTCTGGTAGGTTTACTAGCCAGGAATGCTTAGTCAAGGTACATGAATTACGAAATGATTGTGATGCCATTTTGGTAGGTTCTAATACAGTAATTCGAGATGACCCCTCGCTCACAGTAAGGCTGGTTGAAACTGATAGGCAGCCATTACGCGTAGTGATTGACCCTAATAATCGAATACCGATGAGCTCGAAAATATTGAATGATGGATTTGGAACCAGGCACCTCAATGATGACTTCAGAGGTTTGGGGGCGATGTTGGACATGCTAGGAGATTTAGAAGTTCAACGGCTATTAGTAGAAGGAGGGCCTACTACAATTGCACATTTCTTAGAGCAGGATTTGGTCGATGAATTCATTCTTGTAAAATCGGAAGTTATCCACTCAGAGCCTGTTTTAGCTGATTTCGATTTATCTGAACATAAATTTAGCAATGTCTCGCATACCAATTGGGGTAGCGAATCTGTTACAATCTATTCGAGGTGAGTTAATGACTTCCTTAGATGAAACTACTGTAATCGCCCTAAGGGGGTGGCACCCTGCCATTTCTCGAGCGGAGGCTAGGGCTATGTTTCCTGAATGTGTTATTTCACAAAATGAATCACGCAGATTGATTATTGCAGAAGGAGATAGTGATTGGACGCGAGCAGAAATAATGTCTGGGTGTGAATGTGTTTTAGTCGGTGGCGGAATCACTGAATGGACTTCCATTGAGGATTTACACAAACTAATCGAATATCAGAAAATGGATGATATGGCGGTAGAATGTTGGAGGCATGAAGGAAAGTTACCCGTCTCAACCAAGGAAATTGAACGCCAATTAGGTGGCCGGTTCCACGACGAAGGTTCTACTTTCAACCTAGGAAATCCCACACATAGATTTGGCGTTGTTTTGGATGCCTCAGCAGGACTTGTAGCCTGGGGTTGGATGGTTGGACCGGGCCCTGGTAAGCACGGTTGGGCTTCGATGAGAGCTAACAAACGTCCTTTCTTCCGTCCAGTAAGCCTAGAGCCAAGATTGGCTAGGGCTGCGGTGAATATTGCTGCTGGAACAAACGAAGGATATGTTGTTGACCCGATGTGCGGAACTGGCGGCATATTGATTGAATCTGCACTTACCAATCGCCAAACATTGGGGATTGATTTCGACCCAGTTATGGTTGAAGGCACTAAACAAAACCTCGAATGGGCAGGTGTCAAAGCAGAAGTACGTAGAGACGATGCAACAAGGTTTCAGTTGCCTCAAAAATTAGCGGCATTGGTAGTTGATCCCCCTTATGGTCGGAACTCGAAGGGTGATGAAAAACTCCTAGAGGAGATGTTAGCAAATGTTGTAGCACAACATAATGAGTGCCGGTTGGTAATTATTTTACCCGGTAAGGCCGGTAATGAAAATCTAGACCAGGCTATCGAAACTGAGTTCAAATTACCCGGTTTTAAAGTCGAAGAATCTTATGGGATACCTGTCCACAAATCGCTAGGGCGCACACTAATTATAGCTTCAACTTCGACTCAAGATTGAGAAGTCTATGTGCATCTTCTTCGTCTGGTTCATCGAATTCTTCTGTATGAGGGCATAAATTATCTAGAATTGCAAGGTCCTCTTCACTGAGAATTGTTGGATATGTTTTGCAGCCTAAAGGACGGCTGTCATAGACTGAACAAACCCCTGGGGCAGTCGGTATATCAGAACCAGTGGCCAAGAATACGCACGCACGCGTGTCTTGATTATTCAATAATCTGCGAATACCATTTTCATCCTTACTACAGAATTGATCTTCGGCCATACCTGTACGCCTTGTCAGACGACTTGCTTCTGTTGCAGTGATTGGCATTATTGTCTCTCTGCAACACAAACTGCACCCTTTACTAACACAGGGTGAAGCACCGCTCATAGGCATTCCAGTAGCCCTAAGCACTTGAATGGGCGCGAGGGTGTGGTTCAAGAAGGGGTGGCTTTTCGGCAGGATGGGGCAATTAGGGTAGTCTGGATATCCTTTCGGCCTTCGGAGCCGAAGACGTGGGTTCGAATCCTGCATTGCCCGCTTTCTTGTTATCGAGCCGTGAGGCTCAAGTGTATCCGATGTTAGCCCCTAACATGGGCTGCAATCTCCGCGACCTCGCGAACACTGAAGATACTACAGTAGAAGCGATGAGAGGTAAACGTGTAGGGATCGATAGTTTTCTTCTTGCATTCCAATTCCTGACCACGATTCGAGACCGTTCCCCTACCGGGGACGGAGGGCCGTTGAAGTCCGATAATGGAAAGGTAGTTGCCCATCTGATGGGTTTTCTTTCAAGGGCTTCCCTAATGTTATCCAAAGGAGTGAATCCTGTGTTTATTTTTGATGGAACTCATCCAGAACTAAAGAGTGATGAGATTGAGGCTAGGCGTGAGAAAAGAGAATTGGCCGAAGCTGAATGGAAAGACGCCCTAGAAAGAGGAGACTTTGCAACCGCACAAAAAATGGCCCAGCGCTGTGTCAAGTATACGCCGGAGATGGTAGAGGAATCCATCGAGATGCTATCTCTGATGGGGATCCCTGCATTCAGAGCAAAAGCGGAAGGTGAGGCGCAGGCTGCAGTAATGGCAGCAAATGGTCAATTAGATGCGGTTGCGACCCAAGATTGGGATGCTTTGCTTTATGGCGCCCCAGTAGTTATCAGGAATCTTACATCTGATGGAAGTAAAAGAATGGGCCGAGTTATTCGTGCACAAAAAATTGAACTTGCCCAAATCCTGTCAGAAAATGACTTGACGCGGAATCAACTAATCGATTTGGGAATAATGATTGGAACTGATTTCCATCCCGGTATCAAGGGAATTGGCCCCAAAACTGGATTGAAATTAATCAAGGAGTTTGAAACGATTGAAGCGATTTGCGCTGCTAAAGACAAGGAAATTCCTGATAGAATCGACGAGATAAGGGAGATTTTCAGAAACCATCCTGTTGTAAAAGTTGACGATGAATCGCTGAAACAAGGTGAAGTTAATGTTGAAGGTTTGAAAAAATTCCTAGTTGACGATAGGCAGTTTTCACAAAAGAGATTTGACAATGCAATGGAATTACTGGAAACTGCCGGCCTTGTTAGAACCGGTGGTCAGACTTCATTATTTTCTTTCTGAAATAAACCGTAAGGGACTGGATAAAACGTCTTGACCGTTCCATTTGCTTATCACTCCGCGAGCGATGCTTTGGATATCAGCAAATGCTTCACTAATCTTGTTAATTGGCGAAGTTGGAATTCCTTGAAGCAATTCGACTACTTGAGATCTAGACATTTCAGAAACTTTTGATTGGACTACTGCGTTAACCTCCTGCCTTGAATCCACTCTGTTTTGGTTAGTTGGCCATGTGTTCTCAAATTCTAATAATTCTGATAGTTTTGCGAACTGCGCATCTGAACCCACAGCGATCACAACCCATCCGTCACTGGCTTGGAATGCCTGGTAAGGAACTAGATTGGGGTGACCAGAACCTAGCAACCCAGGGTCAGTCCCGCTTACTATCTGATTTTGTCCTTGATTGGCCAGAGATGCGATTGCACAGTCCCATAATGAGATATCTAAATGGTTGCAAGTTCCTGTTCTTTCACGATGGAATAATGATGCCAGTATCGCATTTCCAGCATACAGGCCCGTGATAATATCAATCCAAGCGACACCTACCTTAACTGGGCCACCACCTGGTTCTCCAGTTATACTCATTATACCACTCATTGCTTGAAGAGCCAAATCGTATCCTGGCTCCTGAGAACGAGGGCCACTCTGTCCAAAACCAGTTATGGAACACAAAATTACATCTTTCGAGATTGGACCGATTAATCTCTCAAGTTGACCTGGCCGGAAGTTCTCTATTACCACGTCTGATTCTGAAATCAAGCGTTGAATTTCTGCCTTATCTTTTTTCAGATTATGGAAGATTATCTCTTTGCCCCGATTACATGACAGATGGTATGCAGCGGTACCATCCTCAAGGAATGGAGGGCCCCAGCCCCTCGTATCGTCACCCCAAGGCGCCTCGACCTTGGTGACCGTGGCTCCAAGATCGGCTAGCATTTGGGCGCAGTATGGCCCGGCCAATATCCTTGATAAATCAAGGACTTTTATTCCATCAAGGACACCGTTCATTTTCTTCCCCCCAAACATACAAATGATAACTATCACTTACTTTTTCAGAATCCTCGAATTCGATTTCGACCCATCCCTCTGGAATAATTGGGTCGATGTATGGATAGACAATTATCCAATCAATATCTTTGAAGGTTTCACATTCTGACAATTCAACTTCCCAACCGCTATCTTTGTTCCTCCAGAATCCAAGGTTGTCTCCATCACTATCTGGGTCCATTGCGAACTTTACAGAATATAACCGGTGTACAGAGAGAGGTGAGTTTGCCAAAAATAGTACATCTTCACCATCTTCGATTTCATTTCCTATGTGTTTGCCGACTACGTCAGTACCCCTATGGCCGGAGCCTGCTAGTATCCATGAATTCAATAATAGCATCAAGCAGATAGTTACGACCATTGTTTTGCGGTTTTTTGCAAGACTTACTCCAGATGTATCGGAACGTAACATCCTGCTAAACCAAAGTGGTACTATCAATAATGACAAATATCGTGGATTATTTGTAAATGAATCAATTATATCGAAAAAATCCCTCTCTAAGGAAACTGCTTCTGTTACCCATAGTGCAGCTATCCAGCCAATTAAACAAGCAGATATCATCATTGTTCCCCTAGACACAATTTTTGATTCTTCGTTTTCTAATCCATCCTGCTTTGTGAAAAACAGTACTCCTCCGATAACGAAAATGAAGTATGCGATAAATGCTGTAAGTAAGGAGGGTATGATATCGGGATTAGATAGAGAGACTCCATTACGATAGAGTATTACTAATTGCACACATAAAGCGATTAAAGCAATTTGAATCTGATTCATCTTTAGTCGAGATGCTGCCAACAATGCTATTCCTGCAGGTATTACATACCATACAGGCATTCCCTTGAATGATAGTATAATTGCAGCGCAAATAATTGGAGGTATCAGCCATGAACTTACTACACCCTTACCTCGTAGTGCTTTGATTATACAGTATGTTGAAAATGCGACAAGCATTAAGATAACACTTTCTTGATAGAATCTCCCTGTTGCCCTGATTAGAGGCTGATACACCGATGCAAGTGCGGATAAACGCAAGGCTTGATCATCTCCGAACAAATCCCTAGTCAGAAGGAAAATTGTTGCTAGGCAACCTAATCCTCCAATCAACCCAAGGACATGTAACGTTGCTGCTGACGGCGAGAATATTGTAAACCACATTTCAATTATGGAATGCCAAGCAAACCACTTATCGTCGGCTGGAACCTCTTTTGGAGTAGAACCATTAGGTGAGTCCGGTCTAAGTTCACCCCATTCCAAATGTGCTTCACCATCATCCATTCCATCACTGACATAGGAGGCGTGAACATGAGCGTCTAATCCCAGTGGCATTAGCATTGCAGCAAGTATGTGCATCGCAATACCGATTAGAAGAAGACCTTGCCAGAATCTCTTCTCCATGACAGCCCCTGAAGCAAAGATGACTTGAGCCCTTTGGGCTCATTCAATCATAAGAGGTGGTTTCCACTGCCCGTTCTTTTTGCCGTGATCAAGAATATGCCAGTATACAGTGTGTTCAGCCTCTCCGGGTTCCACAAACGGCCCTAACTTTCTCCATGCGCTTCTTGCATTCCATCTTAGTATAGGTATTGATAACGCTGGACCGCAAGTCGGTAGTGAAAATTTGCATAACCATGGCTTGCTTATCAGGCCGGAGTCCTTCAATGCATTCTGAACTGATTTCCAGTCCCTCCATGGCCCCGCCTTTTTCCTTACAAGCCAAGATGGATTCACACTCGTGTCCAATTCAAATCCTGCTTTTGCGATTACTGGGGCCATCCATGGCGCGATATAACCGGCTGGTGCTCTGAACCAAGGCCGCCATGCATCTCCTGCGAATTTGTGTAATTTCACATCCGCTTCAACTATAGCTGCCAAGAAATTGTCAGCATCTTCTGGGAATGCAGACCAGCAACGGTGAGTCAGGCCGTGACAGCCTATCGTAACTTGCTGATGATTTCGCAGTAAGTCAGCAAGCCATTCCCTGAATACATCGTCATCTAATTGGTCTGCAATAACAAAGATTGTCAGAGTTACTTGGGTTCTGTCCAGCCAATTACGAAACGCTTTCATCGCTTCTTTCATCTGGTTGGATGTCCCTTTGTGTGGAATGCCTTTGGATCTAGTTGGGTGGCCTTGAAATTTAGGAGTATGACGAATATCGTCAGAATCAACGGTCAACCAGACCGGTCTCATCTAATCACCACGGTTTAGTTGAACTAGGTGCAAAACATGAGGTATTGTTCTCTCATCTATTTCAATTGGGACAAAACCTTCGATTGCCAATCCGTTCCACTTTTCGCAAATCGATTTGCAAACAGCTAAGCCTGCTTCGTTATGAGGATGGACTGTTATTTCGATAAGAGACTGCTCTGTCCTCTCTTTTTGCCATGTGAATATCGCATCTACACAAGATTTAGCAATGCCTTTGCGTCTCCAATTTTTCCTAACCCAATAGCCGAGATTGTATGCAGAAGCGGCTAATTGAAGTTCATCACCTAGGCCTATTATTCCGACAAACGAATTATCTTCCAATGAATGAATCGCCCAGAAATGTATCGAATCTCCATCTCGTTGAATCTCAAGATCAATCATTAGGTCTGCAATCTGTCGGCGTGCTTTCTCGCCTTCTTTCAACCAAGGAAGAGCAGCCTTTGCTGCCTCAGGATCTTCAAGATATGACTCCATTACTTCGGGAAGGATTCGGCGACTTATCGGACGAAGGATCACGATTTCGTCAACTTCCAACTGTGGCGTATCCAGAGAAAACCCCCCTCTTCAAACTCCGAGATAGGCAACTGCTGATGAAACATGCTCATTGTCAGGCATCGCTGCTTTCGCTCTTTCCAGCATTGATTTTACATCATCTACTCGGTCTATCTGCTTAAGAACCATACCAATATGGTAAATCAAATCTATATTTTCATCAGTCAGATGAGGCCCTAGTGTGTCGATTGTGCCCTTTGCTTCTTCGACATGTCCACTCTTTGCTTGTTCTAGTGCTGTAACAACTTCACGGTGGACTTGTCTAGCATCCCAAGGTTCTCCTGATGGCCAAGGCCAGATTCGCATTTCGGTAGGAGGCATCTCTGCTACTACTTCGGGTTCGGGTTCATTCTGAGGAATTAGCACTGGGTTTTTGGGTTCAGAATCTATTGATTCCTCTACAATTGGTGGAGATTCGGGCACTGCTACTATTTCGGGTTGAGGTGCAACAGCAACAGGTTCTGGGCTTGGAGCAACAGTGGCTTTTGGAATATCAGGAATTGATGGTAAAACAACTGCAGGAGTAGGTGGTGGTGCTTTAACAGCATTGAGATTTATTTTATTTTCATAAAGATCATCAGATGGTAAAGATGGTAATTCAGAGCCACCAATATGTCCCTTTAGATCGTCATCCATCACAGATGGTGTGCTTGGAGAGAACACTGTGCCTCTACCTTGATGTACTGGCTCCGGGACTTGTGCAAACGGGTCTTCTTTCGTAAACTCGATTTTTTCAACGCCTTCAATTGCCTCTCCTACATCATCTGCAGACACATCTACAGGTTCATGGGCCACAGTATTGTGTAGTTCTGGTGAAGATGAATCCACAAAACTAACCTTTTCTGGTTCTTCGGATTCAAAGTCTGTCGCACTGTATTGATCTACATTTACTGGTGCTTGGTCTAGAGTAAGAACAACATCTAGTGCATCGACTTCTTCCCATGAGTCGTCTTCATCAGACATTAATTCATCAAAAATAGTATTGCTTACTTCAGCAGAAATCGGCTCTCCTTGGTCTCTTGGTGCTTTGGTCAATTCGTAGTAGCATTGGGTGCAGGTTGCTGAACCGGCAGGGTTCACAAACTCGCAATAAGGGCAAACATCACCCTCAATATCCACGGTCTGCTTACGTCGGAACATCGTCACCAGCAGATAATCGGCGACTCATTTCGTAGTTAAGCCTCACCTATTCCCGAGCACCGGCAGCATGCTATACAAGCAGTGCTACCGTTTTGTCATGGCCGAGAAAGGAGGGGTGCGAAGAATGAGCACTCGCTCTAATGGTAAACGAGCATCAAATGTTGCCCATGAGGCAAAGTGGAGGAAATCTCAAGACCATTTTGAATGCTTCACCAACCTCATTGGTATTGAGCTAGAAGATGAATTGAATCAAGTTGAAGAAAGGTGGAAGAACTGGTCTAAGCAAAAGATGCTTGGCGCCGGCCTTGCATTATTCGATTTAGTAGGCAGAACATCAGGTCGATTCTTTGGAGACCCCATTCTTGTATTCGAAGCCAGAGGAGGAGGGCCACTGCCCTTCCACCGCTTTGGTCACGGAGATATGGTGATTATTTCCAGAGCAAGGCCTTGGGGCGAGAAGGTCATCGAAGGTGTAGTATTAGACCGAAATAATCGCCGGATTAGAATTGTGGCTAAAGACAAGCCCGGCGATTTACGTAAAGGTGGCTGGCGGTTAGACCGTGGTGCGAATAGAGTAGCGCACGACCGTATGCATGAGGCATTGGTATCTTTCCATTCTACAGAAGGGGATGGCGGGACAGTTTTGAGGGACTTGTTGCTTTGTCAGCCACACGATCTTGTTTCTTCGGCGCAAAGGCCTCCTGAAATTCATGGACAAAAAATCCGCCCTGTCAATTTGAAAGGGATGCTATTAGATGATAGTCAAGTCGAGGCTATTGAAACTGCAGTTGGACAAAGGTTGACGATGATTCAAGGCCCACCTGGTACTGGAAAAACCCACACGGCAGTACATCTTCTAAGCGCTTTGATAGAAATGGGCCGTGGCCCGATTCTAACTTGTGCTGAATCAAATGTTGCCGTAGACAACTTGCTAGAAGGATTGCTTGATTTAGATGTCAAAGCAATACGACTTGGAAGGCCAGTTAAAGTTCGTGAAAACCTTAGAGAAGCCACTTTAGATGCTCAAGTATCCAGACATCCAAAGCAGGATGAAATCGCATTTATTCGTGAAGAAAATGATGCTATGAGGGCTAAACTTCACGATTTGAAAGGCAAAGATAAGGGTCTGGCGCACCGCGATATAAACAAAAATTACCGTGAAATTAGAGAATTGGAGCAACGAATAACCGATGATGTATTGGCTAGTGCTCAGGTTTTGTGTACTACAAATATTGGTGCTGGACATTTCACTCTGGCTAATCGTAAATTCTCTATTGTACTAATCGATGAGGCTACGCAAGCAACTGAACCATCCGCGTTGGTACCCATCGTTAAAGGAGCCCGACAACTAATCCTTGTTGGAGACCACCGTCAATTACCACCAACCGTAACCAGTCGTAGAGCAGAGCAAGAAGGATTGGACATTCCGCTGTTCGAGCGGTTGTTGTCCAATGGAATCCCTGCTCACATGTTAACTACACAATATCGAATGCATCCTACGATTCGCGAATTCCCATCTTCTAGATTTTATGAAAATAAATTAGAAGATGGTTGCTCGTCATCAGATAGACCACCTGTCGCTGGATTTTTATGGCCAGATTGGGATAAGCCAGTAGCATTTGTACCAGTTCATGGAGCAGAAATCGAAGAGGAGGCTGGATCATCGAGATCAAATATGGATGAAGCCGCAATAGTTGTACAAGTTGTCAATGACCTACTAGCACCTGGCGACTTAACTCCCGAAGATATTGGAGTGATATCCCCTTATGCTGGTCAAGTACGGTTGATTCGAAGTATGGTCGACGATGTAATTGAAGGACTTGAAGTGAAATCTGTCGACGGGTATCAGGGGCGAGAAAAAGAGATTATTGTACTATCAACTGTCAGAGCAAACGATGCAGGAAAGGTAGGTTTCCTGTCTAATTATCGCCGATTAAATGTCGCACTAACAAGAGCAAAACGTGGTTTGATTGTAATCGGCGATGACAGAACTTTGCGTAATGACCCAACGTGGGCAAGTTGGCTTGATTGGATATCCGAATCCAATCTTATGGCATGGCATGTTGTCAATTCTTGAGCACACCCTTTCAAAGGCGCGACCCAACCCCCCGTCATGGCGGACTCACCTGTAAGCGTGCACAAGCCCGGCACGATGGCGCAAGCAGCCGTTGCTGCTACCGCCCCCGAGGGTATGCTAATCGCTCCGATTTGGAAACGAATAGTGGCTATGAGTCTCGACGCTTTTCTGATAACACTCCTAATTGCCTTACCGACAAGTGGAACATTCTTCCTCTACCTAATGGCGATTGATTTGCTAGTAACTCAACAAGCAGGTTATGTTCTAGCAACATGGATTATGCATCTAACATTCTACTGGCTTTATTTCAAGTACACTGGGCGTAATTACGGCAGATCTCTGGGGCAAAGAGCAATGCGAATCGCTATTGTGCATGATGATGGCAGCCTTCTTGGAGAAGCCCATTGGGGTAGAAGAGCTGCTCACAAGACAAAGTATGTCATTCCCTTCTTTGGAGTTTTATTCGGACTTTGGGATGTTTTCAAGATATACACTCATGAGACAAAAAGAAGTCCGGTTGACCTAGCAAACCATACTGTTGCAGCAGTCGATTGGTCTCTTCCTGTTGAAACTCGCGGTGGCCTAATCTAACACTCTTGGCATGGTTGTCTTCAAGTATGGCTGCGTTAGTCGCAAGTTAGGCGAGCGACATGAGTGTACCAACTTCCGGAAATAGTGGTTCGTTACAAGCAGAAGTTCTTACTATCAAAATGGATATCAATGATGATGACGAAGATGTCATAATTGCGAATGTCTCTATTACTAACGAAGCTCCTGTCCCAATGGGTGGGTTAGATGCGTCTGTAATCACCAATACTGGTCAAAAATATCTAGCGACTGAAGGAGTTACAAGTTTAGGGCCGGGTGTTCAGAGGGATTGGACATTTGAGTTCCCACTAGATTCTGGAGAATGGACATTTGTTCTGAAAGGCTCTTCTGATGAGATTAAAATGGGCCCTTATGCTTTCGATTTCGAATACAGCGTTACCCAAGGTCGTAAATTGGGCAGTAATATTGGATCTTCATTATTCACAGGTGCTTTTGATAACCATCTAGGTGATTTTGGAAATATCAAAGAGAGAGAAATGATTGACCCATCCAAAGTCCAAATGACCTCATATGCGGCTGAAAATTCATTAGGCGGAGAGACATTAATCAAAGCTGATCTTGACAAACTATCTACTGGTTTAACTGCAACATCTAGCCAAGGAGCGCACGATGCTCCAATCCTCAACTCAAATCCAATTAGAGAAGCGCCTCTTTCCCAGCCTTCTCGAACTGAAGAGCCCCCTGCTAGCCCGCCCACTCCTCCAAGTAATCCTCCCACGCCACCACCTACTCCTCCAAGTGAGCCTCCCGCTGGCCCGCCTACTCCTCCAAGTGGCCCTCCGGCTGGCCCGCCTACTCCGCCAAGCAGTCAACCAACTGGACCGCCTACTGGACCGCCTTCACCTCCTAAAGGCCCACCTTCAAATCAGCCCGGTCCACCGACTCCGCCAAGTGAGCCTCCCGCTGGCCCACCTACTCCTCCAAGTGGCCCTCCGGCTGGCCCGCCTACTCCTCCTACCAATCAACCAACTGGGCCGCCTACTGGGCCTCCTTCACCCCCCAAAGGCCCACCTGCTGGGCCACCAGGTCCACCGGGTCCGCCAAAAAAATCCGACATGTGAGGTGGAAATTTGTCTAATGATTCGTTTGTAATGGAGTTGTGTGGCAATAAATCTGCATGGCAAATAGAAGTTCAGGGTATTGACGGAATTGAACTAGAATCTGTGGGCATGAATATTGAAGCTGCAGGATATACCGTTGGTATCAGGACTCGCCTTGCTTGGACATTCTCCGGCCCTGCTGAATTAACACTCTACCCCAGTGGTAAGTTGTTAGTAAAAACAGAAGACAAGGATTTAGCTGCAAAGATTGCACAAAGTCATGTCAACGATTGGGTAAAGGTGTGAAAAATGAAAGAACGCCTGGAAGCAGGTGGATTGGTTGTATACCCAACCTCTACACTACCGGGATTAGGATGTATGCCAACTCCTGAAGGCTTGGACAATTTATTCACCACAAAGTCACGCCCTGAAAATATGCCTGTTAGTTTAGGTGTTGCGGATTTAGGACAGGCCTCATCGCTAGTTAAGATCCCTGAATTCTTACCTGAGATGCTAGAACATTTCATCAAAGGGGGAATAACTACTATTCTTCCTGCAATCAACGAATTAGACAAGCGACTTGGAGGTAATCAAGTTGCGATTCGGGTATTTTCTCATCCCGCTGCAATAGAACTTGCAGAGAACATGGGGCCGATGACTGCGACAAGCGCAAACGAATCTGGCAAAGATTCTGAATGTGATACCGAAATTGCTGCAAAAATACTAGGAGTGAGGGATTTTATTCCGGGAACCTGTCCAAATGGCCGTGGAAGTACATTTATCCGGTTAGAAGAGGATGATTCTGAAATTCGAGGCTGGAGGCTAACCGTTATCAGAGAGGGCGTTGTACCTCCCTCTGACGTGATGAGATGGTGGACGATTCCAGCCTGAAGTATTGGCATGATGCTGGCCATGTTGCACGTAGAACTCTAGAGGCTATGCGCGAAGAGATAACTGTCGGCAAAACTTGGGATTCTGTAATCCAAACTGCAGAGAGATTCATTAGACGTAATGGAGGAAATCCTGCATTCCCTGTTACAATTGCAGTCGATGACCTTGCTGCCCATTATACAACAGACCACGGAGTAATTGCTCCTGAAGGCTGGGAGAGAGAAATGGTATTTGAGAACGGAGATCTTGTCAAATTAGATGTCGGAGTTCATATCAATGGACACATTGGTGATAATGCATTGACTTTGGAGGTTGGTAACAAGGGCAACCATACTGACCAAATAAAAGCATCAAGAGACTCTAGAGATGCTGCTGTAGAAATGTTGCACCCTGGCACGCCTTGGTACAAAGTTGGAGCTGCGGCAGCTCAACCCACTATTGATGCTGGCTTCCAACCGATTCGTAACCTGTGTGGTCACCAACTGAAACCATGGGAATTGCATGCTGGAGTAAGTGTCCCATCATATGCTTGTGGAGCGGAAAACCCTGGATTCAGAGGCGTTGTCGAGGAAGGTAGCGTATATGCAGTTGAGCCATTCAATACAACCGGAGATAGTGGCCTTATTCGAAACATAGGTGAGAGGAATTCATCTAATATTTACAGAGTAACAAGTAAAGGGTTGTGGAGAAAGGCTCTCTCTCGTAAACAGTTGAAGCCTCTAGGTGCTCAATTAGCTAGAAACCTTGAGGAGCGATACTCAACATTGCCATTCGCTGAAAGATGGGCTTTCCCAATGCTGGAAAAGCCGTTTCCTGATGCTGATGAAGAAAGCAGGCAAAGTAAATGGAATGCTTTAGTGAAAAAATTGATCAGCATAAGGTTCCTTGAAACATACCATGCACTAGGTTGTCAAGATGGTGGCATGATAGGACAATTTGAACACACAGTAATGGTACATTCGGGCGGTCCCGAAATTCTAACTGTTGAGTGATGTATTTATTTTGGTAATTCCTCAATACAATACGCCGATAATTGAAATAATTGTCAAAACGGTTATTTGCCGTGACACCTTGGGACTAGATTGAACAGGGCTGTTGAAGTTCCCGTTGAGTGCATCCCATCCCCTCTCCGTTGGCTCTCACCCTGTTCACCTTTCTACTCGAATTAGACGCAAGTCTAGATCGTTTTGAGGTATGTTAACTTCGTAAAGATAGATTTCCCTTATTTTCGCGCATACAAATTGTATGTACCACTCCGCTCGGTGTTACTTTTCATGATAGGGCCATGTTACGAACATTGGCGCAGTAACCCGTTTTTTCGACCCTAATCAGACTTTAGTCGGCGGAGAGACTAAATACCCCGGCTGCTGTCGGGAACATATCCCCCGCTTGGGGGAGGAGGACAAAAATATGAACAACGAGAACCGAAACGATGAGGCAGTCAGCCCAGTTATCGCTACCATTCTAATGGTTGCGATCACTGTAGTTCTGGCTGGTGTACTGTATGTATGGGCTTCTAGCCTAGCTGGTGAATCCACTGGCGGCGGACTAGATACTTACACATTCAGTCATAGAGATGCAGCAGGAGACATGTCTGACCAAGGAATGGACGCACTAGTCCATGTTCAGATGACTTCCGGCGATGGCCTAAACTGGGCTAACCTGAAGGTATCCATAGTTGTTGACGGAGGCGCATCCAAGTTATGCGTTGAAGGCGGCGATGCGACATCTGACTGTACATGGGACAAGGACGAAGATAAGAGCTGGGACACATCCGAAGAGATCACAATCTCTGAAGGTGGAGATGACCTATGCAGTGGCGAAGCACCATGCAACGTCGTTGTAACTCTTACCAAGGTTGGCGTAGGCGAAGAAGATGACAAGGTCATCGCAACCGTCTCCGCAACAGCTGAGAACAACTGAAGTCGGAATATCTAATTCTGCTTTAGTATACGAGCGTTGCTCGAATCTGCCTCTCTGGGAACTTCGGCTCCCAGGGAGGCTTTTTTTATTTTCAAAAGTGACTCATTTTTTAGAAAGAGTTTCTCTTACATCGACGTGTTGATCCCACATATGGAGGCTCTTGCCACGCCCTGTTGTCATTATTGCAACAAAGAGATTCTCTAAGCCACATAGTATCGTACCAGCAGTTCTGATACCGAGAAAGGACTTATTCGCACGAGTAAGTAACCATGAGGCTAAACAATAGAATTCGATAATCGATAAGGAGTACATCAAATTCGAATTTGATGAAAAGGTAATGTTGCGAAGAAGGGCTAGAGCAGCCCCCGCTGTAATGGCAAGAGGTGAAAGGATGTGCATCCAAGCATTACGTCGAAGG
>MDSV01208856.1_pt1 | contig 20646 bp, 8 predicted proteins | sample 810851 | NCBI WGS metagenome assembly MDSV01 (sample SAMN05326640, study PRJNA326480) | marine metagenome | isolation source: seawater | place: Atlantic Ocean: North East | collected 2012 | reverse complement strand
GCCCCCGCCACTCCGCGCCGGCGCTCGCAGCGACGCCGAGCAGCGCGGGGAGCTGCGGGCCCACCGCGAACGCCGCCGACGCGAACAGCGCGGCGATGGCCTGCACCAGCGCCGCCTTGGCGTAGAAGTTGGGCGCCGAGAGCATCGAAGCGAGTTTCAGCGCGAGCCGTCCGGGGCCGCCGTCCGGGAACCAGTTCGCGCCGGCGGGCGCGCCGGCGCCGCCGCGGCCGGGCCCGCACCCGCGGAACACGCGCGCCAGCGCGCGGCACGCGACGTCCTGCGCGCCCCTGCCGTTCGTCTCGTGCATGGCGTCGATGACCGGCCGCACGAAGTGCGGTCCCACGGCGTCTGGCCCGGAGAGCACCGCGCGGTTGATGCCCGGGGGGAGGCGCACGGTAGTCTCGGCCAGCGCGCCGAGCGTCTCCACGCACGCGTCGCCGACGATGGGGTCGGGATCTTTCATCCTGCGAACCGTCGCGGCGACGAGCCGCGGGAGATGCGGCAGCGCGTGCTCGTGCTGCGCGTCCGCCAGCGTCTCGAATAGGCGCAGGACCTCGCGCCTCGCCGCGGGCTTAGGCGCCGCCGCGCTCTCGTCGCACAGGCACTGCACCACCACGGGGAGGTGCTCGGGAGGCATCGACGCGATCAGGCGCGTCAGCTCGTGCACCGCGACGCGCGCGGTGTCTCGGTCGCCGAGCCGAGTGAGCGCATCGAGCGTCTTCTGCTTCAGCAAGCTCGCGTGGCGCTGTGACGCCGACAGAGGCGTCATCGCGGCCCGTCCGTCCCGAACCCGCTTCGGGTCCCGGGCGAATGGGCGCGGCGTTGACTTTGGCTCGCCCCACAACAACATTCAAAAATAAACGCTCCATCGAAAATCCGGAGCCTTCTAAGTTGACTCTCGCGGGCGCCGGAACCGACCGATTATTTATTCGGTCAAACTCTTCGGTCGCAGTAAAAGCCGCACATTCACTGCGAGCTCGGCAACAGCTGCGGGAAAAAACGAGCCGCGGATCGTGTCTGCGCGTGTCCACTTCGTCCGTCGCATCTCTGCGTCCGACATGTTCGCCCGCCAACTGCTACGCCGCGCCACGCGCCGCGTCGCGGAGGTGCGTTGAGCGCGCTCACGACCTCCCCGCTCTCCCGCCGCGCCTGGACGACCCTCGCAACCTTGGATCGTCACCCGTCTCGAGTGACGTGAAAGCGCTCGCGATCGCCATCGGATCCCGACTCGCAGCTGACCTCACGCGTCCCTCACGCGTAGGCCTCCGCCTCCCGCGCGTACGTCGCCGCTCCCGAGACACGCGCGGGGTCTCTCGCGCGCCTCTCTTCCTCCGAGGCGGCCGCCTCCCGCCCCGCGACAGCGCGCGCGCCCGTGGCGTTCGGGTTCGCCGCGGCGACGCTCGCCACCTTCTCCCCCGCGGCCACCGCCGCGTGCGCGGAGGCCGGTGAGGCCTCCGCGTCTGCCGCCGCGCCCGCCTCGGCGGGCGGTGCCGGCGAGCATCCCACCGTGGTGTTCGTGCTGGGTGGTCCCGGCGCCGGCAAGGGCACGCAGTGCGCGAACATCGTGCGCGACTTCGGGTTCACGCACCTCAGCGCCGGCGACTTGCTGCGCGCGCACATGAAGTCGGGCAGTGCGGACGGCAACATGGTGGCCGAGATGATCAAGCAGGGCCAGATCGTGCCCTCCGAGGTCACGGTGAACCTGCTCCTGGGCGCGATGAAGGACTCAGGGAAGAGCACGTTCCTGATCGATGGGTTCCCGCGCAACAAGGAGAACCGCGACGCGTGGGAGCGCACCGCTGGGTACGACTGCGACTTTGTGCTCTTCTTCGATTGTCCGGAGGACGTCATGCTGCAGAGGCTGCTCGGCCGGAACGAGGGCCGCACGGACGATAACGTGGAGACGATCAAGAAGCGGTTCAAGACGTTCCAGGACTCGTCCATGCCCGTCGTGCAGTACTACGAGGGGCTGGGGAAGGTGCGGTCCGTCGCGGCGACGGCGTCGCCGGAGGAGGTGTACGCCGACACCGAGGGGCACTTCGCCAAGTTCAAGTGAGCGCCTTTTTGCGTACAGTAGATTATACCTGTTCCCTTGACTCTCCGGGAATCGCCGCGGGGAACGGCCGGGGGTATAGATATCGGATCGTCGTCTGAAGAGAGGTCGTCTCGTTTGCGGTATTTCGCACTCGCGGACGCGCATCTCTCTCCGTGTCTAGCACTAACTCGCGTCGTGGCGAAGGCGCGGTGTCGCGGAACGCGCGCCCGCCGCTCCGCCGCTCCGACGCGCCTCGGAGACGGAGTCTCTTCGGAGAAGAGAAGCGATCAACGGGGGGACGCCGGTCCTTTTTTCCCGCTCGACTCCGACCCGTCGCGCTTCTTCTTCCCGACCAACCCCCGCGCGCGCGGGTTAAACGGGAGGCGCTCCTTGTTCGCCGCCTCTTCGGAAGGGTCCCAGCGGGGCGTGGGCAGCGCCGCGGACGCCTCCCGCGCCAGGCGCTTCGCCTCCGCGCGGGTCAGCTCCCGCCGGCGAAGCGGCGCGTCGACGAGGTCGTACCGCCCGTGCAGCGGCGCGCCCATGCCCACCGACTCGAGCTCGTCCAGAGCCGGGACGGAGTCCTCCGCGAGCGCCTCCAGGCGCGGGGACCCGCGCACGATGAACGACCGCAGGTCCACGCCTCGGGAGAAGGCGTTCGCGGTCAGGCGACCGCCCACGCCTCGAAGGTCGTTCATGCGTGCCTCCAGGTCGTCGCTCGCGAAGAGCGCCTCGAGCTCGGCAGCGGCGCGCTCCGCCTTTTCGCGCCACAGCTCGACGCCCTGGTTGGACGCGGCGAGCGCGCGGCGCAGAGACTCGGCGTCGCGCGTCGCCGCGTGGATCTTCTGCTCGGCGTCTGACTCGATCTCCGCGAGGCGCGCGTTGACCGCAGCCTGAACAGCCTCCTCCTCGGCGCGCGCGTACGCCGCGCCCTCGCCCTCCTGCAAAACGCGCAGCTTCTCCTCGGCGGCGGCGCGCACCGCGCCCGCCGCCGCCTCGGCGGCGGCGGCGCGCGCCTCCACCAGGCTCTCGGCGGCGGTCGCCTTGGCCTCCCAGGTGGCGGCCGCCTCCGCGGAGGCGCGCGCGCTCTCGGCGAGCCGCGCAGCCTCGCCCTCGCGCGCCTCGACCTCCTGCTGGAGCGTCACGACCAGCGCCTGCGCGGCTTCCTTCTGCGCCGCCATCTCCGCCATCTCGTCCAGCAGCTCCGTCTGCGAGCGCAGCGACTCCTCGGCGTGTGCGGCGCGCGACATGGCGGAGGCGATCTGCACCTTGAACGAGGTGGCGTTCTCCGTCGCCTCGGCGAGTTCGCGATTCTTCGTCTCCAGCGCGACCAGCGCGTTCGTGGCCTTGTCCTCCCAGTGCGCGATGGTATCCTTCGCGATGTTGGTCTCCTCGATGAGGTCCTGAATGAGCTTCGCCTTTTGCTCAATTTCGCGCGCCTGCGTCTCCGCTTTCATGCTCAGCGCCTCGCTGCGTCCCGCGATGGCGGTCACCTCGTCGAGGCGCTCGTTGGAGCGTTTCAGGTTCTCTTCCGCGGCGTTCGCGCGCGCGGTCGCCGCCTCGAGCTGCTGCGCGGCGACGCTCTCGGCGGCGAGCGCGTTGCGCTCAACCTCCTTCTTCACCTTCTCGGCGGTGCTCACGCACGTCTCGGCGGCGGCCAGCGTCTGCGATACGCGGTCGGCGATCTTGTTCTCGGCAGCCTCCGCCATGGACAGGCCGCGCGCGGCGTCCGCGGCGGCGATGGACGCGGTCTCGCGCATGCTCTCGATTTCCCTCGTCAGCGCGTCGATGGTCTCCTCCTGCTCAGCCACCCGCTTCGCCCTCGCGGAGGTCTCCTCCGTCAGCGCGTCCACGCGCGTCAGGAGCTCCGTCTGGTTCTGCAGGCGCTTCTCCGTCGCCGCCGCCGACTCCAGCGCGAGGTCGCGCGCCTCGATCGCGGCGGCGACCTCCTTCTCCGCGCGTGTCAGCGCGATGGCGGACGACTCGCTGGCGTCCTTCGCCAGCGCCTCGCGCGCCTTCGCCTCGATCTCCGTCGCCGAGGCGAGGAGCGCGGCGGCGGCTCGCGTGGTCTCGTCCGCCTCGCGGCGCGCGCTCGCGGCGAGCGCGGCGGCGGCGTCGTCGACGCCAGCCTTCAGGCGCGCCTCCAGACGCTTCTCCGTCTCCGCGGAGACGGACTTCAGGGAAGCCTCGATCTCCTTCTTCGCGGTCTCGGTCGCTTCGAGCATCTCGCGCGTCGCCTGCAGCTCGAAGCGCACCTCCGTCGCCTCCTTGAGCCGCTTCCGCGCCTCCTCCTGCGCCGCCTCCGACGCCTCGGCGAGGTCCTCCTTCTCCCGCGTCAGCTCCGCCACTTCCGCCTCCGCCTCCACGAGCTTGCCGCTCTCCGAGGCGAGCGACTCGCGCGTCTCGTCCAGCTGCTCCTTGAGCACCGCAACCTCCGCCGTCGCCTCCTTCAGCGACGTCGCCGCCGCCGCCGCCTCCGCCCCCGCCGCCTCCGCCGTCGCCTCGGCGCGCTCGCGTTCGGCGGCGAGCTCCTTCTCCAGGGTCTGGCGGCGCGCCACCGCCTCGTCCAGGAGCTTCGCCAGCGAGGACATGCGCAGCTTGAGCGCGCGGACCGTCGCGGTGAGCTCCACGATCTCGTCGCCTTCGGGGTCTGAGGGAAGCACGTTGTTCGCGGCGTCGACGCCGACGACGCCCGCGACGGCGCTCTTCGTTTCTCGCGGCGTCTCGCGAGCGTCTCGCGTCTTCGTCTTCGTGTCGTTACCGTCGCCGGCGTCGGCGTCGTCCGAGCCGACTGCATTGACGCGTCGCGACGCCTCGACCGGCGCCTCGGACGCGCGGAGGTCTTCGGCGTCCGCGCTGAGCTCCTGCTGCGCGCGCTCCTTGGCTTGCGCAAACGCCGTCATGGCGGAGTCCGACGCGGTCTGCGCGCCCTCCGCGGCGGCGTCCGCAGCCGCCTCGGCAGCGGCGGCGGCCGCCTCCGCTTCCGCCAGCAGGGCAGCCTCGAGCTCTTCCGCGGACGCGACGCCGATCTCCTCTTCGCCCGCGCCGTCAGCCTTAGCGGCGGCGAGGGGAGTGGCGCGCCCGCCCCGGCGGCGCGGCGCCGAGAGGCGCGCGGGCCCCGACTGTTTGCCCATACGCCTCCCGGCGAAGGCGTTGAGGTTCGGGGGAGCGACGGCCGCGGGTCCGGGCGCGCGGCGCGAGGCGCGCGCGCGGGCGCGCGCGCCGGCGACGGCCGCCGCGGCGGACGACGTCGCGGACGCGGACATGGCAATTACGTCGGGACGCGTCGGGTTTTTCCGAAATCCGCAGGGCTCGAACCGACGGAAAAGGCTTCCAGTCGCGTGCGGCGCCGCGGGGAAGCGCGTGAGAGAGCCTACGTCGGGGGAACGGACAGGAACGCGGGGCGGGTCAGTGGATGATGCGCCGGTGCGTCGTACACACGCGCGTCTACCAGCACGGCCGCTCGAAGCGCGCGTGCGAAGAACGCGCGCGCCGCGCGCGCTCCCCGCGTCGCGCCATTTCGCGCCGCTCGGTGTGCTTTTTCCACCGTTTCGCGCGTCGCGCGATCGAGGGGGGAGCGGCGTGCCGCGCGGAGACGCAGGAATCGGTCGGGGCGCGCACCTGACGAGTGTCGAGCTCGTGTGTTGCGGGAGCGCGCTTGTGACGCGTGAGCCGACGCGAGTCTCGCGCGCGTGGGAGTGCCCGAGCGCCTCTTCGGACCCTACCTAGTCACGCCGGTCCGAGGCCACGTCTGGTGAATATCGCGCGCGACTCGAGAAACGACTCAAGAAACCGCCCGGCTCAGCCCAGATGGCGATTCCTGTACACTCGTTCGCCCAGCGTGGAACGAATGAACGGTGAATTTGCGAAAACATGCGACTACTCGCACATACTCACGTGCTGCCGATTGCGGCGATTTTTGTTAACCTAACAAACGCCCCGAGGTTTTCACAAAAGCGGATCAGGCTTTCAATTTCACGGGCACGTAGAATCGACCGGTCGCGGAACTGGTGGCATTTCCAGACCATGATTCAGGGTCTGATTTCGCCGATTGAGCTCTACACGCATCAGACCGTGAATCGCGGTTCCGTTCAGACTCCTTCAAAATGCTCCGAAGAGCCATCCTCTCACGCGCTTTCCCGAAACGTGCGGTCGCCGTGAACGACGACGGCGCGAACGCGCGAAATCCATTCTTCTCTGTTTCCACGCGCTTCGCGTTTCTCGTTCTCACGTTCATACATTCATCGTGCTACATATCAGTACACGCGTTTCTCACTCGAGCCCCTTCTCGGTGCTTCTCCTCGGTGCCTACTTGGTCGAGCTCGCCTGGATGCGCATGGTGCCCCCCGCCGTGATCGTCGCGACGCGGCACTCCCGCAGGTCCGCGTCCGAGTTAAGCGCGCACCACTCGCCCTCCTCGTCCTGGTACCGCAGCCGCAAAGAGCTCGCGTCGGCGTCCACGGACGATACCAGTCGGTCCACGACGTGCCCGAGGGACATGTCGCCGGTGAGCGTCATGCGCACGACGTCGTCCCCGTAAATGATCTTGCACGTCAGCGCGTCCGGCGGCCGGTCCACGAGGAACGACTCGCCGCCGCCGCCGGAACCGCCGGAACCGCTCCGCGCGCTCGCGCGACCCGCCGCCGCGCCCGTCGCCGCCAAGCCGTTCGCGGCGGCGCCGCCGTGCGCGCCCCCGAGCCCCATGTGCGCGAACGCGAAGTTCGCGCCGTGCGACGTCTTCTCCATGCGGCTATGGTACGCGGCCTGGTCTCCCGTGAGCGCGCTCACCGCGGCGGTGCCGCCGTGCCAGCTCGCGCCGCGCTTGCCCTCGGGGGGAAGCGCAAAGCCGCTCGCCGCGAACAAGGGCGACCCGCCGCGCGCGTGCGGCTGCGCGCCCAGCTCGTCGCCCACCGTGCGCTTGATGCCCAGCAGCTGGTTGCCGTCGCGCGTGCTCCCGCCGCGCCCGGAACCTTCCGCGTCCGCGCCCACACCGGATCCGGCGCCCGGGCCGAACACCGAGCCCCCGCGCGCGCTGTGCCCCCGGAACGCCGCCGACGGCGACCCCGGCGCGTCGTCCCCCGTCGGGAACGGGAACCCGGAACCGCGCGGTTTTTGAACCGGCGGCGCGTGCGCGCCCCCGGGCAGGCTCTGCGCATTCATTGGCGGCGTTCCGTCGTTCAAATCGCCTCCGACCCCGAACACGCCGTGGTGCGCGTTGTTTCCGTGCATCAACGCCGCGTAGTTCCCCGAGTCGGCCGCTCGCGCGAGCGGGCCGTGCACGGACTGCCCGCGCGCGGCGTCGCCGTCGCCGTCGTGAAGGGCATGGGGCGCGCCCATGGACATCATCGAGGCGCCACCGTGCGTCGTGCCGGTGATCCCAGTGATCATCGAGCCGCCGTGCGCAGACCCTCCGCCGTGCATGGACCCCCCGGGGTCGCCGCTGCCGTACGCGGAGAGCGTCTTGATGGCGTTGTTCAGCTTGCCCTGCTTGCTCTTCAGCGAGCGCCGAGGCCAACGCGCGATGCCGAAGTGACGGCAGATGCGCTTCAGCGTCGTGCTCCCCACGCCGAGGTCTTTCGCCGCTTCCTTGAGGTGCTTGTTGAAGTGCCCCTGCAGCATCTCCAGCGTGACCCCCCACGGTGGCCGCGGGTCGCCTGCCTGGCCCACCGGCGGGCCGGGGATCGCGTCCGCGCCGGGGACGGGCCCATTCGCGCCGGCGGCGCCGGGCGCGCCCGGGGGCGCTCCGCCGTTCGATCCCGATCCCCGGCCGGCAGCCGGGTTGCCCTCCGCGTCTAGAAGCATGTGCAGGTGCTGCGCGCGCTGCAGGTGCGTCCAGAGCGCGTCCAGGCTGGACTGCTGCTGCGCGCTCGTCACGAGGTTCCTCGGCAGAAACACCTCCAGCACCGCCTCGATCGGGGGGCCGCCGTCCGCGGCGTCCAGCGCGAGCGTGCACGCGCACACCCCTCGCAAGTCCAACAACGCCGTGGCGTGCTGCAGCGGCCAGTCCGCCTGCGACCCCTCCTGGACGTTGTCCACCCAGATCATGCTCCCCTTGTCGTACGCGCGTCCGACCGGCCCGTGGCTGGGCAGCAGCGCGATCTGCGCCGACAGCAGCCGGTAGGGCAGCGTCATGCCGTCTTGCACGCAGAACGGCGCGCCCGCGGTGACGAGACGCGGCGAGCCGTCGTCCGCCGGAAACCACGTCTGCGCGAAGGGCAGCCCGAGCACGACGCACATCTTCTCGAGCTCCGCCGTCACGTGCTCGCCGACGCGCGGGAGCGTGCGCGCCACCTGCGCGCGCATCGCCGCCTCCGAGCCGAGCAGGTCCGCGCTGCAGGTGAACATGCCGTGCCTGCGCACGCAGGCGGCGACGAAGTCGAAGACTTCGCCCAGGTTCGTGGTCTGCGTGTCCAACAGGCACTCGACGACGCCCAGCGGCGTCTGCGTCCGGGGTTCGGTTGCCGGGTCGTTCACGAACACCGGGAACGTCAGCGACGACTGCACGAGGCAGTCGATGGCCATCGCCAGCCGCAGGTACTCCATCGGGCGGTAGCAGCAGACGTTCGGGGACCATTCCACCGTTTTGTACAGGAACACGCGCCCGGGGACGCCGTGCGTGCTGTCCGTGCTCGACGGCGAGACGTCGAACACGAAAGCGCGGCTCACCTCGTGGAACCGCCGAAACGTCTCGCCGTGCACCGTCTTCACGCGGCACAGGTCGTCACTCGTGACCAGCTCCACGATCTCGCCCCTCCCGGCGACGCCCACCACGGGAACGAACATCTGCACCAGGCTTCCGCACTCCAGGCCCTCGGAGATCTCCGTGAGCGCGTTGGAGACGCGCCGCGCCGTGTCGCCCGCATCGAAGCGGTCGCCGTCCACGGGGACCCGCGGCGCGCGGTCGCCGGCATCGCGGCACAGCACCTCCAGCTTGGACGCCGCCTTGGGGTATTCGCGGATATGCGCGAGCGCGGGGATGGGGCTCCCGGCGCCGTCGCTGGTGCTCCGGCCGCCCGCGGCGGCCGCGCCCGTGCCGCTGCCGCCGCCGCTGCCGCCGCCATCCTGCGATTGGCGCGGCCTTTGGACGTCGAGATCATCGCCCGCCGCGGCAGCGAGCGAGGGCGTGGGCGCGCCCAGCGCGCCCGAACCGAGCCCCCCGGTGGACAGATCGGGGTGCGCGAGGCTCCCATTCGGCTCGAGCGCGTCCCACACCGGCGCGGGCGCGTTGTCGTTGCCTTGCGGGTTCGCGTTCGGGCCCTCCCCGTCGTCCACGATGTGCTTAAAGATGTCGATTAGACTCGCGTCGTCCGCGAGGTTCTTCCACATGCCCTCGTCCCCGGGCGCGCCCGCGCGCTCGGGATCGTGCGTGGTCATCGTAATCGTAAGAAAACGAACGCCGGCGCGCGCGCGCGTCGCCACGCGCGTGCTCGAGGGGTTTCCGCGGCCGCGACTGGGATCGAGCCGCGCGAAAAGCGCTTTTTTTCTTCCCCGTCTTTTTCAAGACGCACCGACCGTTCACGGACGCGCGTGGGACGGGGACGTTCGCGCGCCGATGGCCTTCGGCTGCGCGCCCTGTTCCTTGAAACGCCTCACTGTCGCTCCGTCGGGCCTGATCGCGCGACCAAGAGTGGCGCGGGCGTCTCGGCGACGGGCCGGAAGCCCACCGCTTCCCGCGAATTTACCCTAGAACAGGCGTACAAAAATCGCTGGCGAAAGCGGGCGAAAAGCACTTCTTTTTCTCGCCCGCGCGAGTTTCTGGTAGATCGCGCGCGTTTCTGGCCACGTTTTCAATTTTTACCGATTTAGCTTTTTTCGTGACTGTTTACTCGTCTAAATTTCTGAGCGCCGTTTCTAAAACACATCCAAGCACTCGATCGAGAATTGGTTTTTCTCCCGACACCCCTTCCTGCCTTTTTCTTGATCTTTTCCTTTCACAATCGAAAGGGGCGGTTTGTTGACCCAAGACGCTCTCGGTCGGCAGTTGTGGCGCGTTCGGGTTTCGCGTACGTTCACCGGTCACGTTCATCGATCTCTCGATGAAAAACGAACGAATACGCGTCGGTGCGTCGGAGGTCGGACCAGGCTTCGCGAAGGCTCCAGACCGGGTCGGCGCGTTACGCTCGTCGGGCGGCGGCGGGGATGACCGACGCGCGGACGCTGCTGGTTCTGTACGGCTCGGAGACGGGAAATGCGCAGGTGCGTTTAGGGACGCTCGCCCGGCGTTCGGGGACGGGGACGGACGCGCGCGCGCGCTTCGCCGGTGCCTCGCCGAGATCCGTCTCCTTTCGTGTCTCCGACGACACCCGCCACCCACGCGCGCGATTCCGAACCCGGTCTCGCCTGACCCGACGATTTCCCCGAAACGACGTTGTTTCTTTCGCCCTCTCTCGAACGACGAACGCGCGCGCGCAGGATGTCGCCGAGCGCGTCGCGCGCGAGGCCTCAAAACTGGGGTTCGCGCCGAGCGTCCTGGCGATGGATGCGTTCGAGGTCACCGAGCTCCCCGCCGCGCGGCGCGCGGTGTTCGTGACGTCCACGATGGGCCAGGGCGACCCTCCAAGCAACGCGCGGTCGTTCTGGAAGTTCCTCCTGCGCAAGAGCCTGCCCGCGGACAGCCTGCGCGCGCTCTCCTTCGCGTGCTTCGGCCTGGGTGACTCGCACTACGCAAAGTACAACGTCGCGGCGAAGAAGCTGCACCGCCGGTTGACGCGGCTCGGCGCGACGAGCGTGGTGGACCTCGGTTTGGGCGACGACCAGCACCCCGCGGGGTACGACCACGCGCTCGACCCGTGGCTCGCGGGGTTGTGGCGCGCGTTGGGTCACGACGCGGACGCCGCGAAGAGCGGCGGGGCGAGCAGAAACACGACGAGCGACGACGAACGGAGCGCCGCCGAGGACGAGTGTCGTTTCGCCGTGTTTCAGGAGACGGCCACCTCGCGCTTCGACGACGCCGTCGACGCGCGGCCGAGCGTCGAGACGCTTCACGCCGTCGCCGCCGCGTTCGACGCGCTCGCGGAGACCGCCGCGCCGGTGGACCGGAGATGGCGGAAGAAGCGCGGCACCGAAGAAAACGCCGAGAAAGACTCTTCGTGCTTCGGCGTCGTCGCGTCGCTTCGCGCGCTCACGTCGGAAACCGCCGTCGCGCGCTCGGCGCACGTCGAGATCCGACTCGAGCGCGCGCCCGCGTCGTACGACGTGGGCGATTGCCTAGAAGTGCTCCCGTTCGCGGTCTACGACGCGCGCGCGAAGGCGACCGGGTACGGGAAGCTTCTCGCGTCGCGGGAAGCCGCGACGGAGGAGAAAGAAAACGGAACGGCGACGAGCGGCGACGACGACGAAAAAAACGCGTGGTCTCTCGGCGCGGACGCGGTGTTGCGGCGGGCGGGCGTCGATCCGCGCGCGTTCGTTCGCGTCTCGGCGCGGCAGTCAAAAGCGGGAGAGACGGAGGAAAACAAAAAAAACATCACCGTTCCCGCGCGCCACCTCGTGCTGGCGTGCCTGGACATCGCGTCGGCGTCGCCCCGGCGGTACTTTTACTCCACCGCCGCGCGCTTCGCGTCGAGCGCCGACGAGAAGGAGCGGCTCGAGTACTTCGCGAGCGCGGAGGGCCGCGACGACGCGCGCCGGTACGGCGAGCGCGAGCGGCGCACGCTGCTTGAGTTTTTCGACGACTTCCCCAGCGTCGCCGTGCCGCTGGGCTGGCTTCTGCAGACGGCGCCCCGGCTGCGGCCGCGGCTCTTCTCGATCGCGTCCTCGCGCGCCGCCGACGGGCCGGACGCGGTGCATCTCGTCGTCACGCGCGCCGCGTGGACCACGCCGTACGGCCGGGAGAGGAAGGGGCTGTGCTCGTCGCAGCTGACGAACGACGAGGTTTTTTGTGTCGACGAGAGTCGGCGCGATCGATCGCCGCCGCGGCGCGAGACGGAGGACGCGACGGCGGCGCCGCGAGAGCGAGAGCTCGTCGGTTTCCTCCGCGAAGACGCGCGACTGGCGGCGCGCGTGGTGAAGGGCGCCGTCGCGTTCCCGGACGACGCGCAGCCGACGGTGGCGGTGTGCACCGGAAGCGGGGTCGCGCCCGTGCGCGCGATGGTCAGGCAGAGGGACGCGCGGTTCCGGCGCGAAAAAAACGCCTCCGAGAGGCTCGGGAAAGGGAAAGGGAAAGGCTCAGGCTCGGTGGCGCGGACTTTGGTGTTCTTCGGGTGCCGCCACGCGTCGCGCGACTTTCTGTACGCGGAGGAGTGGGCGGCGCTCGCGGCGCGAGGGACGCTGCGCGGCGATCGCGACGACGAAGGCGTCGACGAAAGCGTCGACGATTTAGACGACGCGTTCGTGCCCGTCTTCTCGCGCGACGGCGATCGGAAGCGGTACGTCTCGCACGCGGTGCGCGACCGCTCGAAGAGCGTCTGGGACGTCCTGCGCCGCGACCGAAGCGCCGTCGTGATCTGCGGAAGCTCCGGCGCGATGCCCGAGGACGTGCACGAGGCGCTCGTGGACGTCTGCGCGCGCGAGGGGGGGATGGACGACGCGCAGGCCAGGGCGTTCCTGCGCGGGATGGACGCGAGGGGGGGGTACGTGGTAGAGGCGTGGTGACGAAGAAGAGCGGATTCGTTTCGTTTCGGGGGTCCCTCGCGAAGGCGCCGCGCGCGACGCGTACGCGCGCCTCGCGACGGCGGCGAAAACGTTCAGCAGAAGCACGCGCTCGTCGGGTCGTCGCCGTCTGCCCGAGTGCCCGTCTCGCCGTCTTCCGGTCTTCCCTTGAATCCCGGACGAAAAAGGCTTTTCGAACCTCGGACGCGTCGTCCGTCACTCTCGTGCGCGCGAGCGCGCGTCGTCCGCCGCGATGCCGAGTTCGGAGCCGAAAAGTGCGTGCCGCGACGGCAGCGTACCCGCGACGACGCGCCCGCGTCCACGCGCGTTTCGTGCGTCCGGCTCTGTTCCCCGCGGCCGGCGCTCTCGCTCACCGCCATCTCCCGAACCCGTCCGCGCGTCTCCCGCAGATTCCAAGTTCACGCAGCAGGAGCTGCCGGCGTGGCGCCCGACGCTGACGCCAGCGTGGGTACGTCTCCCGCGCGCGCTCCCACGACCGTCCGGCGTCTGCGTCCGAGCCGCGCGCGCGGCGCGCCGACCCTTTCCCGAGGACGCGCTCGCGCCGGGCGGCGTCGTTTCCTTCTCCCGCCCCAAAACAGGCGCGACGCGAACGTTTCCGGGAAGCGCGTTTCTTTTTTCGCGAAAAGGCACTCGACCCGCGCTCCGGAGCTGACCCGCGACCCGCCCTCCACGCGCGCTTCTTCGCATCGCAGACGTGCGCGATCCTGTCACTGGTGGGGTGCGTGTTCGTCCCCCTGGGCGCGGCGTGCGTCGCCGCGGACCGAAGCGTGGTGGAGACGGGCGCGCGCTACGACGACGCGTGCGCGGAGGGGTTCTTCGCGACGGACGCCGAAGCCGCGCGGCGCGCGCAAACCTTCGGCGAAGGCACCGCGTGCGAAGTCACGCTCGTGGCGCCGCGAACGATGCGCGCGCCCGTGTTCGTGTACTACGAGCTGACAAACTTCCACCAGAACCACCGCCGGTTCGTGAAGAGCCGCTCGGACGAGCAGCTCGCGGGCGAGACGAGCGCGCCCGGGGCGTTTTGCGCGCCGCAGGCGCGAAGGGAGGCGGAGGGCGAGACGCGCGCCATCGACCCATGCGGTTTGGCGGCGTGGTCGTACTTCAACGACACGTACTCGTTCGAGGTCTCCTCGGACGCGACCTCGCCGCCGTCTCCGCTGCCGGTAAACGAGCGCGGCATCGCGTGGCCCTCGGATTTGGAGCACAAGTTCGCGGACAAGCCGCCGCGGTTCCACAACGACGACCCCGCGACGCGCGGCGGCGGCGCCGTGGACGGGACGCTACGAACGGACGAGCACTTCGTCGTGTGGATGCGCACGGCGGCGATGAGCACGTTCCGGAAGCTGTGGGGACGCGTCGAGGAGGACATCGCGAAGGGTGCGGTCGTGACGGTTCGCGTCACCAACCGGTTCAATTCGTACAAGTACGGCGGCGAGAAGCGAATCGTGCTCTCCACCGCGTCGTGGCTGGGCGGGAAAAACGCGTTCCTCGGGACGGCGTACCTCGTCGTCGGGTCGCTGTGCTTCGGCGCCGCGGGCGTGTTCGCGTACTTCGCCATGTACCCGCCCAGGACGCTCGGGGACGTCGCGGAGCTCATGTCCACCGCGAGGCAAGACTGAGGGGGGGGGGCGTAGGATCCATTACGTTATTCATTGAGTGACGGCTGATCGTACGTCTCGACGAGCGCCGCGCGACGCGTCCGGCGCGACCCTCTGCTTGCGCGAAAGCCGAAACTGCCTTCCGCGCGCTTCCGCACTTGAAATCGAGACGACCGGTCAAGAATTGGCAACCCTCGGTGCGACGCGAACCTGGGCCGGACCCATTCGCGCGCGCGCTTTCTGTCCGACACCGCGACTGGGGTTGCGCCGAGGAACTACAGAGGAGCATGACCGAGGCGGCCGCCATGGAGGAGGCCCCGGAGGAGGTACGGAGACGAAGAAGGAAGACCGCGCCTGTTTTAGATGCGCACCTCGTGTCTTCCTTTGTCTTCTTCCTTTACGAGCCCCGGGACGGGGGTTCACCCGCACGTCTACCGTCGGCCACGCGCGTCAGCCGATGATTTCGCCCCCTCACGTCACGCCCTGACTTGCCACTCCCCCTGAACGCGCTCTCACTCCCCAGGCCATCTTCGTGGGCGACGACGTGGAGGCCATCGTCAAGGAATCCATCGACGCGGTGCTGGCGAACGCGCCGTACAAGCACGCGTTCGTGGGCCAGTGGACGAACGACGTGGTGGAGACGTGCGTGAAGCGCCTGGCCGGCCTGAACAAGCCGTTCAAGTACGTCGTGACGTGCGTCATCATGCAGAGAAACGGCGCGGGCCTGCACACGGCGGCGTCGTGTTTCTGGGACAACGACACCGACGGGAGTCGCACGGTCCGGTGGGAGAACAAGAGCATGTACTGCGTCGTGACGGCTTTCGGTTTGGCGTTGTAAATGAAGAAGATAGATCCGACGTTCGCACTCCCAGTCGACACAACGCGTCGCCGCCGCTGCGATGGCCACAGTTGGCGCGCCGCCGCTGAAGGTGACCATGAAGGCGGACCCGTCGTCGCTCGAGCACCCCACGGCTAAGAGACCCAGTGCGTCCGCGCCCTGGTTCGACGAGGGCTGGGTGCGTCAGTTCAAAGATCTCGCGCCGAACCCCGTGCCGGTGGACCGAGCGACGCTCCTGGAGCTTCGCGGCGCGGCGCCCCCCGCGGCGGCTCCCGCGGCGCTCGCCGAGGCCACCGCACGCGCTCTGAAGCCGGTGCACACGCAGGATGACCACCTGGACGAGGCGGAGCGCGCGTTCCGGGACGACCTCGCCTCCTTTTTGAAATTCCGGTCCCGGCACGAGCTGTACAGCCCCATCTTCCTGGGCGTCCCGCTCCCGATGCGCAAGGTGTTCAAGAAGGTCCGCGCGATGGGCGGGTACCGCGCGGTGTGCGACAGCAAGCTCTGGATGCGCGTCTGCCGCGAGGCGGCGGGGGGCAAGGACCTGAGCGGGCAGACCAGCGCGTCGTTCGCGATGCGGCGCAACTACGAAAAAACCGGCATGCTTGAGTGGGAACAGACGCTGGACGGCACCAGCCTGGGCGGCGGCGCCGCGGCGATCGACCCGGACGCCGGCAAGACTTTCGTCCCGGTCAAAAGCGGGGAGGTTGTTCCGACCGGCGCGCGCGTGCGCGTGCTGTGGAACGAGGAGAACGGCGAGAGCGCGTGGTACGGCGCGTCGGTTCGGGGGTTCGACGCGGCGCTCGGAAAGCACCGCGTCGCGTACGACGACGACACCGCGGAGACCATCGACTTCGGCGAGGAGAAGGTGGAGAAGGCGGCGGAGGGCGACTGACGAGACGCGCGTATCTTTATGAGACACGGGAGACAGAAACAGAGAAGCGCGTGTACATACGGTATCTCACGGCAGTGGTCGCGAGTTCTGAGCCCGCGAAGAGCGGGACGACGAACACGCGTCTTCTCGCGCGCAGAGCGTCTCGTCGTCAAAAAAAGAAAACTCCGAGTCGCGTCGTCTCAGAGACGTGCCTGAGATCCTCGACGCGCGGTCGGCGTCGTTCGCGTCTCGAGCCGTAGAAGGACCCGCGCGGCGAGGCGGCATCGCGCGGGGGTGGTGTGAAGAGGGAGGCATGTCGCGGGCGATGCGCGCGCTCGCGAGGCACCGCGTGGCGTGTCGAGCGACGTTCGCGTCGCCGTTCCGTCGTGGCGTCGAGAGACGGGACACGTGGTCTCGGAGATCGTGGTCGACCGACGCTTCTCCTCCCGCGGACGTCCCCGTGGTGATCGTCGGCGGCGGCCCCGTGGGCCTGACGCTGTCCATCCTGCTGTCGCGCCTGGGCGTGGACTCGCAGCTGGTCGAGCGTCGAGCCGCGCCCACCGCGCACCCCCAGGCGCACTTCGTGAACAACCGCACGAGGGAGATATTCCGCCCGATGCTCGGTCTCGACGGCGAGGTGGCGCGCGCGCAGCCCCCGCTGGAGGACTGGAGGCACTTCATCTACGCCACGCGCATGCTGGGCGGCGTCGAACTCGGCCGCGTGGACCACTTCGACGAGAGCACGCGCGACGAAGCCTCCGACGAAGCAGGTAAGACGCGCGTCTCCGAAGTCTCCCCCACCTCCGTCGCGCACCTGTCGCAGCACCGCCTGGAGCCGATGCTCTTGGCGCGCGCGCTCGAGGCGCACCCGAGGGGCGAGGCCGGGTTCTCGTTACGCACCGAGTGCGTGGACTTCGCGCAGGACGCGCGCGGGGTCACCGTGCGGACGCGTCAGCTCGCGGCGGACCCCGGCGACGACGACCGCGAGCGCCGCGATGGTTCGCCGTCGGCGAGCCCAAAAAACGCGACATCGTCGTCGCCGCGAACCGTTCGCGGCGAGTTTTTGGTGGCGGCGGACGGCGCCGGCGGCGGGCTCCGTCGCGCGCTGGGCGTCTCCGTCACCGGCACGCCCGCGATGCAGCACCTCGTGAACGTGCACTTCACGAGCCCGAAACTTGCGGACGCGCTGCGCGCCGCGAACCGCGCCGCCATGCTGTACTTCGTGTTCAACCCGGACGTCGTCGCGGCGGTGGTGGCGCACGACGTGACGCGGGACGGCCCCGGCGAGTTCGTCGCGCAGATCCCGTTTTTCCCGCCGACGCAGAGCGTGGAGGAGGACTTCACGATCACGCAGTGCGAACGAACGGTTCGAGACTTGATCGGCCGGCCGAACGATGACTTTTTGGATGACGTCCGCGTCCTCGCCGTGCGCCGATGGACCATGGGCGCGACGGTGGCGGACCGCTTCGCGCGCGGGCGCGTGTTTCTGGCGGGCGACGCCGCGCACGCGTTCCCCCCGGCCGGCGGGTTCGGCATGAACACCGGCGTCCAGGACGCGCACAACCTGGCGTGGAAGCTGAGCTTGGCGGTGGAGCAGAGACGCGTGTTCGCGGTGGACGCGCTCGCGGCGAGCTACGAGAACGAGCGGAGGCCCGTGGCTGTCGGCAACGCGCGCGTCTCGACGCGCAACTTCGAAACCGTCCTGCGCGTCCCGGCGGCCGTCGGGCTCGAGCCCGCCGCCGCCGACGCGTTGCGGGTCGCCGCGGAGACCGCCGAGAAGACGCTCGGGTCGGCGACGAACGCGCTTGAGTCCTTGATGCGCCCTTTTACCGGGATTTCCGGGTGGCATACCGGTGAATCAGTCTCGCGCGAAGCCGCGCGCCGAGCGCTCGCCGCCGGCTTGGCGCTGGGGCGCGCGCAGTGCGGCGCGCTGCTCGAGACGGACAACGCCGTGGGGAACGCGCGGCGCGCCGCCGTGGCGCGTCTGTGCGCCTCCGCGGACGCGACGCTCCGGCTGCAGTTTCCGGAGCAGGATCTGGGGTTCGTGTACGGCGATATAGGCGACGGGTGGTCTGACGACGCTCCGAGCGGCCGCGTCTCTCGAGGAGTCTCTCGCGAAGACTCAGACTCCGCCGGGATCGTCGGCGACGCCGCGCGGTGCGTGCCGCCCGGAACGCTCGCGCGAGGCGCGCGGCTTCCGCACGCGCGCCTCCGCGTGACGAACGTCGCGGGTTTGCGCGAGCGCGACGTGTCGAGCCTCGATTTGGTGGAGTGCGACGTCGCGGACGGCACGAACTCCTGTGACGCGAACCGCGAGAAGGACGCGACGACGAAACGAAAAACAAAAACGAACGAGGGTTCCCTTTTCGATCGCGCGCCGACGTTCGCGCTGATCGTCTCGGCGCGCGCCGCGCGCGCGTCGGCGCGTTTCCGTCGCGGGCCCGACGCGGTCAAACGCGCGGCGCTCTCGGCGTGGGCGGACTCGGTCGCGGCGGCGTGCCCCGAGGGCACGCGCCTGCGCCTGGCGCTGATCGAGCCCGAGGCGGAGGCGACGACGTCGGTCCGAGACGGCGACGGCCGCGATGGCCGCGATGACGGCGATGACCGAGATGACCGCGATGACGGCGCGGCGGCGTTCGCCGACGCCGGCGCCGCTAGCCTTCGCGTCGCCGCGGCGGACCGCGACGGCGCGTGGGCGCGCGCGGCGGGCGCCCGCGCAGTTCTGGCGCGGCCGGACGGGCACGTCGCGTGGATCGGGGAGGTGGGGGGGGAGACGACGGAGCTGGTCCGCGCGCTGCGGCGCGCGCTCGGCCGGCCCGCGCCGACGTGACTGGCGGGACGGTACCTCTCGTTTCGCGAGCGAGCGCCGCGCGCGGTGGACGGCGCGGTATGGCGAAACGCACACACATTAGTGACTACTGACATCTGTCGTCGTCTCGGAGACCACAGTCGACCGTTCGCCGATATTTGAGACTGCGCGCTCACAGCGCGAAAAGCCAAGACCCAAGAATTCAATTTCTTTCCTCGAACGAGCCGACAGCTGCTCGTCCTGCGTGGATGTCAGAGTCGGACGCGCGAGGCGACTTCGGGCGCGATGGCGTCTCCCCCGGCGTCGGGGGCGTCCCCGCCGAGCCTGTCGATCGACCTCAAGTCCGGTTCGAACATCAGGGTACGTCGACGCGTCCGCCTCAACCCCCGCCGCGTCCACGTCCACGTCGGACGAGTACGAGACTGACCCGACCCGACCCTCCGTCATCCCCCGCCGTGCCCCGCAGACCCGCGCGTTCCGCGTTCCCCGCCTGGTCGCCGTGGTGGAGGTGGGCGACGCGCGCTTCGTGAGCGCCGCGCGCTCCATGACCTCCAACCCGCGCTGGATGCAGCGCGCGGAGCTGGTCCTGGCGGGCGAGGACGTGGACGAGCAGGTGGCGCGAGTCAGCGTGTGGGACAAGAGAGCCTCCAAAAAGAAGGGGGGCGAAAAGATGACGTGCCTCGGCGCCGCGTTGTTCCCGCTCGCGCGGCTCGAGACGTTCCGACCCACCGCGCTGGACCTCGCGCTGGAAGGGGGCGCGCGGGACGGCGCGCGCGTCGCGCTCGCGCTCGAGCTGCGGGACGCGGGCGGACGAAGCCGGCGCGCGCGCGAGAAAACGAAAAGAGCCGAAGCGACCCGAGCGCGACGCGTCGAGGCGGAGGCCGCGGCGCGCGGAGCGGGCTCCCGTCCCGGGGAGAGCCCGACCCCCGAACCCCGCGACACGCGCGCGGGGGCCGCGGTGCGCGGCGACGGAGAGACGCCGCGGGAACGCGCGGAAGAGGCGCCGCGCGGACGAGAGACCGAAACGTCTTTCGCGACGCCTCCGCCGCCCGCGGCGCGCGACGCGCGCGAAGACGTCGTCGAAGCGGAAAAAACTGCTGGTCGTTTTTTTTCGCCGCGCGGAGACGAGCGCTTTTTCGAGCTCGTTCGCGCGCCCGGCGGCGCCGGGACGCCCGCGGCGCCTCGAGGCGAAGGCGACGTCTCGGCTTCCCCCGATGACAATTCGAATCGCACGCCGCGTGGCGACGCGCGCGCCCGCGCGGACTCGCCCCCGCCCCCCTCGCCGGTGCCGGCGCCGCGGCGCCGCGCGCCGGAGGTGAGCTTTTTCGGGATGACCACGCCGCCGCCGCCGGCGTCGCGCGAGGCGCGCGCGGCTTTGAAACCGAACGCGCGCGCGCGCGCCGCCGCCGCGCCCGAGCCGCTTCAGGAGAAACCCCGGTCGGTCGACTCGGTCGACTCGGTCGACTCGGTCGACGGCGCGGCGGAAGCGACGGCGGTTCCGGGGACGAAGCGCGCGGAAAAAGGAGCAGACGCGTCGCCGCCGGTTCCGGGACGGCCCGGCGGAGGCGCCGAGGCGGAGTCCTGGACCGATTCGGAACGCGCGCGCGCGGATCCGACGCGACGCGTTCGCACGAACGCGGACGAAGCGATCGATACGGAGATCACGACGCGAACGCCACCGACGCCACCGCACTCCGTGAGACAGACTCCGGGAGAAGCCCCCCGGTCGGTCTCGCCGGTCGAAGAGGCGGCGAACGCGAGACTGACGGTCCGAACGCGCCGGGACGCGGAGGCGGCGGAACGCGGAGGCTCCATCGCGTCCCCCCCCGCGCGACCGGCCACGCCGGTCCCGCCGCTGGGCCACGCCGCGCCGTTCGGGTCCTTCGG
>MDSV01058377.1_pt1 | contig 20646 bp, 14 predicted proteins | sample 810851 | NCBI WGS metagenome assembly MDSV01 (sample SAMN05326640, study PRJNA326480) | marine metagenome | isolation source: seawater | place: Atlantic Ocean: North East | collected 2012 | reverse complement strand
GTCCCGGTGCGCGTACGCCTTCACCGCGCGCTCGAGGGTCTGCGCGGGAGCCATCTCCGCGTCCGGCGCGCGCATCATGTCCGACGCTTCGGGCGCCATCGCGACCTAACCGCCGAGACGCGCGGGTTTGAATGGTCCGGGCGGCGATCGCGAGTCACGCACTCGGCACACGTTTCGAGCTTTCGACGTTTGAAATTGCCAAAGGTATGCCCACTTTTCGCCGACTCTTCCCCGCAGTGCGGGTGCCCAGAAACGGGTCATCACCACAAGCGCGCACAGTAAGGACGCCGGCCGCGAATCGCGACGCGGTACGATGTCCCGCGCTGTGTACGTGACACCCGCGAGCGCGTCCCCGCTGCGGTGGACCCGCCGCGACGCGCGTGGACGCGCTTCCGCGCGCCTCGCGTCGCGCGCCGATGACTTCGTCGGCACCCCGGGGGCGCCCCTCGTACCGCGTCCGAGAGGTGCGACGCGCACGGCGACGCGCGCCGTTCCCAGCGACGCGGCGTTCGAGACGGAGGCTGCGAAGGCGATGTTCGATATTCACGCGGAGGCGGTGGAGGGGACGGCGTCGTCGTCGCAAGGCTTCGCGGCTGCGCCGAGCCGAGACGCGCTCGAGAGCGTCGCGGGCGCTCCGCCTCCGGAAAAATACGTACCCTCCCCCGTCGACGCGAGCGCGTTCACCGGCCAGATCGTCGCGTTCGTGTTCATCGCGCTCGCCGTGGGGTATGTGCAGGTGGTCTTGAACCCGACCGCGAAGGCGCGGTTCAACGCCTCGGACGATGACAAGCGCGCGTACGTCAAAGAGCTCTTCGCGAGCGAAAACCAGCCCGGGGACGCCAGGCGGCTCGAGCGCTGGTACTATCGACGGGTCATCTTAGCCTCCGGGCTTCGGCCGCGCGGGGACCAGACCGAAGGAGGCACCGTGGTCCCGGGGCTCGCGGAGCAGAAGAAGTGCGGCACGCGTGAACGAGCGGGGGAGGTGAGTGATGAGGGGGAAGAGTAGCACGCGCGCGCGTCGTCGAAAGAGAACCGCGTGAGTGTGATGATGAAACGCCGGAAAACGCCGATACCAGCCGACAGTCGAAAAATGACAGTCGAAAAATTTTCAAAAACCGCGAGCGAGGGAGACCAGCCACCCCGTGATCAGCCGCGCGCGAAACACGCGCGCGTTCGCTCTCGCGTCCACACCGGCACCGCGCGTCACGCACGACGCCGTTGCCCCTCCGCGGCTGCCGTTTGAGTCGCGACCGCGTGACCTCGTCGTTCCGCACCCCCGGCGGCGCAGACCCGCTTCGCAGATCCGCGTGTGATAGCTTTCGTCCCCGTCGCCAAGATGGGCAAGGACGATGACGAAAACACGGACGAGCTCGAGGAGCGCATGGTGGCGGAGGAGTACAAGATCTGGAAGAAGAACACGCCTTTCCTGTACGACCTGGTGGTGACGCACGCGCTGGAGTGGCCCTCGCTCACCGTCCAGTGGCTCCCCGACCGCGTCGAGCCCCCCGGGAAGGACTACAGCGTGCAGAAGCTGATCTTGGGGACGCACACCTCGGAGAACGAACAGAACCACCTGATGATTGCGGAGGTTCAGGTGCGTCCATAGGCCCCGCCCGAGCGACCGATCGAAAGCTCGACGCGCGTCGTCGCCCCATCGCGCGCGCGCGTCGCGTCCCGTCCGCGCGTCTCCGCGTTTCTCGGCGCCGAGCCCGAGGGAAAACGCGCCGCGCCAGATTCGCGCGGGTCCCTCCCTCCCGCGTCTCTCCGTTCGCGCCCGCCCGGTTCGCGGTTTTCGGCGCGCCGTAAAAAAAAAACGCGCGCGCGCGACTGAACGCGACCCTCGCACCACTCTCGACACCACTCTCCACTTTGTGTGAACGCGACCCTCACACCACTCTCGACACCACTGTCCACTCTGTCTGCAGCTCCCCTTGGAGGACGCCGAGGTGGACGCGCGCGACGCCGACGCGAGCGGCGAGGTTGGCGGGTACGGCGCGGGCGCCGGGAAGGTGCGGGTGACGCACCTCATCAACCACGACGGCGAGGTGAATCGCGCGCGCTATTGTCCTCAGAACGCCTTCGTGATCGCCACGAAGACGGTCTCCGCGGACGTGTACGTGTTCGACACCTCGCGGCACCCGAGTAAGCCCCCCGCGGGTGGCGCGTGCACGCCCGACCTGCGCCTGAAGGGGCACAAGACGGAAGGGTACGGCTTATCGTGGTCGCCGTTCCGCGACGGGCACCTGCTGTCCGGCTCGGACGACGCGCAGATCTGCCTGTGGGACGTGCACGGCCCGCTCGGCTCGGGCGAGAAGGAGGTGATGGCGAAGGACATCTACACCGGCCACTTGGGCGTGGTGGAGGACGTCGCGTGGCACAGCAAGCACGAGCACATCTTCGGCTCGGTGGGAGACGACAAGCAGCTCCTTCTGTGGGACACGCGGAAACCCTCCTCCGACCCGTCGTCGCGCATCTCCGGCGTCGAGGCACACGGCGCGGAGGTGAACTGCCTGGCGTTCAACCCGTTCAACGAGTACGTGCTCGCGACGGGCTCGGCGGACAAGACCGTCGCCGTCTTCGACTCGCGCAACCTCTCGCAGCGCCTGCACACCTTCTCCAACCACACCGAGGAGGTGTTCCAGATCGGCTGGTCGCCGAGGCACGAGACCGTGCTGGCGTCCTGCGGCGCCGACCGCCGGGCGATGGTGTGGGACCTGTCCCGCATCGGGGACGAGCAGAGCCCGGAGGACGCGGAGGACGGCCCGCCGGAGCTGCTGTTCATCCACGGAGGGCACACCAGCAAGATCTCGGACTTTGCCTGGAACGCGAATGACGACTGGGTGATGGCGTCCGTCGCCGAGGACAACATCCTGCAGATCTGGCAGATGGCGGAGAACATCTACGCGGAGGCGGACTGAGCGCGCCGCGCGCGCGCGCGCGTCGGTGGCGGACACGGGTTCTCTCGAGCGGGAAGCGGCGATCCAGCGCGCGCGACACGTAGACCGACGCCGGACGTGTATACCGAACCGGTTTCGCTCGCGAGACGAAAAGGTAGGAGCTACGTAGTCTAGTCTATCGTCGCGCGCGAGGCGGCGCGGCGTCGGCTCGATCACGCGTCGTCGCGCATGAACCGCTCCGAGGCGGGGGACATCAACGACGCTGCGGTCTCGCTTCTGAGGCTCGACCGCGCGGTCCGTTCCGGTCCGCTCGCGCGCCTCTCGACGAGCCTCGTCTCGTCGTCGTCGTCGTCGCTGCCGCCGCCGAGCGCCATCCTCGCGCCGGGGAGACTTTTTCGTTCCGGGAGGTCTCCGTCGGACCGCCGCGTCTGCGCCACGAGCGCCTCGGCGTGCGCCGCGACGTTCCGAGACACGCGCGTCATCGCCTCCTCGGTTCCAACGGCGCGTCTCTCCAGAATCTCCAAACGCGCGTCGCACGCCTTTCGGTACGCCGCCGTCGCCTCAGCGGCGTCGGCGGCATCCGCCGCGTCGCGCTCGCGTCGCGCCGTCGCGTCCTCCACCTTTTCGACGCGGCGCGACAGCTCTGCGTCCCTCCGCTCGCGGCGCGCGCCTTCCTGCACCACGTTCTCGTGCACGAACGCGCGCAGCTCGCGCGCCGAGGCCTCCGCGCCGTGCGTCCACCGCATCTGCGCGCGCACCACGTCGAGGTCGTGCCTCTGCGCGCGCACATCCGCGCGCAGAGACTCGAGCTCGGACACCACCACGTCGCTCAGCACGCGGAACGCGTCGCCCAGGGCGCGCATCTTCCTCTCCACGGCGGCCGCGTCCGCTTCCCGCTGGCGCTCCGAAGTGTCCACGCGCCGCTCGCACGCCTCGCACTCGCCCGCGCGCCTCTGCAAGGCGCCCACGTCGCTCTTCAGCGCGGCGAACTCGGGAAGGTGCGACAGAGGGTTCTTCGACCGAAGCAGCGAGCTCAAGCTCGGGGCGCTCATCTTCCCGCCCGTGGACGAGCGCGCGCGGCTCGCGAACGACGCGGCAGTCGCGGCGGACCCCCGGCGAGTGCCTCGCGCACGAGTGCGCGACGCGCGAGGCGGGCGCGGGCACACGCGCGCGTGTCTGAGATGTGGCGGACAGAAGGAAGACGCATGCGAGCGATCGTTTTGGCATCAATCAAGTTGATCCGTCTTTTGGAATTCCTCGGCAGAGCCGTTGGGCGTTGGCGATGTTTCTCGCGACGACCCCGAAAAAAAAAGGGTGCCAGGATCGGCGCGGGCACTCCAACCAGGCGCGCGACGCTCTCGCTTCGTCGGTCTTCCCGCGCACGGCACGCGCGGGCGTGTCCGAGCCGCGAACGTCGCGGCGAGGCGGACCGAACGCGCGCGCGCGCGACGCCCCCCCGCGTGTTTCCCCTCGTTGTTGAAACCCGAAATCGACGCCGCGATGGCTGCGGCGGGCACCGGCTGGGACGCCGCGGCGCAACGCCGGGAGTGCACCATCCCCCCCGACCAGCTCAGGGCTCTGAACGCGCTCCCCGGGTGGGAGCGCACGTTCCAGGCGGCGCCTCTGGACGAAACCCCGGACGACTCGCCCGCGAGCTCGCAGCACGGCGCGCGAGAGCACGTGCCACGACAGCCCGAGCAGACGAGAGCCGTCGCGGCGGCGGCGTCCCCCGGCGCGCACGCGCGGAGGCAACGCGCGCCCGTGTTGTCGTTCGACGACGAGGACGAGGCGGACGAGGAGGACGAGAAGGCGCTTTTGCGCGCGGACGCGCTGGTGCGCGCCGGCCGTGGAGACGCCAACCCCGAGATGGCGGATCCGCAGACGCGCGGCTTACGCGGCGTCGCCGTCGCCGACCCGCCGCGCGCCGCCGACGCCGACGCCGCGCCGGGCCTCGGGGCGTCGCTCCTCCCGGCGATGGAGCGCGAGGGCCTGGCCATAGCGTTCTCGCCCGCGCGCACGCGTGGGAGGGCGGCCGCGGCGGCGCGAGCGCCGCGTGCGAGCGCCAAAAACGCGCGCGCCGAGGTGGAACCGGAGGACATCATGCCCACGCAAGCCGCGGACCCCGAGGCGCAGACCGACGCGGCGCGCGGCGCCGCCGCCGCGCTCGCCACGCTCTTCTCGCCGGTGGGCACGCGCGCTTCTCGCCGCCGGGCGATGCGTGTCGACGCGGGTCCTCCGGGCCTGGGGAGGGCGAAACACGCGGGTGGACGTGCCTCTGCGCCGGACCTCGAGGCGATCGAGGCGATCGCCCCCACGCAAGCCGAGCCCGGCCCGGAGTCTCCGCCGCGCGGCGGCGTCTTTTCGAACGTGATCGACGCGGTGCGCGGCGCGGTGGTCCGGGCGGGCGGCGGGACCCACCCTTTTGTCGACGACGGGAGCGCGCGCTCCGCACGTTCGGATCCGCACGCCGCGCCGGTTCGCTCGCCCTTCGCCGGTCGGCACAGGCGGAGGCGCCGGGACGACGCGCGCGAGGACGCGCGCTCGGACGACGCGTTCCGCCGCCTCACCGAGGCGGCGGACGCGGCGTTTCAAAGAAAAGAAGCGACGCGAGAGACGATGGAACCTTCGATGGACCCCACGGATGCCGCCGCCGTGGTGCGCGCCGTCGCCGCCGCCGCCGCCGACGGCCCGACGCCGCCGCCGCGCGCGACGAGCGCGTTCGGGGACCAGGGGGGGGACGCGCCGGACGGTCGGGACGGATATGAGTATTTAGTCTCTCCCGCGCGCGCCGCGACGCGCCGCGACGTCGACGCGCGCGTTTTGACCGAGGACCCGCCTCGGACAGACCTCGAGCGCGGCGTCGACCTGGCTTCGAGCCTCGTCGCGCGGCGCTTCAGCACGGGGAAGAAACGGAAGCGCGAGCGGACCCGGCCCGACGCGCGCGGACCGCCCGCGCCCGCGGCGTCGCCGGCGTCGCGGGTCGTGTCCGTCGAGGAGGCGACGAGGACGTCGCCCCCCGGCGAAGCCTCGGCGCTCGCGGCGGCGGGGGCTCGCGGTCCCCGGCCGACCGCGACGGGACCGGCCGTCTCGCCGGTGGACGCGCTGCTCGCGGCGCGGTTTTCGGGGAAGAAGAAGCGAAAGAAAGCGCTTAAGCCCGGGGAGACGAAAACGTCCCCAGCGAAAACGAGCGAAAAAGACGCCGAAAAAGGCGCGCGCGAGGGCGAGAAGGGCGTCGCCGCGCTCGTGGACGTGGACGGGGACGGGCTCGGCGCGCCTTGGTACGCGGGGGGAACCGCGGAGAAGGACCCGGCGGATTTGAACGAGCGGAGGGCGCGCCGCCGCGGCGCGGCCGAGCGCACCGGGGCGTCCGCGCGGGACCGGGACCGTATGGACGTCAGTCAGGAAAAGGCCCCTCGGGACCGGGACCGGGACCCGCCGTTGAGCGCGCTCTCCGAGAAGGCGTTCGCCGCCCTTCGTGTGATCGCGGACATGGCGGGCGCGACGGAGGCGCGCCTCGCGGACGCGGCCGCGGAGCGCACGCGCTCCTTCGCCGAGGCGGCGGCGGCGAAGACGGCGGTGGCGCGGCCGCCTTCGAGCGTCGCGAGGGCCATCTCCTTTGAGGAGGCGCGCGGCGACGCGAAAGAGCCTCCGGAGGACGCCCTCGCGCTCTTCGGCGACTTCGCGCCGAGGTTCCGGGGGAAGCGGCGGGTGTCCGCGAGCGCGCCGCGCCGGACGCCGGCGGCGGGGGCTTCGGCACCCAAGGCCAAGGCCAGAGACCCGAGGCGCTCGGCGATGTCCCTTCTCGGGCTGGGGGACTGAGGGTGGCGTCGAGCGACGTAGTAATAGACCGCGCGTCATCGCCTGCCAGCCTGATGTCTTTCTCCGTACTTTTCATTTTCGATTTCCGATCGTGGTTCGTGGATTTCGGGCCCGCAATCCTCGCGGCCGCTCGCGAGCCGCGGGTGGTCTTCGTGCAGACGCGTGAGCGCGAGGCACGTCGGCTGGCCCTCCTCGGCCTTCATGGACACAGGCGAGGGCTCGCTCATCGGGGTGATCGGGGACGAGGACACCGTGACCGGGTTCTTGCTGGCGGGCGTGGGGAACGTGGACGTGCGGCGGAACACGAATTTCCTCGTCGTGGACGGCAAGACCACGAAGAAAGCCATCGAGGATGCGTTCAAGGACTTCACCACGCGCGAGGACATCGCGGTGGTGCTGATCAACCAGACCGTGGCTGACCAGATCAGGTACCTGGTGGACGAGCACACCGCGCCCGTGCCTGCGGTGCTGGAGGTCCCTAGCAAGGACGCGCCGTACGACGCGACGAAAGATTCCATCTTGTCTCGCGTTCAGCACCTGCTCGGGGTTTCGGAGTAGGCAGATCCGACGATCGCCCGCGACGGCGGCGGCGGCGTGGCGCGGCGGAGCCGCACGGTCCCATCTACGAACGCTTCTCGACATCGCGATACGTGTAACAAACTACTCCTGATGAGACGAAAAACAAAACGCGTCGCACGCGCTCTGACGCAGAACCGCGCCCTTCCCTTCTTCCTCGGCCGAACGCGCGTTCCCGGACGTCTCCGTCCCGGCGGTTCCAGGAAAGCGCGGACTCGCTACGCGCGACTCTCGCCGCTCCACCGCTCCAGCGCCGCTCGCGCGAACGCCGCGCCGTCCGCCGACGGCGGGAACGCCGCGATCGCCTCCGCGACGCGCGCGACAGCCTCCTCGAACGTCGGCGCGAACGCTGAAACGTCGGGGGAGTTGTCCGCGTCCGCGTCCGCGTCCGCGGAATCGGCGTCGGCGGAATCGGAATCCGTACTTTTCCCGGAAAGCTTTCTTTCGCGCGCGACGAAGAGCACCAGTCCGCGCGCCAGCGACGCCGTCGCCGCCGCCTCGCGCGCGCCCGCGGAGGTTTCGGCGAATTCTCTACTCGCGATGCGCCCCAGCGCCTGCGAAGCCTCCTCGAGCGCCTCGCTCTCGAGGCCCGCCAACGAAACGCGCGACTCCCGCGAAAACGTCGTCTCGGCGCGCGAGACGAACGCGGCGACGGCGTCGTTTTTTCGTATTCTCGTCGCCGACGCCGGCGAAACCTCCAGCAGCCCGAGCGCGTCGGCGGCGGCAGCGAGCCATATGTTCGTCGCCGCCGCGTCGAGGCGGGACGCCGAGCGCGCGCGCGCCGCCTGGTCATCCGCGGTTCGCGAACCCGGGTTCCCCGCCGCGAACGACGAGACGCTCGCGTCGCGCGCCGCGTCGTCGCGAAATTCGGACCAACGCGTCTCGTCAGGCGCGTCGCCGCGACGCGTCTCGCGCGTCCGAACCGCGGGGGACGAGCCCGAGCCCGAGCCCGAGCCTGAGGTCCCGGGTCCGTCCTCGCCTGAAGTCCCGCAGTCCCCCCTGAACGCGTCGGCGAGCTTGAAGAGCTCGAGGGCGACGCGCGGAGTCTGCGGCCCGTCAGCTTCCGCGGCGCGCGCCGCCGCGGACGCGAACTCCTCCAGCGCGTCCGCCATCCTCCCCTGCCGCGAGCGCAACTCGCCGCGCAGACGCTTCAGCCTCGCGCGGCGCGTTTCGGGAACCGCGTCGCCCCGTCGCAGCGCGATCCACGACGCGAGCCCTACCAGGTTCTCGCACGCATCCGTCTTGCCGAGCGCGAGCGCGATCGTCGCGGCGAGCAGGTACGGCTCGAACAGCGCGACGTGCGGCGCGGACGTCCCGTCCGCCGCGTCGCGCGCGGGAGCGCTCGCCTTTTCGGACGCGGCGTCCGCCGCCGCCATCCGCGCGCGCGGGGTGGAGTGTATGTCCTGCCCCCTGCGTACGGCGTCGAGCGCGAGGGGTAGCGCGTCGGCGTACTCGCCCCTCTTCGCTAAACGCTCGGCCGCGACGAACGAGCGGCGCGCGGCGGTCTCGCGGAACTGCGCGGCGCGGCGCGTGGCGCGCCGATCGCGGAGGATGGCCAACACCGTCTTCTCGGGAAGCAAGGTGACCGCGTCCGTCGGTCCCGTCCCGGCGTTCGCGGACGCGCCGTTTTCGTTCGGGTCACCCGCGGTCGTCCCGACTCGCGCGACGGTGGCCGCCGCGACGGAGGCGGATTTGTCTCCGCCCGCGGTCTCGGGGGGGATCCCGAGGCTGGCGCACAGGCGCACGACCGCGCGCTCCATCGCGTTGACTCGGACGTACCGATTGGCGCGCACGAACTCGGCGAACGTCGCGGGCGCGCTGTCGAACAGCTTCACCGCCAGGTCCGCGGTGACGAACATGTCCCCGTCGGGCGTGTGCAGCAAGTGCAAGGACGTCTCCCCGAGGGGAAACGCGCTAGAGCTCAGCTCGCGCATCGTCGCCCCCTCCGTCGCGCGTCCAATTTTGGTCTCCGCTCCTCGAAAGCGGCACCGCTTCCGAGCGGGCGGAAAAACGTCCGCACGTCAGCGCTTGGCGCGCGGCGGTTTTTTCGATGTCGTGAGTGTCGCGCGCGAGATCGTCGAAGTCGAGCCTGTGGCTCGGACGATTCCAAAGTCATTGCGCTGTGAGATCCGCGACACCAAACGACGTTTCGCCCGCGGCGCCACTCCCCTCTCCGCGCACGCGCACGCCGCAAGCATGGGTCAGAAGTTCAGCGTCGTGGCCGTCGTAGCCGCCGGCGCCGCCGCGGCGGCGCACGTCGCCTCCAAGGCCGGCGGCTCCCCCGGCTCGTCTCCCAAGAAGGCCGAGGAAACCGAAAAGCCGACGGCCGCCGAGCCCGAAGCCGCCGTCGCGGGACCCGCGCGTAAGATCATGATCCTGTTCGGTCCCCCCGGCGCGGGCAAGGGCACGCACGCGCCCAAGATCGAGGCCAAGCTCCAGACGCCGCAGCTGTCCACCGGGGACATGCTCCGCGCGGCGGTCGCCGCTGGCACGGCCGTGGGCAAGCAGGCCAAGGCGGCGATGGACGCGGGCGCGCTGGTCACGGACGACATCGTGTGCGGCATCATCGCGGACCGAATCAAGGAGCCGGACTGCACGTCCGGCTTCATCCTGGACGGCTTCCCGCGCACCGTCGAGCAAGCCAAGAAGCTCGACGAGGTGCTGGCGAAGAACGGCGAGGCGGTGGCGAAGGTGGTGGAGCTGCGCGTGCCGGACGCCGTGCTCGAGGAGCGCATCTGCGGCCGGTGGGTGCACAAGGCTTCGGGTCGCTCCTACCACGTCAAGTTCAACCCGCCCAAGAGCCTGCCCAAGGGCAAGAAGGCCAAGCCCAAGTACATGCTGGACGACCTCACGAAGGAACCGCTGATGCAGCGCTCTGACGACACCGCGGAGGCGCTGGTGTCGCGGCTGAAGGCCTATCACGCGCAGACCGTGCCTGTGCTGCAGCACTACGGCGCGGGCAAAGCCGTCGGCGTGGATGCAAACCGCGGCCTCGACGCCGTGTGGGCGGACATCGACGCCGCGACGGAGTGGGACTGATACGTTTTTCTCGGCGCCCAGAGGAAGGGTCGCGGCGACTGGTTCTCTGATACGTCGAGCCACCGCGTGACCGCTCTGACTGGAAATGACGCTTCTACGACCGAGCGTCTCGAGGCGCGCGCGCGCGAGTGTGTCGATCGACAGCGGGAATGGGAGGATAGACGTCGTCACGCCGTCTCCGCGTTCCGAAACGTAAAAAAACGCGGTGTCTCGCTTTCGTTTTTATCCACTCCGTTCAGCACACCGAGCGCGCGCTCGGCGATGGCGACCGTCGCGTTGACCGCGCGCGCTGGCGCCCCGATCTCGTGGAGACGGGATATCCGCGCGCGCGCGTCGCCTTCCCGCGTCGGCGGCGAGACAGACGCTCGCCGCCGCGCCAGGGCAGACGACGGTTCCCGCGATGCGACCGCGACCGCGCCGATGACGAGGCGCGACGCGTGCGCGGCGCTCGCGCTCGCGGCGTCCTCGGCCGTCGTCGGGGCCGCGCGCGCGGACACCGCCGCGATCAGCCGCGCGTACGACAGGTACGCCGCGTCGTACGACGACCTGGACGGCGGCGCGTTCGCCGCGGACACGCTCGGTTTGGACGCGACCCGGCGCGCTTTGCTCGCGAAAGCGCGCGGGGACGTGCTCGAGCTGGGGGTGGGCACGGGATTAAATCTCCCCGGCTACGACGCGACGCGCGTGACGTCGCTGACCGCTGTGGACATCTCGGAGGGCATGCTGGAAAAAGCCAAGGCGCGCGCGCAGACGCTGCAGACGTCTGCGGGTTTGTTCGTGGACAAAGAAGGGCGCCGCACGATCACCTTCGCCGTCGCCGACGCCGAGCGCTTGCCGTTCCCGGACGCGTCGTTCGACTGCGTGGTGGACACGTTTTCGCTGTGCGTCTTCGCGAATCCCGAGGCGGCGCTCGCGGAAGTGCGACGCGTGCTGAAGCCCGACGGCGTGGCGCTGCTCGTCGAGCACACCAAGTCGACGACCGTGCCTTTGCTGGGCGCGTACCAGGACCTCGTCTCGGCGCCGGTGACGAAAATGAGCAAAGGGTGCGCGTGGAACCAAGACGTGACGGCGATGGCGACGCGCGCCGGTTTGCGCGTGACCGTCGCCGAACCCGCGTTAGCGGGGCTTTTGACGACGCTCGAGGCGACACGCGGCGGGAATCCGTAGGAACGCACGCGGCGGTGATGCGTGACGTAAACATCGCTCGAGTCATTCACCGAACACACACAACACACCGGCGTGAGGGTCGACGCGTCACGCGTTCCGCGTCTCCTCGTCGTTCGCGAACGCCCCAAACGCCTTTTCCTGCGCCTCGCGTTGCCTCTCGGCGAAGGCGGCGAGCGCGCCGCCGGGCGACCCATCCACCATGTCGAACGGCACGCCCAGTTGCGCGCCCGGCCGGATGTGGCCCTGGGTCGCGACCACGCGGAACTCGAAAGCATCATGCACGAAGCCCTTTTGGTAGGGGCTCTCGTTTCCCTCGACGCCGCTCGCGACGCGTTCGGGATCCTCCCCGCCTCTTCGCCTCCGCGCCTCCAGCTCCGCCCAGGTAAACATGAGCGGGAGCGTGCCTCCGCCCCAGTGGTTGAAGTCGACGATCTTCACCGCGTTCGCGCTCGTGACGTACGCGTCCAACGCGTACGAGTCGCAGTCGGCGCACTCGAACACCCCGCTCACGGCGTCTTGCCAGAACAGCACCAGGGTTTCCTCCAAGGCGTCCTTCTGTTTCTGGTCCGTCAAGAACGGGTAGAAGTTCGAGCAGTCGCGCTGGCACATCCCCACCAGGTCGCCGTCGCGCACGAAGAGCCGGAACTCCAAAGCCGGGCGCAAGTCGCGCCACTTTCGCAGGTGGAGCCTGACGTCCTTCGCGAGACGCGCCCTGTGTTCGTCGGTGACGTCGGCGCAGCAGTCGTACGCCTCGGTCAGGTCGAACGCCACGGCGTCCGAGGCTTTGAGAAGGAGAAGCACCTCCCCAGGGTTTCGGCACATGGTCGTGTTCCCGGTGGCCATCCACACGGCGTCTTTCGGCGCCGACCACGTGAGCTTCGGCGTCGCCGCGCCGCCCAAACTGAGAATCGCCGCGCGCACCGCGTTCTCCGTCTCGGGGAACGACGGCGGCGAAGTCTCTTTGCGAGACGCGCGCCGCGACGCGAGCAAAGCGTCGTCGTCGTCGCTCGCGTTCTCGTCGTCTTCTTCGCTCGCGCTCTCGCTCTGGCCGTACTTCGCCTTGAGCGCGGCGAACGAAAAGGAAACGTCATCGTTCGCCGTGAACGATTCGGCGGAGGCGTCTTTCGCGTCGCGATTCGCGAGTTCGCTCCTCTCTCGCGCCGTCGTCATCGTCGCGGTCGCGTCGTCGTCATCATCGTCATCCCTCTCATCCTCCTCCGTGAACGCGCTCTCCAGCCGCTCGTCCAGCTGAGGCGTGACGCGCGCCGGCATCGCCTCCGAGTCCGCCGCGAGGTGTAGTCCGTCCTCGAGCAGGTACCGCACGTACTCGGGGGGCAAGCGCACGGTCAAGCTGCCGTAGGCGTGCTTCGCGAGCGCCGGAATCGCGTGCCATCGCGCGTAACGACACGCGTCCAGCGCCGCGACGGTCGGCGCGGGGACGAACTCGAACGACTCGCCGGGTTCGTCCGGTGCCGGAGATGTCGAGGCGCCGGTGCCGTCATCTCGCTCCATCGGCGAGGTGTGCGCGCAGCGACCCCGGGCGAGCCTGGCGTGCGCGACTCTGGGCGCCCGGCGGCGGTCGAAAGAAAAAGCGCTCGCCGAAAAGCTCAGTTTGGCGCCGACGAGGCGGGGCAAACCTGACGACCTGCGACAGTGACTGGGCCTCGCACATGATCCTAACCACAAGCTGAGTCAGAAAGGGTATCCCGGCGATCGCCTCACTCCGTCTCGCGCGACTTCACGTCCGCCCCGACCGCTTCCTACACTCACCCGATCCAAAAATGGTTCAAGCGATCGCCATGTCCACCACCACCGCGCTCGTCGCGGCGCGTGCCGCCAAGACGCGCGTGTCCCGCGCCAAGTCCGTCGTCGCCAGGTGCGTGATTCCGCACGAATCAATCCGCGTCTGACGCGACGATACAACCCCTTTTTTCCGGGACGGGCGCGACGTGGGTTCCGCGAGTGCGTCGAACCCGAGCGTGACGCCGCGTTCTTTCGTGTCCATCGCGGTTCGTACGCCACATCGCTGACCCGACAGTATCCCCCACGCGCGAAACGAACAGCGCCAAGCCCGTGGTGAAGGCCACGAAGCGCGTGTCCAAGGCTGTCCCCGTCGGGCTCGCCGCGACCGCCCCCCTTCTCGCCTCGATGCCCGCGCACGCGCAGAACGCGCTGTTCACGGTCGCGGACCTCGCGGACGGCAACGTCGACGAGGAGACGGCACTGTACGTGCTCATCGGCGGGTCGCTCGCCATCTGCACCGCCGTGTTGTCGCTCGTCATCGGCTCGGACCAGTTCATCAAGAACTTCAGCAAGAAGTGAGCGGATCGACACACTGCACGGAGAGGAGAGGAGAGAGTCTGACAAACCTGCGCTTAAATTATTAAACACCGCGCTTCGCGCTGTCTCCGTAGACCACATTGTCACTCCTCGGCGGCGAGTTTGGCGGCGAACGCGCCGAGCGCCGCGTCTTTATGTTCGTCGTGCGCCTCGGCCTCCGCCGCGAACGCCGCGAGGTCGAACGCGGGGTCGCGCTCGCCCCCCATGTCGCGCTCGATCTGCTCCATGCGGAACATGCGGCGCAAGCGGTGCATCTCCTTCTCCTTCTTCGGGTTCACGAAGCGGATCTTCCGGTACGTCTCGGGGTCGATGAACGGCGAGATGGCCTTCCAGAAGACGGCGAAGATCCAGGGCGGGTTGTAGCACACCGCCACCGCCAGGCGTTCCGGGAAGTGGTCCTGCAGAATAGACAGCGTCTCCCTGCTCGTCCGCATCGGCGGCGCCGTGGCGAGCGTCCACCCGGTGAAGTCGATGAGCAGCACGAGCTTCTCGCGGTGGTGCTCGACGTGCGACCCGAGCGGAGGGTCAGACTCGGGCATGTCCCGCCACGTCGCGCGCTCGAGCGTGTAAATCAGAAACCGGATGTTCCCCGCGTGCTCCTTGCTGTTCTCCCTCCCGGGGCGCATCACGAGCACGCGCCGGCCCTCCTTGTCCGTCCCCGCCACGTACTGCTTCCCCGTGGCCCCCTCCGCCCGCACGTCCCGCCACCGCACGCGCTCCGGGCGCGTCTTCGCGCGCCACCGCGCGGTCGTCGCGAACATCTTCAGCGCCTTCTTCAGGTTCCAGCCCCGCGCGCGCAGGTACCGGCACAGACACGCGTCGTTCGCGAAGCGCCGCAAGTCGGCGGTGCCCAGGAGCGCCGGCTCGTCGCGCGCCGCGCGCCGCACGAGCGCCCGGAACTCGCGCAGGCGCTGCAGCTCCGCGGGGGTCAGCTTGGAGTAGTGCGCGTCGGGGCGGGTCCCCTCAGGGGACAGAGGCGAGGGAGACGCGCCGGGCGTGTCGGGCGTGTCCGGCGCCAGATCATCCGGGCCGACGCGGGGGGTGAGTCCCGCGCCCGCGCCCGGCGACGCGCCGGGGCGGCCGGAATCGCTCGCGTCGTGCGGGGTGATTCCCGCGGCTCGCATCCAGGCGAAACCGGACACCTCCGCCTCCACCGCGTGGTCCCGCTCCGCCCGCGTCGTGACCGGCGCGGCGCACGCCGGCGTCTCGGGCGTCGCGCGGGGCGGCGAGGCCTTCTCCGCCGCCGCGGGCTTCGTCCCGGCCGAGAGCGCCTTGGTGACCGCTCGCGCCAGCGCAAAGAGGCCAATTTGGACCACCACCGCGCACACCGCGAAGATCGCACCGACCGCGGTGTCGACGTCGAGCGGGGTCATGCCCCTCAGCGCGTCCGCGAAGGGCGCGGTCGCCGCGGCGACCAGCGCCTGCGCGCGGTCCGCCATCGGTTCACGAGGCTCAACCAGACCACCCACCCGCACCGGTGTGCCGTTGATTTTGATTTTCACGGACGTTGTCGTTTGTTTTTCGCGACCGGGGGATGATGAGCCGCTGACCGTGATCTCGGGAATTCGACCGCGGATCCGCTTTCGTTTCACCGGAATCTCTCGCGTTCGAAAGGGGTTCGCGTCGAAAAACTCGGGTTCGACAGCGGACCCGAATCGCCCCCCGCCTCGGATAGACGATTCGGGCATCCGACTCATTTTTCATGGCGCTCGTTGGCGGGGACGGTGGAAGATTCCGCGTTTCCGAGGTTGGCGCGGCTGACCTAACTCGTGTACGTCGTAAATTCGTTCGGGCCCCGTCATACTCTCGGACGCGCAGGCATCGCGCGCATCGAGAACGCACGCAGGGTCGTCTAGATCGCCGGATCGAGAGCGACTGGGAGCGAGCGAGTCTTCCCGCATCGCGAGGCGCGGTCGGGCGACGCGCGCGCCCGGCGGACCCGCGGCGTGTCGAACCCCCGCCTGCGCACTTTTTCGCCCGCTGCACTATCCATCCTGTCGAAGCGTCAGGATGTCCGCGGCGACCAAGGCGTGGCCGGCCCGGGCGGCGTTCGCGTCCGCGCCCGCGCGGCGATCCTCCGATCGCGCGCGCACGCGCGGAAGAGCGCCGGTCGTGGTGACCCGAGCCTCCGGCGCGCCGCTTCGCAGGAGCCGCTCGAGTGAGCGCGGCCACGGCAAAAGCGCCGCGGACAAGGCGCCGCGTCAGCAGGCCCATCGTTCGACCGGGCCGACCGCGCGCCCCGCGTCGGAGATGCCGGACGCGGGCGGCGTCCGCGGCGGGTCCCTGAGCGCCGCCGGGGGTGTCGCGGGTGCGGGCTCGGGCGCGGAGTCCCCGCGGGGCGCGCCCCGGGGGGACGTCAGCGCCTCCTCCGTCGGCCTCGTGAACGCGCCCGAGACGGACGCCGAAACGCAAAAGTCGCGTTCCCCCGGGGCGCCGGGTGCGCCGGAAAAAGACCGCCGCGTCCGCGTGGCGGGAAAGAATTTCATCCGCACGTACCGGAGGAGCGGCCGCGCGTCTGTTCGCGACGGAACGAACGCCGAGCCGAGGCTCGACCCGCGCGTGGACGAGAGCCTGGAGCGTCTGACGACGAACGAGGAGGAGGCGTTCTTCTTCGACGCCGCCTTCTCGGCCCTGGGCGAGAGCGAGGGCGAGCGTCAGACGCGGCGCGGCGCGACGCGGAGGCTGGACGCGGCGTCCGTGCGCTTCGCGGCGCTTCACCCGAGCGCGCCCGCGACGTTCGCGGAAAACGCAGAAGCCTTCGCGACACAGGTCGCGCGCGTCGAGCTCGCGGACGGCGACGCGGTCGTGCGCGTGGGCGTCGACGGGCGCGTCTCTCTGTTCCGTCGCCGTTCGGCGGCGAATGAGAAAACGGCGGACGGCGTAAGCTCGCCAGGCGCGAGAGGCGCGCGCGCGCCGTTCTCGATCGACGAGACGGAGGACTCCGAGCGCGGCTTCGCGTTGGTCTCCGCGGCTTCCGTCGGTCTGCCTCCCGAGTGCTCCGACATCACCGGCGAGGTCACGCGCGTGCGCTTCGACGAAGACGGCGAGCTGCGCTCCGCGACGATCGCCTGGTTCGGACGCCGCGACGCGGACAAGTCGAATCCGATCGCGACGCTCGTCGTCGAGTCGGCGTCGCGCGGCGCGTCGCGCGACGCGTTTTCCGAGACGCACGCCGACTCCTCGGCGCGACTCGGCGCGCGCTGGAACGAGGGCTTGGCGCACGGTTTCGTGCTGGACTTCTGCGTGTTCTTGAACGAGGTGGCGGACCCCAAGCACGCCTCCGCGGAGATCGCGGTGGACCTCGTCACGTCGGGCGACTGGTTCGGCGGCGGCCACTTGATGCGGCAGCACTGGCCGCTCAACTCGGGGTGCTGGGAAGTCGGCCCGCACTACCCCTTCGACAACGGGCCCAACGGCGTGAACACGCTCGTGAGCACGCACTGGGTGTCGAGCAAAGGCGCCGCTGTTTTATGCGACCCGGACACGCCGTATCTGCACGTCGGGCTCAACGCGCCGGTGTCCAACATGTGGGACAACCTCGGAGGGTCCAACCGCGCCTTCGGCGTCGGCATCCAAAACGCCACGCGGCACGTGTTGCCGATGGACTGCACGCGGCACGACCCGGACGGGAGCGGACGCGAGGGGGACGGGCGATTACGCCTGCAGGCGCGCTCGCGGTTCGCGAAGGGCAAAGGCGCGTTCCAGATGGACCACCCGATGATCGGGTGGGAGAGCAGTTTCGACTCGTACGACGACGCGTTCGACACGTACGACTTCTCGGGCGACTTCTCGTTCGACGACGACGCCACGGTCGAGCCGCACGTCGAGAAGAGCCTGGAGCGCGCGCTGATAAGAACGAAACGCTCGGAGGCGGCGAACCGGTGCCTAAGCATGCGCGTCGCGCTCTGCGCGCTGCCGGACGTGCGCGAAGCCACGCGGATGTGCCTCTCGACGCTCCCGCGCCCCGCGGCGCCGCCGCCGCCCGAGGTGATCCGCGCGCCCATCTGGACCACGTGGGCGAGGTACAAGCAGAACGTGGACCAGGAGAAGACGCTGACGTTCGCGAGGGAGATTTTGCGCCACGCGCTGCCGGCGTCGGTGATGGAGATTGACGACAAATGGCAGGCTGGGTACGGCGAGCTGGACTTCGACTTCGGAAAGTTCCCCGACCCGAAGGGCATGGTGGACGAGCTGCACGCGCTCGGGTTTAAAGTCACGCTGTGGGTGATGCCGTTCGTGGAGGAAAACACCGACGCGTTCCGCGAAGGCTCTGAGCTCGGGTATTTCGTGACGAGCAAAAGAGCGACGGGGGGCTTGCGACCCGGTTTTTTCAAGTGGTGGAACGCGCCCCCGGTGGTGGCGCTGGACGTCACGAACCCCGAAGCCGTCTCGTGGTTCGTGACGCGCCTGGAAAGCCTGCAAACCCGCTATGGCATCGACGGGTTCAAGTTCGACGCCGGCGAGCCGTGCTTCCTGCCGCGCATGTTCGAGACGCACGAAGCGCTGGGACACCCGAGCGAGTACACGCGGTACTGGGTGGAGCGCGTGGCGAGCCGCTTCGCTCTGGCGGAGGTGCGCACGGGCCACGGCACGACAGGCGTGGGCGTGCTGACGCGCATGGGCGACCGGTTCAGCGAGTGGGGGAGCGGCAACGGGCTGCGGTCGATCATCCCCACGCTGCTCACGTCGGGGGTGATGGGGTACCCGTTTTGCCTGCCCGACATGATCGGCGGGAACGCGTACTTCGGGAGGCGCCCCGATCGCGAGCTTTTGGTGCGGTGGGCCCAGGCAAACGCTCTGATGCCCGCGATGCAGTTCTCCATCGCGCCCTGGGACGCGGGCGCGGACGTCGCCGAGCTCATCGCGTCGTCTCTGAAGACGCGCGAGAAAGTCGTCGCCTTGATGATTCGCCTCACGGGCGAGGCGTGCGACGATCTCGCGCCGATGTGCCGCCCGATGTGGTGGCTGGACCCGACGGACGAGAAGACGCACCGCATCGCCGACCAGTTCGCTGTGGGCGACGACGTCATCGTCGCGCCCGTCGTGACCAGAGGCGCGGTCGCCAGGGACGTGTACCTCACGAAAGGCACGTGGGTGGCCGTATCGAACGGCCGCGACGACGATTCACTGAAAAAGAAGACGTACCGCGGCGGCGCGTGGCTCTTCGGGTACGACGCGCCGCTCGACGTGCTGCCGTGTTTCGAGCGCGTCGCCGACGAGTCGTCCGAGGCGTCCTCGCGATGAGGGAGAGGCGAGGATGACGTACTAACGTGGGTCCCTCTCGTCGAACGCGCCGCGCTGTTTGGAATCGATCGATTTTTTATCATCACGATCGCGACATCGAGCGCGAGAGTGTCTCGAGAGTAGTCTCACCGTACTAGCGTCTCGACACTCTCAATACCGCGCGCCCTGCATCTCCGCCAGGCCGTGCCCCGCGGGGGCGCCCCCGTACCCGAACCCCACGTGCGGCGCGCCGAGGGGCGCGCCGCCGGCGGCGTCCGGCGCGCACTCGCCGGCGGCGGCGTACCCCGCGGCGGCGTACGCGCCCGCCGCGTCGTACATCATCTGCTGGTTCGCGCCGTACGCGTCGAGCGCCGGCGCGTTCGACGTACCCGCCATCCCGCCCACGGGCTGGTTCTCAGTTTCCTCCTCGTCCATCTCCCCCGCGTTCGGGATGGCGGGCGCGTCGAACGCGCACGGGAAGCGCGTGACCCGCGGCTTTTCGGCGAGGATGTTGCGCACGACGCGGTCGAGTTTCACGGTCGCGGGCGGGTCTTCCCGGAGCTCCTCGTCCGCGTACTCGTTGTTCACGTAGTACCCGACGCGAATGAACTCGGTGTCGTTGTACGAGCACGTCAGCAGCAGCACCGTGACGCCCAGCACGTCGCTCTGCGGGATCTTCGCCACGTCCGGCGGGTCCGCCTGGAACACGAACTTGTACGACCCCACCCCCACCGGGCCCACCAACACGGTGTCCAACACCTGGTCGTGGGCGTCGTCCTCCGCGCTCCCGACGTACGTCAGCTTCCATTCCAGGTCTGAGTGGGTTTCGTCGGGGTGGAACGAAAGCGGGAGAGGTCAACGAAAGCTTTTCGTTTTCGAGCCGCCGTCGCGCGTCACTTGACGCGGATGTGTTTTCCGAAAAACGCGGTGTTTCTCACGTCGCGCGTGTGTTTCTTGAAACCGGGGGTCTCGAACCGTCGATTCGGGGTTCGTTTTCAAAAACGAGAAACGCGAGCGAAGCGACCGGTCGGTGGCTCGACCGTCCGGCAGCGCCGGCGAGGCGCGCGGGGGGGGCACGCACCGTTCGCGAGGTTCTGCAGGCACTCGTACTGAATCTCGAACTGCAGGGGGTTCACGAAGAACTGGGGGTTGTCCTGTGTTCCGCGGGGGCGGCGAGGAGGCGGGCGCGAGTGTCAGCGACGGGTCGTCGTGGTGTGCCCACGAGATGGTGGTCTCGCGCGCATTCGTGCGGCGTGGACCCGATTGGGATGCCCAGTCGACGCGTGCGGCGCGCCTGCGACCGCCACCGACGACGGGTGGCGATGTCAGGCACTGGGGATCCTCGTGACACGCGCGGGAGACGTACCAGGACTTGAACCTGCGTGACGTTTATGGCGCTCATGGCGAATGAACCAACGAGGCGCGATGAATCTCAAGCCTAGGATCTGACGCCGGCGCGGTGTGCGAGCGCGGGGGTTCCTCTTCGGACGCGCGCGGTGAGGCGGCGAGACGCGAAGGTGCGGGACACGAGGTCGCGCGCGGGGGCTTTGACGTGCGGTGCGGCGTGAGGCGCACGTGCGAGTGG
>MDSV01079081.1_pt1 | contig 20650 bp, 22 predicted proteins | sample 810851 | NCBI WGS metagenome assembly MDSV01 (sample SAMN05326640, study PRJNA326480) | marine metagenome | isolation source: seawater | place: Atlantic Ocean: North East | collected 2012 | reverse complement strand
GTTGCAACTAAATACCCAAATTTGACAAATGATTTTTTAATTTCAAAAGGTGTTACTCAATACAAGATAATACCAAGTCTAGGTGCTACTGAAACATATCCTTTTATAGGTTCTTCAGAGATAATTACGGACATTACTTCTACAGGTAAAACTTTACTAGATAATAACCTAAGAATTCTTAAAGATGGTATGATTTTAGAATCCTCTGCATGCTTACTAATTTCTAAGAAAAAGGATTCAAAGTTATCTAGTTTTTTAAATTTTTAATTTAAGATATTTAAAATTTTTTCCCCAGGATGAATTGTTTTTAACAAAGACTTTTTAATAAAAAGAATATCTATCTGAATTACAACATCATCAATTTTATGAATTTCACAAATGTCATAAGGAACAAAATTTATTGAACTTAAATACTTTATATATTCTGTTAGATTTGGAGCATTAAGATTATATTCAATTATTGGACACTCCAGGTAAATTAAAGAACAATTAGAAATCCCTTCTTTTGCACCTTTCAAGATATCGAGCTCACTACCCTGAGTATCAATCTTAATAAAATTCGGAAAAGGTATTTTTTCCTTCTCAATTACTTTATCTAGTGTTGTAGTATTTTTGATTTTGACTTTTTTATTGTTTTTATAAACACTTGTTTGTTCTAAAAAATAAGAGTCACCAGTCGCAGATTGACCGTAGAACTCTACTTCTTTTTCTTTGTCAGATAAGACTTTTATGAAGTAATTAAAATTGTATCTTTTTAAAAATTCTTCATTGTCTTCGTTAGCTTCAAAGAGATAAAATTTCTTATTTTTTAAAGAAGTTTGAGATAATAAATTGCTCCATTGACCCTTGAAAGCACCAATGTCATAAATTACATCAATTTTAATACCTGCTTTAATTAAATTTAACAAATTATAATTTAATCTATGGTCAAATAACTTTACAAATTTTTTATTAAATTTTTTAGGAAAAATTTTATATAATTGATAAATTAATTTTGATTTAATTTTCATTTTAATCAATTCTAATTTCCATAATTTATCATCAAACAAAAAAAAAGGGCAGTGAAAACTGCCCTTTTTCAATTTAGTTAAATGGATTTGACGTTACATTCCCATGCCGCCCATACCACCCATACCACCCATACCACCACCCATTGGGGGCATGGCAGGTGCTCCAGCATCTTTTTCCTCTGGCTTATCTGCGATCATGGCCTCTGTAGTAATTAATAATCCAGCTATCGAAGCTGCATCTTGTAAGGCTGATCTTACTACTTTAGTAGGATCAATAATACCTTTAGCAAACATATCTACATAGTCTTCGTTTTGAGCGTCATAACCTTGAGTAGCTTTTTTACCCTCTACAAGTTTTCCAACTACAACAGAACCATCTACACCTGCGTTTGCAGTTATCTGTCTTATTGGAGCTTGAAGGGCCTTTTTGACAATTTCTACCCCAGCTTTTTGGTCATCACCTTTTACTTTAATATTGTCTAAATCTTGAGCAGCATAAAGTAGTGCACATCCACCACCGATAACTACGCCTTCTTCAACAGCTGCTCTAGTGGCATTAAGTGCATCTTCTACTCTATCTTTTCTCTCTTTAACCTCTACCTCCGTAGCGCCGCCAACTTTTATAACTGCGACCCCACCTGCAAGTTTGGCTAATCTTTCTTGTAGTTTTTCTTTATCATAGTCTGATGTAGTTTCATTAATTTCAGATCTAATTTGATTACACCTTGCTTCAATATCAGATTTTTTTCCTTCTCCAGCTACTATGGTACTATTTTCTTTATCTATTTTAACTTTTTTACTAGAACCCAAGTCACCGATTTTAACGTTTTCTAACTTTATACCTAGATCTTCAGAAATAACTTTCCCTCCAGTAAGAATAGCAATATCTTCTAGCATTGCTTTTCTTCTATCACCGAAACCCGGAGCTTTTACAGCTACTACTTTTAAACCACCTCTTAATTTATTTACGACTAAAGTTGCTAAAGCTTCTCCTTCAACATCTTCAGATATAATCATCAGAGGTCTGTTGGCTTGTACTACAGACTCTAATAACGGTACCATAGGTTGTAAATTAGTTAATTTTTTTTCAACTAAAAGAACAAGAGGATTATCTAGCTCCGTTGTCATCTTTTCAGTATTCGTCACGAAGTATGGAGAAAGGTAACCTCGATCGAACTGCATACCCTCTACAACGTCTAATTCAGTCTCTACACTTTTTGCTTCTTCAACTGTAATCACCCCTTCATTTCCAACTTTTTGCATAGCTTTAGAAATCATATCACCTATAGATTTCTCACCATTTGCAGAAATTGTTCCAACTTGTGCAACTTCTTCATTAGCTTTAACTTTTTTGGAAGAGGTTTTTAATTTTTCAATTACTTGCTCGACTGCTTTATCTATTCCTCTTTTAATATCCATAGGATTCATTCCAGCCGTTACATATTTTAAACCCTCATTTACGATCGCCTGAGCTAAAATTGTTGCGGTAGTGGTACCGTCACCAGCATTATCATTTGTTTTGCTTGCAACTTCCTTTACCATTTGTGCACCCATATTTTCAAATTTATCATCTAATTCAATTTCTTTGGCGACTGAAACGCCATCCTTCGTTGTTCTAGGTGCCCCGTATGATTTATCCATTACTACGTTTCGTCCTTTAGGTCCTAAAGTAACTTTTACTGCATTAGCTAAAGTATTAACTCCAGCTAGCATTTTTGCTCTTGCTTCAGTATCAAATTTAATTAATTTTGCCATTTTATTTCTCCCTTAAGATTTATTTTTTACTTTTTGTGACTCCCATTATGTCAGACTCTTTCATAATGCTATATTCTTTACCGTCAATTTTAACTTCCGTACCTGACCATTTGCCAAATAAAACTACGTCTCCAATTTTAACATCCATTGGGGATTTTTTCCCATCTTCATTTATTGCTCCAGGTCCAACTGCCACGACTTCTCCTTCTTGTGGTTTTTCCTTAGCGGTATCAGGTATAATTATTCCCCCTGCTGTTTTTTCCTCACTGTCTAATACTTTAATAAGTACGCGGTCATGCAACGGTCTAAATTTCATATATATTCTCCTGTAATTTTTATGTAAGGCTGATATGGTGAGTTTTGACAAGATTTCAAGAGGTAAAAATCATAAAAAAAAGGCTTAATTGCTATATTTTAGAGCGTTTTAATAGAGGGACATTATAAATTGAGAAACTTAAACCATTTATCAGAAATTTTTCAGTCCTATGACACTTACGTGATAGACCTGTGGGGTGTAATTCACAATGGTATAGCTTTAAATATAAAAGCAATTGAAGCTGTAGAAAATTTAGAGAAAAATTCTAAAAAAATAGTATTTTTATCTAACGCTCCTAGACCAAGTTCAAAGGTTAAAGAATTTTTAAAATCTTTAAATATGGATGACAAGCACTTATCTAAAGTTGTAACCTCAGGTGAAGCTGCAATGCACGCGATTAATCAAAAAAAATTTGGTAAAAAATTTTATCATCTAGGGCCTTCTCGTGACCGCTCTATATTTGAAAGAGTAATAGAAAATAAAACTAAACTAGATAATTGTGATTTTATACTTTGTACAGGTCTATTTGATGAACATGACAATGATTTAGAATATTACAAAGATTTACTTAAAAACTATACTTCCAAAAAATTATTGTGTACCAACCCAGACTTAACAGTTCATCGGGGAAATATGGAAGAACTTTGTGCTGGTGCTATAGCTAAGACATTTGAATCGATAGGTGGAAAAGTTATTTATTACGGAAAACCCTATAAAGAAATTTATGAAATGTGTTTCAATAAAAGGGAAAAAGTTTTAGCAATAGGTGACAATTTAAGAACTGATATAAAAGGAGCGAACAATATGAAAATAGATAATATATTTATTTATAACGGAGTACATCGAAATGAATTTAAGAATGATAATGAACTAATTAAATTATTCGATAAATATAAAGTAAGTGTAAACTATTTTCAAAGAGAACTAGAATGGTAAAATGAAAATTTATAATAATTTAAATATTCAAAAAAAACACCAGAATAATGTTGTTGCTATAGGAAACTTCGATGGAGTGCATATAGGACATCAAAAAGTAATTAAAGAAGCAAGACAAAAAGCAAAAAAAAATAATCTTCCTTTTGGGATCATTACCTTTGAACCTATTCCAGTAATGTTTTTCAATAAAACAATTAAAAATCATAGAATTAATTCATTAGATCAAAAAAAAAATCAATTAAATAAATTTAAATTAGATTTTTTAATTATTTTGAAATTTAATAAGAGTTTCTCTAAACTTCAAGCCAATAAATTTATAGAAAAAGTTATTTACAAAAAAGTAAAATGTAAGTTTTTATACGTAAGTAACAACTTTAGATTTGGATTTAAGAGACAAGGAAATATTGAAACATTAAAAAAATTTGCTAAGTTATATAATTATAAAACTATTATTACGGAACCTTTAAAAAAAAACTTCACAACCATTTCATCAACTGCAATAAGAAAAAAAATTTCTCAGGGAAAAATAAATTTAGTCAACAAATTACTCAATCGAAATTGGTGTATTCAAGGGAAAGTAATAAAAGGTCAAATGAGAGGAAGAAAAATTGGTTTTCCAACATGTAACCTTAAGATAAATAATTATATCACGCCAAAACTTGGGGTTTACGCTGTCTCAGTAAAAACCCGAAAATTTATAAGAAAAGGTATAGCTAACATTGGTTACAGACCAACATTTAATGGACAAAATTTATTATTAGAAACAAATATATTTGGAATTAAACAAAATTTATATAATAAGATGATTGAGGTTAATTTTAAAAAATTTATAAGACCAGAAAAAAAGTTTATAAATCTAGAACATTTAAAAAAACAAATTAAAGTTGATGTAAAAGAAGCAAAAAAAAATGTCTAAAGAAAATTTACAATTACCAAAAACTGCTTTTTCTATGAAAGCTGGCCTTCCAATTAAAGAGCCCAAAATTTTAGAAAAATGGGAAAAAAATAAAATTTTTGAAAAACTTAGAAAAAACTCTAAAGGTAGAGAAAAGTTCATTTTACATGATGGACCACCCTACGCGAATGGCCATATACATATGGGCACAGCATTAAACAAAATTTTAAAAGATATGATTATTCGTTTTCATCAAATGAGTGGAAAGGACTCTGTTTACGTACCAGGTTGGGATTGTCATGGCTTACCTATCGAATGGAAAATTGAGGAACAGTATAAAAAGAAAAAAAAGAATAAAGATGATGTACCAATAAAAGATTTCAGACAAGAATGTAGAGAATTTGCGAAGAGTTGGATTCAAGTCCACGTTAAAGAATTTAAGAGATTAGGAGTAATAGGAGATTTTGAAAATTATTATTCCACAATGAGCAATGAAGCTGAAGCACAGATAGTAAGAGAATTAGGTAAATTTTTATTAGATGGTAGCTTATACCAAGGGTACAAGCCTGTCCTTTGGTCAACAGTTGAAAAAACTGCTTTAGCTGATGCCGAGGTAGAATATTTAGATCATACATCAAATACTATTTATGTAGCATTTAAAGTTAAAGAAACAAAAAAAGATTTTCTTAAAGACACAAGCATAATTATTTGGACAACTACTCCATGGACAATTCCAGCAAACAAAGCTTTAGCTTATAATAATAATATTGAGTATTCAGTTTTAGAGATAAATCATTTAGAGAGTTTTAAGGATAAAAAGATTGTAGTAGCAAGCAATTTAGTTGAAACAATTACTAAAGTTTGTGAAATAGAAAAATTTAAAGTTTTGAAAACTTTTAAAGGATCTGAATTTTTTGGCACTATTTGTTCTCATCCATTTTTGAAAATGAAATTCGACTACGATGTTCCAATGTTAGAAGCAGGTTTTGTTAATTTAGAGCAAGGCACTGGCATTGTTCATTGCGCACCAAGTCATGGACCAGATGATTTTAATTTATGCTTAAAAAATAAAATCCCATCACTTTACACAGTGGACAATGCTGGATTATATACAAATGAAATTCCATATTTTACCAATACCCATGTATTTAAAGCTGACTCAATAGTTATTGAAAAATTGAAACAAGAAGAAAAGTTGTTAAAAAATGATAAATTAAATCATAGTTATCCTCACTCTTGGAGATCAAAGGCACCATTAATTTACAGGGCTACCCCACAATGGTTTATTTCTATGCAACAGAATGATTTAAGAAAAAAAGCTATTGATGCAATACATAAAACAAATTTTTTCCCAAAAAAAGGAAAGGAAAGACTTTTATCAATGATTGAGGGAAGACCAGATTGGTGCGTTTCTAGACAAAGAGTTTGGGGAGTACCACTTCCTATTTTTTTAAATAAAAAAACTAACGAACCTCTCAGAGATCAAAAAGTTATAGATAGAATAGCCTCAATTTACGAAAAACAAGGGTCAGACTGTTGGTTTACTGATGACCCAAAAATTTTTTTAGGAGAAGACTATGATCCAAAAGACTACAAGAAATTAAATGATATTGTTGAAGTATGGTTTGATAGTGGATCAACTCATAGCTTCGTATTAGAAAAAAGAGATGATCTTAAGTGGCCAGCAGATATGTACTTAGAGGGATCTGATCAACACAGAGGATGGTTTCATTCATCTTTATTAGAGTCATGTGGCACCAGGGGAAGAGCTCCCTTCAATAATATTTTATCTCATGGTTTTGTTGTTGATGGTAAAGGACTTAAGATGTCAAAATCTTCTGGTAATGTAATTTCTCCCGATGAAATTTTAAAAAATTACGGAGCTGATATTTTAAGATCCTGGGTAGCGTCATCGGATTATTCTGAAGACATAAGGATAGACAAAGTTATTTTGGATCAACATGCGGAATCTTACAGAAAAATAAGGAATACGTTTAGATTTATTTTAGGAAATATAAAGGATAATTTTGAAAAACAGAATTTAGAAGAGGTAAATATAGGGGACTTTGAAGAATTAGAAAAGTATATATTACATAAACTTTTTGAGCTAAACGAATCTTACAAAGATAACTTAAAAAATTATAATTTTAATAGATTATATAAAGAACTTTTAAATTTTTGTACTTTAGATTTATCTTCATTTTATTTCGATATTCGTAAAGACGTTTTGTATTGTGACAGCTTGAACTCTAAAAAAAGAAAAGATTGCATTAAAGTTTTAAATATAATTTTAGAATGTTTATTAAAATGGTTTGCTCCTATCCTAGTTTTTACAACTGATGAAATTTATAGTTTAGTAAGTAAAGATGAAAAAAACATACACGAATGTACATTTTTAGAAGTACCAAAAAAATATGAAAATTCTAAGTTAAATGAAAAATGGAAGCAACTTTTTAAAATTAAACAAGAAGCCAATATTGCAATTGAAAAAAAAAGAGCATCTAAAGAAATTGGCTCAAGTTTAGAGGCTGAAATAAAAATCGTAACAGACTCTAAAAATTACAATCTTCTCGATAAACTTGATTTAGCAGAGTACTTTATAACCTCTAAGGCCAGCAAATCGAAAAGTGAAAAAACAGATGAATTGACTATTGAGGTCTTTAAAACCAAAGGTATAAAATGTCCACGATGCTGGAAAATTTTGGAAAAAAAATGTTTAAGATGTGAAAAAGTTAATCAGAGCGCTTAAATGAATTCTTTTAAAAGCATTTCAAATAATTTTTTTACTTTTTTTAAAAAAAAATATAATTTATTAGGAATTTTAATTATAATTTTAGCTTTTTTTTTTGACAGATATTCAAAAATAAAAATTGTAGATTATTTAATCAATAATAATCGCATTTATATCAATGATTTTATAAATTTAGATTTAGTTTGGAATACTGGAATTGGATTTGGTTTGTTTAGTTCTAACAGTAATTTAATTTATCATTCAATTACATCAATCATATCTATTATAATAATTTTTTTATTTTATTTATTTATTAAGTCTAATTTAATCGATAAATTATTATTTTCTCTCATTTTGGGGGGTGCCTTGGGAAACCTATATGATAGGCTTATTTATTTAGCAGTACCAGACTTCATAGACCTTCATTATCAAAATTTTCACTGGTTTACTTTTAATATCGCAGATATATTTATAACAATTGGAATTATTATGTTAATTTTTAAAGAATCTATTATTAAAAAATGAATAAGGAAAAGATCATAATTTTGTTAGTATCTATCAACTTTTTCCTTATTTCATGTGGATCTTTAGATGATGCAAAAAAGGTTTTATCTAATGAAAAAATAAGAACGACAGACGAGTTTTTGGTAAAGAAAAGAGATCCACTAACATTGCCACCAGATTTTAGAAACATTCCTGCACCAGATAGTTTGAAAAACAAAAATAAGAATAAAAAAGATAATTTAGAAAAAATTTTAAAAATTCCAGAGGAACGAGTTGAACAAAACAATGTATCAGCAGTAGAACGAGCAATAATTAATGAAATCGGTAATTAGAAAAAAAGAAAAAATATTTTATCGAAATTCAATAGGCAATAATTATTTAAATTTAAAAATAAAAAAAAAATTATTAAATAATTTCTTAGGAACTTCAAAAAAAATTTTTAAAAATATTGATAAGGATCACAATACATTTCATATTCTAAGCAAAAGATTTAAGCTAAACTTCGATTTAAAAAAGTTAAATAAGTTTAAAAAGTATAAAACAGTCGTTGTTATCGGTATGGGTGGATCTATCTTAGGCGTAGAAGCGATTTATAATTTACTTGAAAAAAAGATAAAAAAAAAATTCATTTTTTTTAACAACATAAATAAAGATAAAATTGAGAAATTTAAAAAAAATTATAATTTGAAAAAAAGTCTTTTTATCCTTATTTCTAAATCAGGTAATACACTTGAAACTTTAGTAAATTTGTCCTCATTAAATATAACAAAAAATAATAATAAAAATGTTATTATTCTTACAGAAAAAAATAATAATTACTTAAATTCATTATCAAAAAAAAAAAATATTTTGTGTATTGAACATAGAAAATATATAGGAGGTAGATATTCTGTATTGACTGAAACAGGCCTGGTTCCAGCCTACCTAATGGGAATTAATATTTTTGAATTAAGAAAAGACATTAAAAAAAATTTTGAACTGAAAAATAAAAATTTTTTAAAACAAAGCTCAACTATTTTAGCTAATTTATTTATAAATAAGAAAATAAATTCTATAGTTCTTGTAAATTATATCCCAGAGATGAATTCTTTTCTTTGTTGGCTTCAACAGTTAATTGCAGAAAGTTTAGGAAAAAAATATAAGGGTTTTCTTCCTTTAATATCCGAGTGTCCAAGAGACTACCACAGTCTTTTGCAATTATATTTAGATGGTCCAAGAGATAAGTTATTTTATATCTTCAGCGATTGCTCTAAGAAAGAAAAAAAAATATCTGGTAGTGATTTTGATTTTTTAAACAACAAAGGTTTGAATGAAATTAAAACTGCTCAAAAAGATGCCTTATTAGAAACATTCGATGAAAAAAAAGTTCCTTACAGAGAATTTAAAATATCCAATTTTACCGAGAAAAAGATCGGCGAATTATTTTCTTATTTTATTTTAGAAGTAGCAATTACTGGACTAATATCAAATATAAATCCATTTGATCAACCAGCTGTTGAATTAATCAAAATAAAAACAAAAAAAAAATTGCTTAAAACCTAGCAAAAATTATTTTTGATCTTCTATATTTTTTTATCAATATAGGTTTAATAATTCCTTTATAATCCTCTTTTTTGTTATTTTCTCTATGAATAATAATTATATAGTTCTTATTAAAAAATTTTTTCCTTTTTATAATTTTTAATTCTTCTAAATAATTTTCTTCAGCAAATGGAGGATCAAGAAATATAATGTCAAATTTTTCATGTTTCTCTTTATCTAAAAAATTGCTTATTTTATCAAATACAATTACTGATTTTTCTTGGAGTGAAAAATTAACTATATTTTTTTTTAAAGTCATTGATGCATTTTTTTCATTTTCAACAAAAATGACTTTACCTGCGCCTCTAGATAAGCATTCAATACCAAACGAACCGATTCCAGAATAAAGATCTAAAATCAAAGCATTTTCTAGGTTAACTCTAAGTAATTTAGAATGGCTAATTATATTAAAAATATTTTCTTTTACGAAATCTTTAAGAGGCCTTGTTATTGATGACTTTAAAAATATAATTTTTTTTCCTTTTAATCTCCCGCTTATAATTCTCATTTTAACTATATGACTCTCCAGCCAATATCTTTTCTAAAGAAGCTTTGTTTAAAATTAATTTTTTTAATTTTTTTTAATATATTTTTTCGAATTTTTTTAAAGGATTTACCGACTGAAACAATGTTTAAAACTCTTCCTCCATTGGAAACAAGTTGATTGTTAATAATTTTGGTTCCGGCATGTATAATTGAAATATGATTACTCAATGAAATTTTGTCTAAGTTTTTAATTGGCAAATTATTTTTATATTTCTTTGGATATCCTTTTGAACAAATAACAATATTCATACTTTTAAGGTTTTTCCACTTGATTTTAATTTTATTGAGTTTATTTTTTAAAGCATAATTAAAAACATTAAGAATATCTGTTTGAAGTCTTGGAAGAATTACTTGGCATTCTGGATCTCCCATTCTTACATTATACTCTATCAAATATGGTTCATTTTTTACTATCATTAAACCAACATACAGAAACCCAGTATAATATTTTTTTTTCCTTTTAAGATCGGCTAAAGTTGGTTTAACTATTCTATTAATAATTTTATTTTCAAGAATACTGTTAATAATAGGAGCTGGAGAATAAGCTCCCATGCCTCCAGTATTTGGTCCTTTTTCATTTTCACCAACTTTTTTATGATCTTGGGCAGTGCCAAAAAATTTATAATTTTTTTTGTCTACGATTAAAAAATAACTTACTTCTTCTCCCTCTAAAAACTCTTCAAGCACAAGTGATTTTGAGGTTTTAAATTTACCTTTAAAAATTTCCTCAGAGCATTGAAACACTTCCTTTTTTGTTTTGCATATCATCACACCTTTTCCCGCCGCTAAACCGTCTGCTTTCACAACTAGTGGAAGTGCGCTCTTATTTAAAAAATTAGCTACATCTAATTTATTTTTACATATTTTAAATTCTGCTGTTGGAATATTATTTTTTTTACAAATTGTTTTCATAAAGGATTTTGAACCTTCTAATTTTGCAGCATATCGATTTGGCCCAAATACTCTTATTCTATGTTTTTGCAAAAAATCTACTACACCTTTAACTAAAGGCTCTTCAGGCCCAACAATGACTGTATCAATTGAATTCGTTTTTAAAATTTTTAGTAGTTTTTTAAAATTTAGGAAATCTATATTAATATTAGTAGCTATTTTTTCAGTCCCAGCATTACCTGGTATACAGAATATTTTAGTTAATATTTTAGACTCGTGTATTTTTAGGCATAAAGCATGCTCTCTACCACCGCTACCTATTAATGCAATATTCATACTATAAGTTATAATATATAGTTTATTGATGAATAAAAAAAAAGCTAAACTTAAGTATAAAAATAATTCTTTCGAAATAATTGAAGAAGGAGACTATGTGCTTTGCGCAATATCCGGAAAGCAAATTTTTTTAAAAGACTTAAATTATTGGAATGTGGAATTTCAAGAAGCTTATTTTTCTCCGAAAGAAGTGAATGAACGTTATAAAGTTTTAAATTCAAAATAATATTATTTCCATCTATTATGAGTCCAAATCCATTGATCAGGATTTTCTATGATCATCTTTTCTAATACTTGATTTAATTTTTTTGTAATTTCAATTTTACTTTTAAAATTTTGGGGCTTTATAGGAGTTAGCAGCCTCATTTTAAAGGAGTTATCTTTATTTCTTTTTAAGGTTATTGGAACAATATCCATTTTAAATTTAGTTGCTAACTGTGCTGGCAGTGTAGAAGTAAAAGCACTTTCACCTAATAAAGGAATTTTTTCTCCTTCACTTACTCTTTGATCAATCATTAGAGCTATACTGTGATCATTATTTATAAAGTCTATAGTATCTTTAACACCGGCACGTCCTTTTTTAATTTGATTAGGACAAATATATTTTTTTCGCAAATATTCCATAAAAAAATTCAGAAAAAAATTATTTAGTGGACGATAAATTGTGGCTAAATTTATTTTTTTCTTAGTTATTTCCATAGACATAACTTCGAAATTAGCAAAATGACCAGAAACGAATATCACTTGTTTGTTATTTGTTAAGATTTGATCTAAATCTTTTTCATTATCTATTTTAATATGTGAATTTCCATTTCGAAATTTTTTTAAAAACATGTATTCTACAAAGGTCATTCCATAATTGGACCACATGTTTGAAACAATAATTTTTTTTTTATCAAAAGGCACTTCTTTGGGAAGCTTTTTAAGATTATTATTAATAATTTTATTTGATCTCACAAGAGGACCTAGGAGTTTAAAGATATTTGAAAAAATAATTCTACTTAAGTAAAGTCCTAAGATTTTTGAGATCAAAAATGAAATATATATAAAAATTGCCTCAAAAAGATATTTTAATTTTTTTACCATATGAATTGTTTTATTGAATTCAAAAATTTCTTTTTGTCAAAAATTTCCAATTTAGTTTCAACATAATCGATATTTCTAATTTTAAAGTTTTTAATTTTGGAAAAATCTTTTTCAGTTGTTAAAACTTTTAAATCATGTCTCCTAGATTCATCTATAATTTTTTTAAGATCAGATTTTTTATATTCATAATGATCAGGAAATACTATAGTTTTTTTAATATTTAAATTGTTTCTTTTCAACATCTTAAAAAAATTATCAGGATTCCCTATCCCAGCAAAAGCCAAAATATTTTTATTTTTAAACTTATAAATATTTTGTGGAGTATATTTTGTGTAGAAAATTTTTGTCTTACTTGAAATTTTTTTAATCTCATCCTCAAATTCTTTTTTCTTTTGACCATTTATCACAATTATTTCAGCTTTTTTTATAGAGCTTAAACTTTCTCTCAGGGGTCCAGCCGGCAAAACAAAACCATTTCCGATTAATTGTTCACTGTTAAAACATAAAATATTTAAATCTTTTTTTATTGATAAATCTTGAAAACCATCATCCAAAATTATTAAATTAAATTTTTTTCCAATGGCTTTGTTTATAGCAAAGCTTCTTTTTTTTTCATAAATCAAGTATTTTGCTTTTTTAAAAATTAGATCATATTCATCTTTATGATTTTTGTAGTATTTCCTAACTATTACTGGTTTCTTGATTCTGTTAAATTCGTTTGCAATTTGAATTGAGAGAGGCGTCTTTCCTGTTCCACCTAAATAGATATTTCCCACACAAATTATCGGAGCCTTAAATGATGTTTGTTTTTGAAAAATATTTCTTATGTTCAAAAGAACTAACCATAAAAATGACAAAGGTAATAACAAAAACGTTAATATGTTATATTTTTTATCCCAGAATTTTGGTTTTATGAGTTTAATCATCCAATTTTTTTATTTGCTCAATATTTTGAGCTAAAATTTTATCTCCAATCTCATTTATAGTTTGAAAAGAAAGACTATTTTTTTTTTCTAAAGAATCGAAGCTTAGAGATAACTTTTTAGCTAATTCTTCCTCGTTTTTAATTACCTCCGCAATATTATAGTCTTTAAGCAAACTATAAATTTCATTGAAATTGTAAACGTATGGACCATGATAAATTTTACAACCTAATTTTGCTGCTTCAATGGGATTTTGACCTCCAACTTTTTCAAGTTTTTTCAACATAGATTTTCCAATGAATACACTTTTTGAGTATTTAAAATATTTTGTCAGAACATTAAAATCGTTAATTATAATAATTTCATTTTCTTTTCTAATCAATTCATTTCCAGAAATTATCTGACTACTTAATTGTTTGTTTTTGCATAAGGTATTAATATCATTTGATCTATCTATATGTCTTGGAATTATAATTGTAATTAAATCCTTATACTTTTTTTTTAAGATACGATGAGCTTTTAAACAAAATTCTTCCTCACCTTTATGTGTACTAGCTGCACACCATACTTTTTTTTTGTTAAATATTTCTTTATTTTCATTTTGAATTTCATCGATATCAATTGTTCCCGCAAACTTTAAGTTGCCAAAGAATTTTATATTTCTGGCGTTTAATTTTTTTAGATGTTCTACAGTTTCTTGATTAGATGTAAGACACAAATCAAAAGTAGAGAATATTTCTTTTGCAAAAGTTGGCACCATCATCCAGCGATTAAATGTTTTATTAGTAATTCTTGCGTTGAGTAAAACTAAAGGAATTTTCTTTTTTTTTAATTCCAACAAAAAATTCGGCCAAATCTCGGAATCTACAAATATAGCCATATTTGGTTTCCAACCAGTCAAAAACTTTTCAACTAAAGATTTTTTGTCAATGGGAAAAAATCTATGAATTATATTTTTTTTTTCACTTACATCTTTTGAAATTATATTAGCTGAACTTAATGTAACTGAGGTAATTAAAAATTGATAATCCCGATTTAGTTTATCAATTACAGGAATGATACTTTTGTATTCTCCTATACTAGCTACGTGTATCCAAATTAATTTTTTTTTTAAATCTCTAGATATTTTGAATGCAGATGAATATAATTTTTCCTTGTATCTTTCTTTATCTTCTTTGTTTAAAATAACTCTTGCTACGATTAGTAATGGTACTATTGCGTATAAAAAATTAATAATACCTCGATAAATAAATAACATTAAATTATTTTAATTGGTTTTTATAAAGTGAAATATATTCTTCACTATCTTTAATTAAATTATCATGATTTCCTGAAGCAACTATACTTCCATTTTTAACAACAAAAATTTTATTAGCGTTATGAATTGTAGAAAGTCTATGCGCTATCACGATAGTAGTTCTACCCTTAATCAGGTTATTCACCGCATTTTGTACAACTCTTTCAGATTCTGCATCTAAAGAAGAAGTCGCTTCATCTAATAAAATTATTGGAGCTTTCTTAAGAATTGCTCGTGCTATCGAAATTCTTTGTTTTTGTCCTCCAGAAAGTTTTACGCCATTTTCGCCAACAACTGTATTAAATTTATTTGGAAGTTTATCTATAAATTCGTTAGCTGCTGCATATTTACATGCTTCTTCAATATCATTTTGTGATGCAGATGGATCGGCATAAGCTATATTGCTGGCTATTGTATCGTCGAATAAGATTACATCTTGACTAACTAAAGAAATATTTTGTCTAAGAGATTTTAAATTAATCTTGCTTATATTTTGACCATCAATACTTATTGAACCTTTTTGAGGATCATAAAATCTTGGAATTAAGTTTATAATTGTACTTTTTCCAGCACCGCTCTGACCAACTAAAGCAGTTATCTTCCCACCTTCAATTTCCAAATTAATGTTTTTAATAGCTCTATCCTTGGTTGTTTCATACTTAAAGTCAACATTTGAGAATCCTATTTTACAACCATTAACTTTTAAAGATGGTAAATTTATTTCCTCTTTAATCTCTATTGGTTTATCTATAACTAAAAAGATTCTTTTAGCTGCTGCCGCACCTTGATACGCGATCATATTTATTGTGGCTAGCGACCTAATTGGTTGATAAGCCAACATCATAGCTGCCAGGAATGAGAAAAAGTTATTTACTTCTAGTTCTCCAGAATTTATTAATTTACCCGAATAAAAAATAAAGCCTGCAATCATAAAGCCAGTTAAGGTTTCCATTATAGGAGTGGCTCGAATCAATATACTTGAGATTCTTATGTTTTTATTAACCATTTCACTTATGACATTGTCAGCTTTTTCTTCTTCAAATTTTTCCTTTTGATAAATTCTAATCATTTTTGAGCCTCTAAATATATCTGCAAAAAAGGACACGAATTTTTCAGAAATTTCACCAGCTTGAGAAGTCGCTTTTCCTATTTTTTTTCCCAAATTTTTAGCTAATCCAGCAGCTAACGGTATCATAAAGATTGCAAATATAGCTAACTTCCAGTTTTGGTAAAACATTACTCCAATTAAAAATATTGCTGTAAAACTATCTTTCATCAAATTAAGCACACCCACACTAACTAAATTCATGACTTGACCGCAATCAAATTGAAGATTTGAAATATATTTACCTGAATGTCTCGAGTCTAATGTTTGAATATCGGAAAATAAAATAGTCCTAGCTAATTTTTTTTGTAAGTCTCCGGCTATAACATTGCCAACTTTTAAGATGTTAAGTCTAGCAAAATAAAGTGACATGCCTTTAGATGAAAATGCAATTATAATAGCTAACGGTATTAACCACGCCAATGTTTGATCTTTTTCAATAAATATTTTTTTTACTGCAGGATCTAATAACCATGCAATAGCTGAGGTAGAGGTTGCTACAATAATAGAAAGGATTAAACAAAGTAAAATTGTTTTGATATGATATTTTATGTGCTCTCTATAAAGTCTCTTAACAATAGATCTCAACTCTTCTAAATTCATAATTTTAGATTGTTAAAATTGATACAAAAAGAAGTAAACCTGAAAAATTATTCATTTTAAAAGCATGCATACAACTTTTAGGTTTTTCTTTTTTAAATATATTAATTTGATAAATCAAACTTAAAATAAATAATGTGAGAAATAATGTAAAAAGATTTAAACCTAATTCATTATTAAATACGGTAATAATTAATATTGTTGTAACTAAATAACTGGCGCTCACAAATAATTTTATTTTATCTTTAAATTTTATCGATGTAGATTTCATTCCAATTATTTCGTCATCCACTATATCTTGAACACCATATATCGTGTCATAACCCAATGTCCAAAATATGGCTGATATATACAGCAGTATTATTTCTATCGAAATTAGATCTAAAATTGCGGTCCATCCCATTATAAGTCCCCAATTAAATGTAAGACCTAAAAAAAGCTGAGGCCAATAAGTAATCCTTTTCATAAAAGGATATGAGAACGCTAAAATCATCGAGCTTAATCCTAAAACAATGGTTGTGAAATTAAACTGAATTAAAATTAAAAAAGCTAGACCGCATAATATAAGAACATAAATTAAAGCTTTCTCGACAGAAATTTTTCCACTGGCTATTGGTCTTTGTTTTGTTCTTCGAACTTGACTGTCAATATCTTTATCAACGATGTCATTAAATATACAACCCGCACTTCTCATCAAAACAGATCCAAAGAAAAACAATACCAAGTAATAAAAAAATAAATTAGTATTTTGATTAGTATTGTAAGCATAGGCTAATCCCCAAGCGCAAGGCCAGAAAAGCAAAAGAAATCCTATTGGTTTGCTCAATCTTGTTAAATTTATAAAAATTTTTAAGTGTTTCATGAAATATGACTTGTAAATATCAAACACTATCTCCATAATCAATTTGATTCGTATGGATATCGATTACACAGTTGCTGCACTAATGTTTCCAGCTATACCTTTAATGATGACTATGTATAGTAATAGATTTCATACATTGAGTGCTCTCATCAGACAGATACACGATCAATATACTTTTGAAAAAAAAGTTCCCCCTGAATGGGAAAATCAATTACACGTATTGAATAAAAGAACCAATTATTTAAAATACGTAATGGGATTTGCTGCTTTCGGTTTTCTATTCAATATGCTGACAGTTTTATTGCTATATTTAAGTTTAGTTTTTCAAGCAAGACTAAGCTTTGCATTATGTTGTGTTTGTATGATTGTATCTATTTTTTTATTTTTGCAGGAGATAAGACTTTCAAATCAAGCTCTTAAATTCCACTTAAGCGACATGGACTCAATGAAAAAAGATTTTTAATCATCTTTTCTTTCAAATTGTTTTTTAAATAAAGAAATTCCCTCCCTCTTTTTGTTATTGTACGATTCTTTAAAAGTATTTAATTGCCAACCTTCCATTCTAGTAATTATTAATTTTAAGTTTTCTTTTTTCCAAAGGTCTGACGTATTTTTATCTTTCCAATTTTTTTTCTCCACATCTGTTCTTGCACACCCATAACAGTATCCTGACAATGGATCAGTTTTACAAATGCTGATACATGGAGAAATAATCTTTTTATCCATTATGGAATTAAGATAGCTGGACCAATCAATTTTCTTGCCTCTAAGTCTATATGCGCTTGATTTGCGTTTATTAATTTATATTCTTTGGATATTTTTATTTTAATTTTTCCAAACTTTACTTTCTCAAATATTTCGTCTGCTCCCGCCTGAAGCTCTTTTCTATTGGTAAAGTAGTGACCTATAGTAGGTCTTGTTAAAAAAAGACTTTTAGACTGTATATCTTTTGATACGTTCACAGGATCTAACGGGCCTGAGGCGTTACCAAAACTTACCATCGTTCCAAGGGGTTTTAAGCAAGCAATTGACCCTTGAAAGGTTCTTTTACCTACCCCATCAAATACTGCCGGAACACCTTTATTATTTGTTAATTTCATTACTTCTTTTGCAAAATCATCTTTAGAATAATTAATTACATGTTCGTAACCATTTTCTTTTGCGACAGAGATTTTTTCATCTGAACCTACTGTTCCTATTACTTTTGCTCCAATACTATTAGCCCACTGAGCAAAAATTTGTCCAACACCCCCAGCCGCCGCATGAAATAAAATAGTCTCACCAGCTTTAAGTTTGTAAGTTTTGCAGATTAAATAATTTGTGGTTAAACCTTTTGTCATAATAGATGCAGCTACTTTATGTGAAATCCAATTGGGAACTTTTACTGCTATTTTTGCTGGAATTATTCTTTGTTGTGAATATGCACCTATCGGCATAGAAGCATAAGCTACATTGTCTCCTTTATTAAACTCTTTTACATTAGATCCAATTTCATCAATTTTTCCAGCAGCTTCTAAACCAATACCACTTGGCATTGGCAAAGGATATAAACCTGACCTGTGATAGGTATCTATGTAATTTAGCCCTATGGCATAATTAGTAACTTTAATTTCATCAGGAGCTGGTGAACCTACATTTACATCTTGAATCTCTAAAACTTCTGGACCCCCTGGTTTTTTTATAATTATTGATTTGGACATTTTAACGAAACGTACTTGAACTTTTAATATTTAGCAAATGTTCCGTTATTATAATCTTGAATAGCTTCAAGTATCTCAGCTTTTGTATTCATTACGAATGGACCACCCCTGGCAATAGACTCACCAATTGGTTTGCCTGCAATAAATAAAAACTCTGATTTTTTGCTAGCTTTGATTAAAAGTTTATTACCTCTTTCAAGCAAAATTAAACTTGAGTCTTCTGTTTTACTGTGTTTTTTTTCTCCAATTTCTAATTCACCTTTTAGCAAATATATAAAAGAATTATGTCCATCAAGGAGCTCATATTCAAATTTTTTTTCTTTTTCTAAAACTACATGAAAGTAAATAGGTTCTACGTTATGATTTTTTTGAGGACCTTCAACTTTTTGATATTTACCTGCAATTACTTTGACTATCTTATCTTTATCTCGATGAACGCCTAACTGATCACTTTTGATGTAAAGATATTCAGGTTTATTTTTTTTAAATTTTGCAGGCATGTTTATCCATAATTGAAAACCTAACAGCTTACCTCCAGCCATTGCGGGCATTTCAGAATGAATTATGCCTCTACCAGTTTTCATCCATTGAACATCACCGGGTTTCATTTTTCCTTTTGAGCCAGTGCTATCTTCATGTTCGAATTCGCCGTGTAACATATAAGTTACAGTTTCTATACCTCTATGAGGGTGCGGGGGGAATCCGGCTAAGTAATCATCTTTATTTTCAGATCCAAATTCATCTAGCATTAGAAATGGATCGATGTAATCTGCCTCTGGAGTGCCGATACTTCTTTTAAGTTTAACACCTGCACCATCTGATGCGTTTATTGCTTTTATAATTTTTTTAACCTCAATCTTAGACATACTAAATAATAACCCTTAAACTAAATCTAGTAACTGCGTTAAATTGTTTACCTCAAAAGTAGTTTTAAAATCTAGATTATCAAAAATAGCTTTATTTCTATTAACCCAAACTGCATTATAACCATAGTTTCCACCACCTGAAACATCCCAAGTATTAGCACTTAAAAATGTCACTTCATCAGGTTTAATTTTGTATTTTTTTACGGGAAGATCATAAACTTTTGAGTCTGGTTTATAAATTTTTACTTCTTCTATTGAAAAAAGATCATCAAATAAATGACTTAAGTTATTACTTTGTACAAGATCATTTAAAAGAGCAGGTGTTCCATTTGAGAGTATTGCGATCTTAAAGTTTTTATTTTTAAGACTTTTTAAAACCTCTGTTACCTCAGGGTACGGGGATAAAACCTTATAAAGATTTAATAAATCTTTTTTCATACCCATATCTATTTTAAAAACTTTCATCGATTTATCTAAACTATCTTCAGTTACTCTCCAAAAATCTTTATGTCTTTTCATTAGACTTCTTAACCAAGTATACTCTAGCTGTGTCGTTCTCCAGAAATTTGCAAAACTTTCCCAATTATCTCCAATCTTATCTTTACATTTTTCAGCAGCAGAATTTACATCAAATAATGTTCCATAAGCATCAAAAACTACAGATTTAGTTTTCATTTTTTATTGTGAGAGCCGTCACATAAAGGAGGATC
>MDSV01155175.1_pt1 | contig 20652 bp, 18 predicted proteins | sample 810851 | NCBI WGS metagenome assembly MDSV01 (sample SAMN05326640, study PRJNA326480) | marine metagenome | isolation source: seawater | place: Atlantic Ocean: North East | collected 2012 | reverse complement strand
TTCTATCTCCACCTAAAGAATTAAGATTTTTTAATGTGCCTGAGTTTTTATGTGCAGTATTCAAAGAATAAGGATCTATGTTACTACCAGGAGTGGCGCCGAAAATAAGTGGTAATTTACCTAGTGCCATAAAATAAAGGCTTGCCTTGACATAATATGGATCACCACCATCAAAAAATGACCAATAAGAATTATCGGGAGATATGTAAATTGCGGTTGTTCCTTTTAAATTAGATGACAAAATCTTTGCCTGTGAAAGCATTTTGGCAGGATATAAATTATGAACAAATTCGTTTAAGTTTGATACTCCAAAAATCTTTGTACGAACTCCACAAAAAGGGTCAAATTTAATTTTTCTACAGTTATCTGTTTTAATTTCACTCATAAAAAATTTATTATTACCTTCGCCGTCATTATACCAATTATCATTTAATATTCTTACACTCATAACCGTATGTTTTAGTGTTCCTGATTTACTGTATAAAGCTATAAAATGTTTTTTAAAAAAAACTACTGAAACCATAAATATTAAAAATACTATAAAAAATTTGAATATTGGATTTTGAAAAAATATTTGTTGATCTTTTGATGAAAAAAATAGCACTTTAAACTGCGGTGTAATTAAGAAAAAAAATATGAACCAATAGAAAGATGTTAATTGGTAATATGTATCGCTATAACCACTGGTTCTAAGAGTCAATATCAAAGTTAATAAGCAGGTAAAAACTATGAAAAATAAAAACCTTTCATTAGGAGTTTGTTGAAAAATTTTAAAATTAAATAATTTTTTTTTAACAATCATAAAAAATAAAAATAAAATTACTGGAATAAAATAACTACTTATATATAGTTCATTAGAAGATAAGTCTTTTGAAGAAGAGTATAAAAAATATTGTAAATATCCGGCTCCAATTACACCCCCTGATGCTCTTTCTGTCTGCCCAAAATATGAAAATAAGAATAAAGTTGAAAATACTATTGATACTAATATTATTATTTTTTGAGAAAATTTTTTTGTCAGTAAAAAATAAAATAACAAACCTAATAAAAATAAACCATGAAAAGCTCTAGCAAAAATAGTAGCTGGGACAATTAAAGATAATACAATTATCTCTAAATGATTACTTTTTGGATCAGTAGTTATACTATATATCAATGGAATAGCGGCAATGTATAAAAGCGAAGCAATCAATAAAGATCTTTGATTGAGAATATTTTCAAATACTGAAAATGTAAAAATAAAAAAAAATAAAACAATTATCCAATTATTAGAAATATTTGAGAAACCCATATAAATAATTAATTTAGAGCATCCATATATAATTAGTGTTGGTACTATTATGTTGCCAAGTATAGTGAATACTTCAATTGCATTAACGCTATCACTAATTAATGGATCAATAAAAATTGCAAAAAGGACGTGATATGGCTCAAAAAGAAGTCCATGAATTCCATGGCTTATAGAAGAATATTCTGACCAAGCGTGGGCTATAGCTGCATCACGCATAGTATCAGGAAGAACAATATTGGCGTATGCCAAATCACTCACCCACGGAAGAGTATTTGTAAGAATATTAGATAATCCAATAATTATAGAACCTGCTACATATCCAAAAAAAATTTTTTTCCAGCTCAAATTTACTTTTTTAGAAATATTAATAAAAAAAAAAAATGAAAAATCTATACCCGCAATTAAAGCAAGAAAAAAAATGGGTAAATCGATATGAAATACCCCAAGCAAGCAAATTAATAAAATTGGAAATAACCAGCTTAATGAAAATGCAAGAAATTTATTATTCTTTTTTATTAAGAAACTGAAACTTAGTTCAATTAATCTTAACCAAAGCCAAGTAAATAAACCATATAAAAAAAATATTTGATTAAAATTACCAAAAAATGAATCTGATAGAATTGTTATAGAAATTCCACCAAATAAAATCCCTAAAGATAATAAAAAAGATTCTGATGGCTGATTATTATATAGAAATGATAGATTCTTTTTTAAATACAAAATTGACATCCTTTTCCAACATACATCTAATAATCTTAGAAAAAAACATACTTTTACCATGTAAATCCTGTCGCATTAGTATAAAATATGAAAAAAAATACTTATACTTGGCGAAAGTTTAGATATATAAAAGTGCAAAATATGAAAAATATTAAAGTATTACTTTCAGATCCAAGACACGATACTGTCGGCACACACTCCAGCTATATACCAATAAATATTGCATATATTGCGGCTTATCTAAAACATAATATTAAAGATTTTGAAATAGAGATTGAGCTAACAACCACGGTAAAAGAGGTATTTCCACTTCTTGAAAATTGGAAACCGGATATAATAGGTATTTCTAATTATGTCTGGAACTCGGGTCTTGCAAATTCAATTTGTAAATATGCAAAAAAATTAAATTCAAATACATTAACTATCTTAGGTGGGCCTGAATTTCCAGCAGGTACAGGTGCAATAAGAATTGACAATACTCCTAAAGACGCGACTTATGATAAATGTTTTAAATATTTAACAAAAAGACCAGATGTTGATTATTTTGCCTATTCCGATGGTGAAGTAGCATTTTTAGAAATAGTAGAAAGCTTTATTAAAAATAATTTTTCTGTTGAGTCTATGAAAAAAGATGACAAACCAATTAATGGTTGTGCTTCAATTTCTAAAGATGGAAAAAAATTATTATCTGGAAAATATATTCCTAGAATTGGAATGGAAGGTGGAATTAAAGCTGATGGCAGAGATGTTATTCCATCAATTTACACTAGTGGTATGCTAGACAAATATCTAGATGGAAATTATATACCTTCTTTTGAAACTGCTAGAGGTTGTCCTTACTTATGTACATTTTGTGATCAAGGACTTGACGCAAGTAAGATTACAGCTTTTAGCACAAATAGATTGGCAGAAGAGATGATGTATGTTGGAGAACGAATGTCAAAAATTAAAGGTGGAACAAAATCAGTTGCGATTTTTGATTCTAATTGGGGTTTATTTCAAAAAGATGTTGAACTAGCACCTCGTATACTAGAAGTTATGAATAAATATGATTGGCCACAATATATAGATTGTAGCGCTCCAAAAGAAAAAAGAGAAAATATTATTGCAATAAATGACAAATTAAAAAATAGGGTTCAATTAGGTCTTGCAATGCAGTCTCTCAATAACGAGACTCTTAAAGATATCAAAAGAAAAAACTGGGGAAGAGAAAGATATATAGAATTTATTAGAGAAATTGAAAAAAGAGGAAAATCAAATACTTGTGAACAAATAATACCTTTGCCAAACGAAACTGAAGAAACTTACTATGAAGGTATAAAATTTTTGATGGATAACAACGTTAAAACACAAACATATACTCTAATGCTAATATGTGGAACGGAACTAGGAAGAGACGAAGCTGCACGTATTAATGAAATGAAAGTAAAATATAGAATTTTGCCGAAACAATTTGGTGAGTACGATGGAGAAAAAGTTTTTGAAATTGAAAAAGTTTGTGTTGGAACAAAGTCTATGAACTATCAAAGCTATTTGAACTGTAGAAATTACAGCTTTATTGTGAAGCTTCTGGGACAACCAGTATTTTCTCCAATTTATAAATTAACACAAAAAATAGGTATTGGGTGGTATGAATTTTCAAGAGCAGTAACTAAAGTTGTTCAAGAAAAAAATCATAAAAGTCAGCTTAAAAAACTATATGATGAATTTTGTTTTGAGTCTCACAATGAATTATTTGATACTGAAGATGATGCAAAAAAATTTTATTCTATAGATGAGAATTACCAAAAATTGCTAAAAGGTGAAATGGGGGAAAATTTGTTAGGAAAATACTCTGCCAAAGGTCTGCTTTTCTACAATGATGTTTTGAGCACACTTTTTTATGTTATCAGAGAAAAGTTTAAAAATTTTTTAAACACAGAGGTAAATCTTATATTAGATTCATCTGAAAAGTGGTTAAAAAATATTTATACAATTGATGAAATTTTTAGTGATGAAAAAGAAATTGAGGATAAGAAACCTTATAATCTTGACATAGATTTTGATTTACCAAGCTGGTTAAATAAAAGCACAGAGCCTTTACAAAAATTTAAGATTAAAACAACTTATCAATTAGAATATAATTTAAAAAATATTCATTATCTTAGAAATGAAATGAAATCTATTTATACCAACGATAAAGAGCGTGCTTTTAATAGATATTTAATGCACCACGGAATGGAAAAAGGTTCGGGTCTCTTAGAAAGAAGATTTGAAAAAATAGTTAATGTTTAATATTAGAAATATTTAGGTATTTCTTCAAAAGTTTTTACTCATTTAGATTAATTTAATTTTCCCATCTATTTGCATACTTTTCGGAAGTCATCACTGCATCAGGTAAAAATTTTAATAATTTTAGTTTTTTTTTTATAATTTTCAATTTGATTTGGCCTACCCCATCTCTCGGGACAAACTAAGCATGATTTAAAACTTTTTATTATCTTTATATTTTTTTTATTTAAAGGTAATTTAGTTACTGTATCGATCCATAACCATTTAAATTTATTCTTAAATATTTTTGCAGTTTGTATTGTCTCATTTTCAGAGAATCTTATAGCAATATTTTTTTGTCTATTTTTCAAAGATTTAAAAATATAAGGAAATTCAACATCTAATAAAAAATATGATTTAATCTTTGCTTTCTTCACCTTTTTTATTACCTTATCTTCGATACCATCTTCTTTAATGTTCAGAATTAATGTACCATGATTATAGTGTTTAAGAAAATTATCTAAAGTATCGCCAGATTTAAATGGTTCATGATTAAGTATTATTTCAGATTTGTGTGCTCTTAAATCAATCTCAGCACCAAAAATATTTGGAATTTTTTTTAATTTTTTAATTGTATTAACTCGATGAATTATAATTTCCATAGGTGTTTTTTTAAACTAAAATTCAATATAAGAATATATTTTAGTGTATTAATCGTTAATTTAAGTTTACCATAAAATGAACCACCCCCCTTTGCTTTGTCTTTTACTCTATTTTTTACTTTTAAAGGAAATTCTTTAATTGTTAAATCATTTTTTGATGCAAACAAAAGTAGAAATAAATCTAATGAAAAATCATTAGGGCCAAATTTCAAAATTTTTTTTACTAAAATTTTATTAAACATTTTTGGTTGTCCATTGATATCTTGTATTTGAGAACCAAATATGAAATTTACAATAACCGACATACTTTTAGTGAAAAAAATATCTAAAAAAGGCCTATTTTGCCTTCGTCCTTTAACTACTAAATTATGCTTAATTATATTATTATAATTCTTATTAAGAAATTTCATAATATCCTTAATTTCAAACTGTAAATCAGCATGTGTCCAAGAAACAATTTTTCCAGTTGCAAATTTAAGTCCGTATTTTATGCCAAAACCATAACCAATATTTTTTTGGACTCTTACAACTTTGATTCTAGGAAAAAATTTTTTATTATTATAAAGATAATTTTTTGATCCATCAGTTGAACCATTATCTACAATAATAATTTCTATATCCTTATTTTCTGATAAAATTTTATTCGCTTTTTTAAGCAAAATTTTTAGATTATTAATTTCATTATATGAGGGAATAATAATAGATAATTTTTTTTTATTTTTTACCATCTTTTAGCAATTCTCTTGGAGTTCCAAAACTTTTAAAATTTTTTACCTCAATATATTTTACATTATAATTTAGGTTTAATGCACATTTTGCAACAGTGTCCATATAATATTCATTGTTAATTTTGTATTTTTTTTTAATCATTTCATTATAACAATTATGAAATATTTTCTTATTTCTAAAAGTAAAGTTGCCAGTTATTACATAATCATTTTTTGGATTATTGCTTACTTTGTCCTTACAACTTATGTTTTGAATTGAATTATTTTTTTCTTTTTTAACCCAGCCATATTCCTTAAAATTAAGAATATTTTCAATTTTAGATTTATAAACAAATAAAATCAAATCATTTAATTTAATTAATCGATTAAATTTTTTAGTATCAAAGTTAAAAGAAAAATCACATGAACCATAAGTAACAATATCATCATCTTTAATATAATTAGATGCTATTTTGCACGTAGTTGCTTGACCATTAGTTTTCTTTTTAATGTAAATTACTTTACTTTTTCTAAAAAATTTTTTTAAATAATATTTAAATTTATTGTTAGAAACCATCTCCTTTTTACAAATAAAAATATTCTTTTTAGATAAAGGTAGACTTTTAGTTGCATAATAAAACATTGGCTTACCATTAATAATTATTAATGGTTTTGGAGTTTTAAAGCTTTGGTCAACAAATCTTTGTCCTGATCCTGCCATAGCAATTACATTAACTTTTCTCATTTTAATTTAATTTTTAAAATTTTTTTATGTTTATCTTTGTTTATTTCCCATATAGAGAAATTTTTAACTTCTAATTGTTTATTAAAATTTTTTTCTAATAAAAAATCTTTATAAATTTCTTTTATATTTTTTAATTTACTGTTAATTGATGCTATCGTAAAATGAGGAATCCAATCTTTACCAACAAAAGGAAAACCAAATTTTTCGTAATTTGACTGATACTTTTTGTTTTTAAAAACAATATTTCTAAAAATATTCTTATCAATTTTATTAAAGTGATTTAGAATTTTTCTCTGAAATACAATAATTTTTTTATTTTTTTTAATGTTAAAAAAAAGTGTATCTCCATCTGTAAGAGGATCATTATAAAAAATACTTGTTTTTGTTACGTGAATTTTAAATTTATTATACAGGCTCATTTCTTTTTTTAATGCTAAATAAAAATCTTTTTTTATTTTCTTTTTTATATCAAAAACAGCAACCGTAATGTGTAATGGGTGAGAAAGATATTTTTGATTCCCAAATTTTTTTTTTATAGTTTTTTTCCACTTGCTTAAATAGGCAAATTTTTTTTTTGGTGGCTCTATAAATATTCCAATTTTCATATTATGCATTCAAATTATTGAATAAATTAACTCTATCTATATTCGGGATTATTTTATTATTTTTAATAATAAAATTTAATGGTTGGATATGATTAATAGGTATTTTTATCCATAAATGTTTTGGAATTTCAAATATTTTTCCCAAATAAACTCTCAATAGCGCATTATGAGTCACCACTATACATAATTTTTTTTTTGAATCATTTTTCAATTTTTTTTTAAGCATCATTTCAAACTGATTAATTCTTTGCAAAATATCACTATCATTTTCACCAGAAGGAAATCTCGGATCTTTTTTTTCATTCCATTTTAAAATTATGGATGGATATTTTCTTTTAAATTTCGAAAAATCCAAGCCTTCTGCTAATCCATAATTTTTTTCAACTAGATGATTGCTTAGAATGATATTGTCTAAATTTTCGAAAGTTTGAGCTGTTTCTAAAGATCTTTTGAGAGTACTAGAGTAAACAATTTTTTGTTTTATCTTTTTAAAAAAATTTAATTTTTTTGAGATATCTTTTTTATTAATTATACTTGGATTACGTCCAATACCTAAAAAGGTACCATCATTATATTTAGTTCTAGCGTGTCTTAAAAAAATTAAATCTTTTTTTTTATAATCAATTAAATAATTTTGAAAATTTTTAATAAAGTTTTTTAAGAAATGAATTTGATTAAATCTTAACCTACTATCATTATTTTTTTTAAATTTTTTTAGTAAATTAAAATTTTTTAAATAAAAATTATACTTATTTGCAAATATCGTTTTAAATATTGATTTTATCTCTATATCAGATGGAATTTTATTTTTTTGATTTTTAAATTTGTAGAAATTAATAATTAAAAATTTACATAAATGAAAAGAAAATTCTACTTTGTGTTTATCATTAATTCTAAATTTTTTATTTGCTAATTTATAAAAGTTTTTTTGAAATATATATTTTTGATAAGAAATATGATTCTTATTTAAATTGTTTAAATAAGAATTTATACCTCGTCTAGATTTAAAAAAATCTATTAGCTGAATTTTTCCTACTGGAAATATTTCTTTAAGTGATTTACCTATATAGTTTGAACTTCTCTCCCAATCAAAGCATGTGAACGGACTCTTTAAAACATGTTCAATATGACTTTTAATGTCATAAATCATAGCATGAAAAACAATATTATTATTAGTATTAAATTTTAATGGTCCAAAAGTTGGATTAATTAGAGTTTTTAAATGTCCTAAATTGTATTTTTTTAAATTTAATTTAGTAATTTTTTTCAAACATTCTTGATAATTATTTTTATTAAATTTTTTAAGAATTATCACTATATCTATATCACTAAAGTCTTTAGATCTTTTATCTTCCCAAAAAGAACCTACCAACGTAACAGATATAACATTTTTATTTTTAATAAGACTTTTAAACAAATCCTTTTTTAATTTTTTTTTTTCTCTATTCGTAAACAGCATTGTTTAAATATATCTACCAAAAGTCTTTAATCGCATTATTTGTTCTCTAGGATCTTTGCTATTTAAAACATCAGAACCTGATATTATATTTTCAACATTCATTTTTTTTATATTTTCTCTATTAATTCCACCGTCAACAAACAAATTAATTTTTTTTCTTTTTTGAATTTCATTGATTTTACTTATTAAATCAAAACTTTTTTCTAGGAATTTTTGACCTGAATATCCTGCTTCAGGTATTGATAAAATCATTATATTTCTAAACTTATTTGTGATTGACTCTAGCTCATTGTCATAATTATTTATTGCGTGTAAAACTATTCCTAATTTGCAATTTAAGTTGTCAAATAAGTTTATTACATCGTTTAGATTTTCATCTATTTCTTTATGAATAAAGATTAAATCCGAAAATTTTGAAACATTTTTAATAAGTTTAATAGGGTTTTTTGACATTAAGTGAGTATGTACCTCTTTATTTTTCCAATATTGTTTAATTAAGTTATATTTTTCATAATTGATGGGTTTTGCATCTTTAACAAATGTTTCATCAACTATATCAACATGAATAAAATCAGGGTAAATACCAATTTTTTGAAAAATATTATGAACATCAGAGTCTTTAGATGCATATATTGCTACACCTAATTTTGCTGAATTCTTAAATGAAAATTTTTTATGGAGTAAATATGCAAAAATAAAAACAACTCCAGATATAATCAGCCTTTCAATTTCATAACTATAAAAAATATCAAATTTAAAATTAGTAAAATTATTAATAAAAAATTGTAATGAAATTGAAAATATGGAAATTAAAAAATAGTAAACTAAAGCTTTAGCAAGTAAATTTTTTTTAATAAAAAAGTTTAATTTTATGTTTAAGAAAAAAGCAATTAATATACCAATAATAATACTTAAAATAGTACTAGGAACCTCATTGAAATTGATATTGACTAAAAAATTTCTTATTGCTAGTTCACAAATAATAGAAAAAAAACCAATAACTGTATAAATAATGACGTGTCTAAATCTATAAAAAATAAATGTTAGTTCTTTTAATAGATATGAACTAATCATTATTGACCATAATATCTTTTTGGACCGTGTTTTCTAAAAAAATGTTTGAATATTTGATCTTTACTTATTTTACCTTTTTTTCCTAACACAGTTGTATATAGAGCAATCTTTGCTACAAATTCCATTAATTCCAAATTTTTTAACGCATCCTCACAAGAGGATCCCCATGAGAAAGCGCCGTGAAATCTTGATAAAACGCCAGGGCATGTATCTGGATTGTATTTCTTTTTATTTAATATTTCTATGATCGACAGACCAGTATTTAATTCGTAATTTTTTTTAATTTTATTACTTTTTAACTCGTTTGTTATTGGTATATCACCCTTCCAATAATCTGCATGCGTAGTTCCTAAAATTGGTATTTTTTTTCCTGCTTGAGCCCATGCAGTTAAAAATGTTGTATGTGAATGAGCAATTCCTTTAATATTTGGATATTTTTTATATAATATTCTGTGGGTTTCAGTGTCAGAAGATGGTTTTAATTTACTATTAACACTTTTTCCATTAGCTACATTAACTACAGTCATATCTTTGCTTTTAATTTTGTTTAAGTTAACGCCCGATGGTTTTATAACAAAAAGATCTTTATTTATTCTTTGACTCACATTTCCAAATGTTTGGATTGATAGTTTTTTGGATATTAGAAGCTTATTAGATTTTAAACATTTTATTTTATTAGTATTGATTTGAAGCTTCATTTTAAAATAAAGTCTATTATATTTATTTTTTTATTTTGTTTAAAATTGATTTATCATTATTAATAAATTTAATATACAAATTATTAAACAAATTTTTTTCCTAAACAATCAAAATAGTTGATTTTTCTTAAATTTATAAATTTATCATAGTGGAAATAATTACAGTATCTATAGAAGCTTTTGTTTTATTATTTTATTAAATTTTAAATTTTTGAATTATGTCTTTGTAATAAGGATCATTCTCAAAAGAAGCGATCCTTTTATAATTTTGAATTAATTTTTTTGAAAACATTTTTCTTTGATCTTTGGAAATAACAACTTTAGAAATGAATTCATGAAAAATATTACTATTTTTTAAAACGTTGTGCTGTTTTTTGGTCTCAAAATAATACAATACTTTTTTTGCTTTTAAAGACTGTGCTTTGCTTAATTTTTGAATACTCATTATATTTTTAATTAAATTAAAATATTTTTTTTTGTTACTTGGCTGAAGTGATAATCCTAAATTTGAGTAATGAGCTATACCTGCTGTAATTGAATATTTTCTCTGACATGCAAATTCCAATCCTATTGATCCCCTAAGTGTTATTACATGGTCACACACAAAAGTTAAATTAAATGAACTTAAATTTTTTGGACACATTATAATCTTTGAATTATCGATTTTTTTTACAAGTCGTTTTACAATTCCATTTTCATTATATACGGCGCTTGATGGATGTGGTTTTACTAGCCATAGAATATTTTTTGTGTCGGCCTCTTGATTTATAAATAGTAATGTTTCTTTTAAGTGTGAATAATAATCAGCAAAAATCATATCAAGACCACTATCATGTGGCGCATCACTAAACGCATGTGGAGCAATTAAAATAATTTTTTTTATTTTTTCATTTTTATTAACATTTATTTTTCTTAATAATTTTTCTTTATTTAAAAAAATTTTAGATTTATCATTTTTTAAATCTTTAGGTCCTGTCAAATTAAATACGGTATTAGCTTTAGATCTCTTATTGATAAATTGATTTAAAAATTTGGTGCTTTTTTTTTTAGTATAATTAATGAACTCTTTGGTTTTTACTTTTTTTTGAAGTACTAAGTTTTTACCAAATTTAATTCTAAAATAATCGTGAATAATATAATAACTATCCCCTCTTTGACTAATCGATAATTCAATTACTTTTACTTTTTTAATTGCACCTATTCTAGTTGCTATTCCAACATTAGCTGCTTTTCCTGAAGTGCCTGTAAAAATTATTTTTGGCTTTAATTTTTTAAAAAAAATTAAAAAATCATATGTTTTGAAAATCGTAACAAATAAAATTTGCACAAATTTTAAATCAACTTTTGGATTTAAATATCTATGTTCTAATCTGATAGATTGATCGTATATCAAGTCTCCCACATAAATATCTTTAATTTTAAAATTGTTAATAAATTTTTCAAATCCAAAAAATTTAATTAAAATAATAGCTCTTATTGAGTTTAGTATTGTTTTTACAATAAAACTAAATTTAGTAATTAAAAACTTAATACTTAAGCCAAAATAATATTTCTTAAAACCGAAGGCTTTGTAAAAGTTGATAATTTCAGAATCTTGTTTTTTTTCTGAAAAAATTAATACATTGCTTTTATATCCCTTGTTTAATGCCAGGGCTGCTACAGCTAATTGGAATGCATGTGGAAATCTACCTCTGTCAATGACAAAAATAGATTTGTTAGATTTTTCATATTCTTTATATATTTTTTTATTAATCTTAAGAAACTTTTCAAAATACTTATTCATAAAAATTTAATTAATTTTTTTTTTCATTTTATGAAAGTTTTTTATTTCATTAATTACATATAACTGTTGTTTTTTTGTTAAATTATAATGAATTGGTAGGCTAATCGCTGATTTATAATAACTCATAGAATTTTCAAATTTTTTTATTTTAAACTTTTTTGTTTTAAAATAAGGGTGTAAAAAAATTGGTATATAATGAATGTTGACCAATATTTTTTTTTTCCTTAAGTACTTAAATAATTCTAAATGAATTTTTTTATCAACTAAAATAATAAACAAATGTTTTGCAGAAAATACATTTTTTTTGTTTGATTGAAATTTTATTGGTAATCCTTTTAATTTTTTTTTGTATATTGATGAAATTTGACTTCTCTTAATTAAAAATCTATTAATTCTTTTTAATTGACTTATACCTAGTGCTGCATGCACATCGCTTAATCTGTAATTATATCCTAACTGTTGTTGTTGATATACCCACGGTCCATCAATTTTTCCTTTAAAATCTTTATAATTTCTTACTATTCCATGTTCTCTATAAATTTGCATTTTATTTGCTAAAGTCTTGTTGTTAGTTAATGCCATACCTCCCTCGGCTGTTGTTATTGATTTTATTGGGTGGAAACTAAAAACTGTAATATCGGAATATTTACAACTCCCTACTTTACTTTTTTTATATCTTCCTCCTAGAGCATGTGAGGCATCTTCAATAATATTAAAATGATATTTTTTTGATAAATATTTTATTTTCTCCATATCACAAGCCTGACCACCTAAATGTGTTGGAATTAATATTTTAGGTAATTTGCCTCTTTTTTTTGCCGATATTAGTTTTTTTTCTAAATCCAAAACGGAAAGATTGAAAGTTTCAGGATCAATATCTACAAAGTCAACTTTTGCACCACAATAAAGTGCACAATTTGCCGATGCTACAAAAGTAATTGGAGTAGTCCATAAAATATCATCTTTTCCCAGCCCAAGAGCTAAACATGCGATATGCAATGCAGATGTAGCACTGTTTGCCGATACGGCAAATCTACTATTAGAATATTTGCTTAATTCTTTTTCAAATCGTTTAACGATTGGTCCACTTGTTAAAAAATCTGATTTTAAAACACTTACAACATTTTTAATATCTTTATTATCAATACTTTGTCTGCCGTAAGGAATTATTTTTTTATTCATTAATTGTTTTTTAAAAAATAAATTGAACTGTACAGTTAATACATTTTTAGTTATATATCTATAATAATTAATGATTATAGCCCTCGTGCCTGCCAGATCTGGAAGCAAAAGAATTAAGGATAAAAATATATTACGAATAGGTAAAAAACCTTTGATGATTAATTCGTTAGAAATATGCAAAAAAAGTAAAATTTTTGACAAAATACATCTGTCAACAGACTCTAAAAAATATTCAAAAATTGCTAGAAAATTTGGTTATGAGCCAGATTTTTTAAGAAGTCGCAGATTCTCAAAAGATAATACACCATTAATAGAAACTCTAAGAGAAGAACTCAAAAATTTTAAAAAGTTAGGATATAAAGTAAAAGAAATTTGCATTATATCCTCAACATCTCCATTTTTAAAAGCAAATGATATTATTAAAGCGAGAAAGCTTTTTTTAAAATTTAAAAAAAAATATCCAGTTATTTCCGTATGCGAGTTTCCTGCAAAAATTGAAAGAGCTTTAAAAATGAATAAAAATTTTCTTCAATTTATAAATGAAAAAAATATTACAAAAAAAAATCAAAATTTTACTAGTTCTTTTTTTCCAACAGGGCATATTGCTTATTATAATGCAGAATATTTGTTAAAAAGTAGTAATGATAAGTTCAAATATCTACCTTTATTTATTGACAGATTAAAAGCAATAGACATAGATGAGCCAGAAGACTTAAAAACTGTAAAAAAGTTAATAAAATTTTTTCATTAATTTTCTGAAAAAGTATTTATTTTATTTGATAAATTCATTTTTTTAATTTCATTTATAGTTAAAAATTTTTGATTAGTTCCAGAATTATATTCAAAGTCTAATTCAACATCTTCACCCACTTCATTTAGTTTATTTTTTTTATAATCTTTCTTCGATCTATAAAATTGGCTGCTTGGTGTTATTAAATAATAATCTTTAAATTTAAAGACATAAGGAGCATCATCTGTTGAACACATTATTTCGTGTATTTTTTCCCCTGGTCTAATACCAACAATTTTTTGTTTTAAATTTGGAGCCATAGCTTTAGCAAGATCAGTAATTTTTATTGAGGGTATAATTGGTATAAATATTTCCCCTCCAATCATCCTTGAAAAAGATTTTTCGACTAAATTAATTCCTTGTTCAATATCTATCCAAAATCTAGTCATTGATGGATGTGTAATTGGTAAAAATTTTTGTTTTTTTTTAATAAGTTCTGAAAAAAAAGGTACGACTGATCCCCTTGATCCTACAACATTACCATACCTAACAACTGCAAATTGAGTAATTCCTCCTCCAAAATTATTACCAGAAATAAATAATTTATCTGAAGCAAGTTTTGAAGCTCCATATAAATTAATAGGATTTGAGGCTTTATCAGTTGACAGTGCAATAACTTTTTTCACTTTATTCTTAAGTGCAGCAAGGATTACATTTTCAGCACCATTAATATTTGTTTTGATACACTCAATAGGATTATATTCTGCAGCCGGAACTTGTTTCAAGGCTGCTGCATGTATTACATAGTCTACACCTCTTAAGGCCAATTCTATACGTTCTTTGTCTCTAACGTCCCCTAAAAAGTATCTTATACATTTATTTTTTTTTACATCAAAAACTTGCGACATCTCAAACTGTTTCATTTCATCTCTTGAATAAATGATTATTCTTTTTGGCTTATATTTTTTTAAGAGTAGTTTTGTAAAATTTTTTCCAAAGGAGCCTGTACCACCAGTGATGAGAATACTTTTATTATTAAACATTTTTTATTTTTGATTAACCAATATTTTATTAAAATTAGTTACGCTGATGTAGATATCACAAAATTAATCTATATTCAAAATTATAAATCTAATCTATCGATCATTTTTTTTATATAATCCATTTTTGCCTTCGAACTAGTTAAATACCATCCTCCACCTATTACATTCAAATTTTTTGACATTTTTTCAAATTTCATGAATTTCTTATAATCATCTGTCGTGAAAAGTATATGTCTGATCTGTTTAGCTATATGCGCTGGCTCCGAGAAAGATAAGTTATAACTAAATTGAGATAATATTTCAGAAGCAAATTTTAATTCCTTTTTTGTATCATTTTTTTTCTTATTTAAAACAAGCTCAATAACTACCTTATTTTTTCCTTTAAGATTGTAAAAGTAAATTCTAAATATATTGCTCTTTTTAGAAAAGACTTGAATATAACGATTTTTTAATTTTGTTTCATTTTCCTTTAAATCAAATGCATATATTTCAGTTTTAATTATCGGGTTATCTAACTTTCCAATTTGCATACAACTTATTAAAGGAACAGGGTTTGATGCCCAGATAAAATAATCTACTTTTACCTCTTTCTTAGATGATGTTAATACAAGTTTTTTATCAATTTTTTTAACAGTTATTTTTTTTGATAATTCAATTTTTACTTTTTTGCTTTCTAAGTATTTTTGTAAAAACTTGAAAAATAAATCATATCCTTGTTTAGGGATACAAAATTTATTATTGGATCTATTAAAATTCGGGACTCCAAGTAAAGAGTCTAGTAATTTAGACTTTTTTTTGAGTTTTAAAATTTTTTTATCATCATTTTTGAAATGTATTCTACCAAATCCTAATACATGACTACATTCATCATGTAGTGTTGCAATTTTATTTTCAAATTTTAAACTCCATGAAATCAAATTTTTACTTACTGATAAAGGATATTGATTAATTCGTTCTAGTAGATTTTTAATTTTACTAGGTAAATAATTTTTTTTTTTGAAATCATTTGTGCTTACCGGATGAGCGAAATCATCTGATATATGTTTTTTAGTAAATATATCGGTGTAAGAACCATAAAATAAATTTTTAGTATATAGAATCTTGTTAAAAAATTTTTCTTTTTTAATAAGATTTATCAACAATGAATTTGGATCCAAATAGTTTGGACCATTAAAATAAGTTTTATTATCAAAAGTTAAATCTTTTGCGACTCCACCTAGATACTTGTCTTTTTCATATATTGTAACATCGTGACCCTTACTTCGAAGATATAATGCTGAAGCACAACCAGTTAAACCACCACCAATTATTGCAAATGATTTTTTTTTCATTTGATTTATAAAAAAGATTTTTTCATGGCAGTACCTTTTTTCAGAGCTTTTTTTGATTTTTTGCCAATAATTGATTCATAAAACTTTGGATGCAATCCTAGTCCTGGTCTGATAACTTTTAAATTTGATTTTGTAAATTTTTCATTTTTTTTAATATCTTCTGCTACATATATTGATCTTCTATATTTTAAGTATTTTATTTCAGATTTTGTTGCCTCTATCTTAATTTTTCCAAGACTTTCATGTGCTGACCTGCTTTCATTAACTAAAGATTTGAATTCATCTGGCTCCAAAGAAAAAAAGCTATCTATTGCGCCATCTTTTCTATTTAACGTTAAATGTTTTTCTATTACTGATGCTCCTAATGCTATCGCAGCAATTGATACTCCAATACCTGGCGTATGATCCGATAAACCTACATCACATTTATATCTTTTTTTAAGGTACGGAATGGTTAAAATATTGCTTTCTTTTGGTTTTGCTGGATATTCTGTTGTGCACTTTAAAAGAGTAATATTTTTGGCACCTAATTTTCTTACATAAGAAACTACTTCGTCTAACTCCTTGATACTTATCATTCCAGTTGAAATAATTATAGGCTTATTCGTTTTTGCTACTTTTTTTAACAATGGAAAATGAATATTTTCAGCTGAGGCTATTTTATAAAATGGAACTTTTAAACTTCCTAAAAAGTCAACTGCTCTTTCATCAAATGGACTGCTAAAAAAAATAAGTCCTTTTTGTTTTGCCCTTTTAAATATTTTACTATGCCATTCCCAAGGAGTTTGAGCTTTTTTAAAAATTTCAAATAGTGTTTTATTCCTCCAAACACCAGCTATTTTTTTATCTTTAAGTAAAAATTCACCTTTTTTAATGTTTAATGTCATACTTTCAGGCGTAAAAGTTTGTAATTTTACCGCGTCCACTCCTGCTTCTGCTGCAGCATCAATCAATTTAAGCGCTCTCTTTAAAGATTGTTTATGGTTGCCAGATATTTCAGCAATTATAAGTGGTTTTTTGTATTTCATATACTTTTAATTAGTGATTTTCTTTTTTTGATCTTAGTTTGATAAACATATGTTGTGAATTCATAAGGCAGTTTTTTGTTTTTAATTAGATAATCATGTCTTAAAGAAACTAAAGGAGATAACTCGGATTTACAAAAGTTAAATATTTTTTCAGGTTGTGCATAATATAATTTTTTGTCAAAGTAATCTACGTATGAAGTTATATTGTTAAATGCTATTGCTTTATTAGTTTTTTTGAACAAAATTTTTAATGTTTTTTTCATCCAATTAAAATTTTGATCAATTTTATTATTAAAGGTTCCATTAATTATGACATAATCAAATCTTTCATTAATTTTACTTGATAAAATGTCTTTATTTTCAAATCGTATATTTTTGTATTTTTTTCGTGCAAAATTTATCATTTTATTAGAGATATCATAACCCACGTATTCACCTTTAAAATTCATTTTTTTTTTTAAATAAGAATACAAAAAACCAATACCACATCCAAAATCTAAAATTTTTGCATTTTTTAATTCTCCAACTTCAGCTAATATTGATAATCTTTTTTCTAAAGTTTTAACGTCAAGTTGCCCTACACTTTTTGGCGAATTGCCGTATTTATCCAAATTTTTGTCGTACTCTTTTGAAATCTTGCTAAAAATTTTAGCATAACTATTTTTTACATTTTGCATTTTGTCAAAAATATTATTTGTGAAGATCTTTTGCTAGCTTAATTAATTGTTTATCTTTTTTTACTATCTCTTTAAATATTTTTTTTGCTTCATTGGGTGAGTGTTTAAATGCTAGCCTCAAAATATCTATCCAATTTTTATTATTCTTAGATCTTACTTTTTCAATATTATTAAAGATTTTTTCGTATTTTTTATTAGTTTTCATAATGTATTTATCGTTTCATTTTTTTTATTACTTCCAGAATTAAATCTTCCTGGCCTGCCACTGCTTTTCTTCTGCCAAGTTCAAAAAAAACATCTCTTGGATTTACTTTATGCTTATTTGAATGTTTTACCACATGCTTGATAAATCCAGAAAACACACCAGATAATCCAGAAACTATACTTGTTGAACTTATCGATGGGATAACTTTCATCAAATGTTTTTCTGCAATATCTCCACAATCTAATATCCTATAAAGATCAATATTAGTTTTTATACCTAATTTGTTAAATACAGCTATTAAAACTTCTAATTGAGCATTTCCTGCTCCTGCTCCAAAACCTCTTGCACATCCATCAATCATTGAGGCTCCTGACCTTACTGCCTCTACAGAGTTTGTAATTGCTAATCCCAAATTATTATGTGCATGAAAACCCAAAGGGATTTTAGGTAATCTTTTTTTTAAAAAACCAATTTTTTCATTAACATTTTTTGGTAAATATGCCCCCGCTGAATCCATTAATATAATTCCTTGAGCTCCATATTTTTTCATTTTTTTTGCTTCTTGAAATAAAATTTCTTTTGAAGTCATGTGGCTCATCATTAAAACTCCAAAAACTTTACGATTATTTTTTCTGATAAGTTCTATGTGTTTTTGAGTTATATCAGCTTCTGTGCAATGAGAAGCTACTCTGAAAACATCTACACCTATTTTAATTGCAATCTTGATATCTTCAATCGTTGCAAATCCTGGAATGATATGGACACCTAATTCACTTTTTTTTAAAAACTTTCTTGCAATCTCTAGCATTTTTGCGTCTGTTAAATTAGAAAGACCAACTTGAATTGATGAAGCGCCAATTCCATTTCCATGACCAACTTCAACAATATCTGTGCCTGCTTTTTCAGATGCTTTACAATACATCTCTATTTGGTTTTTATTAATTTGATGCTTTATTGCATGATTCCCGTCACGGAGAGTTGCATCACTAATAACTATTTTTTTGTATCTCTTTTGCATAATGCTCTCCAGCAGCAATAGCTGCACAGTTAATAATATCTAAATTACCAGCGTATTTAGGCAGATAATCTCCTTTACCAATTGTGCTAGTCTTGATGCTCATCACATCATCTATAACAGTTGGTTCAATAATCATTTTATGGCCTTTTACATATTTTGTCATTCTTATTATTGTTTTCTTTAATATTTTGTTAAATTTTTTAAGCTCAGTTTTATTTATATTTTTTTTAATTTTTGCATAAGTTGTTGTCTGCATATTTATACAAGGCTCTGCTGGATTTAAATTCAAAATTGCTTTAGTATTTTCAATTCCTGAAAAATATTTAATTGCTCTTTGAGTTGTGTAAATATATTCATCTAAATTTAATCTTGTAGCAGGTCCTGCACTTTTTGATGATATGGTTGATACTGTTTCAATATATTTAATCTTTTTTTTAAAAATCTTGGCTAAACAATAAGCTACAGGAACTGAAGATTGAGCACCACATGATACCATATTTAATTCAATGGATTTATTACACTCTTCCAAGTTTAAAACTGGAATACACATATATCCATTTTGGGTAGGCGTAAGATTAATGATCTTTTTATTTAAATCTTTAAAAACCTTTTCATTTTTTTTATGAAACTTTGCAGAAGTACAATCAAATATAATATCAAACTTGTTTGATTCTTTGATTAAAGAATTGATGCTTTTATTAGATATAATTAAATCTTTAAATTTTTTATTATTTTTTTTCAAAACAATTTTTTTTATTGCTTTTATGCCAGGTGAAAAATTACTTCTACCTGAAAACAAAACACAATTTAAATAAGGAGATTGGAAAATTTTAAAAAGTAAATCTGTTCCAATATTTCCAGTGCCAAGTATTGCAACATCAATTTTTTTTTTCATTTTTACTATTTTTATTAAATATTTAAGTATAATTTCCGCGAGATATACTACAAAGAATTATTTAAATATATATAATTAAAACAAATTAACTCTTATATATTTTTCAGGATTTTTATAAAGACTGAGCATTTCTTTTTGATTTTTAAATTTTAAAATAAAATTTCCTAGAATATGCTGTGAGTTACTATATTTTTTTATTTCATCCCCTTTTCTTACAAAAATATTAGATTTTATTATTTTTGATTTAATTTTTTTACTTATAAATAAGTTTTTAAAGACTCCTGTTTTCAATGAATGAACCATGAAACTTGACCAATATCCTCTACAAGATTTCATAGATAATTTTTTTAATTTAATACCTAATGCAGTATCAACAGTATATTTAATAAGATCTATATTTGTAGACTTTTTAATTAGTTCAGCAAGTAATCCACCTCCATTCCTAGGTGCAATTTCTAAAAAAAAAGGATTATCATTTTTATCAAATATCAAATCGAAATTTAAAGCTCCATTTTTTATGCCAAGTAAATTAATTAATCTTTGTGTTTC
>MDSV01169517.1_pt1 | contig 20653 bp, 19 predicted proteins | sample 810851 | NCBI WGS metagenome assembly MDSV01 (sample SAMN05326640, study PRJNA326480) | marine metagenome | isolation source: seawater | place: Atlantic Ocean: North East | collected 2012 | reverse complement strand
TCCCATAGCCCCTGCTTGAATAACTAATTCAGCAGCTTCAGGTATAGACATAAAATATCGTATTACTTCAGGATGAGTTACAGTTACAGGGCCTCCTGCTTTTATTTGTTCTTGAAATAGCGGTATTGCAGAACCGGAAGAGCCTATTACGTTACCAAACCTAACCATAATCATTCTAGTTGAAGCTTCCACAGCAAGAGATTGAAGTATTAATTCCGAAAATCTTTTAGTTGCACCCATAATATTAGTAGGTCGAACAGCTTTATCTGTAGAGATTAAAACAAAAGTATCTACTTCAGCCTCTATTGCTGCTTCAGCGCAGATTTTTGTTCCATGTATATTATTTAAAACAGCCTCAAAAGGATTTTCCTCTACCAAAGAAACATGTTTATAAGCAGCTGCATGATAGATTGTATTTACAGAAAATGCTTCGCAAATATCTTTTATTCTACTTTTGTTTGTAACACTCGCTAAAACTGAAAAGAATTCAGTATGTGATGTACCTAACTCTAGCTCTTTTTTTATAGAGTACAAAGCAAACTCATTTGAATCTAGAAGAATAATCTTTTGGGCATTATTTTTAGCTACCTGTCTAGAAATTTCAGATCCTATAGACCCCCCTGCACCGGTTATTAAAACTACCTTTTCTTTAATATTTCTTTGTAATAATTCTCTATTTGCTGGAACTTCTGACCTTCCAAGTAAATCCGATATATCTACTTCTTTTAGTTCAGAAACGGAAACATTTCCTTGAGCTAAATCAGCCAAGCCAGGCAGAATTCTTACCTTAACAGCAAATTGCTCTATTTCTTTTAAAAGATTTTTTAAAACTACTTTAGATGCAGATGGCATTGCTATTAAAACTTCATCTACCTTTTTTCTTTTAAATAGCTTTTCTAGTTGGTTTGGTGGTAGAACTTTTACCCCAACCAAATACGAATCATGTAATGACTTATTGGCATCAATAAATGCTACTGGCTCCATTTCCTTACTCACCCTTAGTGCGCTAGCAAGTTGTATTCCAGCAGAACCCGCTCCATATATAACAACTCTTTTTTCTGATTTTCTATCTGAGAGATAATAATTTGCTGCCAATCTTGAGCTCAATACTAAAAAAGAAAAGGTAATCAATCCTACAGCCCAGTCCTTGGTATTAAGTAAAAAGCTATACTCAGTTAAAAAAAGAGTGTTCCAGATAAGAATTAATAAAGCATTGATCCCAAGAAGGATCAGAACAGATGCAGTAACTGATTTGAAGAGAATAAAGATCAAAGAAGTGTCAATAAATCTTATAATTGAGCCGTAGACACCAAAAAGCCAAAATATACTAACTGTGAGAAATGGTATGAACAATATTCTAAGAGTATTAAATATGTCCAACTGGAAAAAATTTAGATCACTCAATATCAAAGAAAACATTATGGATAATGAGATTGCCAGAAAGTCTGTAGATAAAACTATTAGTTTTTTAGTTCTTCTAGACGAAGAAATTAAAATCGACTTAAAATCCATAGTTTAATTTCAATGAGAAATATCTTCCTTTTTAAATACCTTCAATATTGTCAGCCAGATTATATAGAAATCAAAAGAAATAGAACTTCTTTCAAGATATTCTTTATCGAATTCAACTTTTTTAGCAACTGTTAGTTCATCTCTGCCATTTACCTGAGCCCATCCAGTAAGGCCCGGCTTTAAATTGTCTACGAAGTGCATCTTTCTTAGATTGATAAGATCATCTTGATTAAATAAAGCTGGTCTAGGGCCAACGAAACTCATGTCGCCTAATAATATCGAAAAAAGTTGTGGTAATTCATCTAAGCTTGTCTTTCGGAGGAATTTCCCTGTTGAAGTATAATAGTCAGAAGGATCTTCAATTAAGTGAGTTGCAACTTGAGGAGTTTCAACAATCATTGTCCTAAACTTCGGCATCTTAAAAATACAGGAATCTTTTCCGATACGATTTGACCAGTGCAAAGCTCCTCCTCTTGAATCGAAATTGATTAAGATTGCTATTATCAGCATAGGCAAAGATAAAATTACTAGAAGTAACGCAGCAAAAAAAATATCAAATAACCTCTTGAATTTCATTTTCTTTTTTTATCTTCGAGAATTGATTCAATCATAAATAGATCTTTTATTTATTGAACATCTCTATAAAAGACTCTCTATTCTGGAGTGAAGAGATTCAACCGAAAAATTATATTTTGCAAATCTCTTACCATTTTTACCTAACTCTTTTCTAGATTCTTGGCTAAGGGAGTTACATTTTTGTAGTAAGAGCGCAAAACCCTGTGTATTCCCAGAATTAACAGCAAAGCCGCAATTTGCTTCTGCAATTAATTCAGCGGCTTCACCATTTATCATTGCCAAAATTGGCTTACCGGCATTCATGTAAGTCTGCATTTTTCCAGGTAATGTTATTCTTCCACCGGGACTATCTGATAAAGATAAAAGTAAATAATCTGCAGAATTATAAAAAGAAGGCATATAGTCTTTGTCAAAACGCCCTAAAGTATGAACAACATTACATAGTTCATAATCCTTAATTAGGTTGTCTAATTTAACCTTGTATCTACCATCTCCCAAAATAATAAAACGCATATCTTCTTTTGATGAAGCAAGCTTAAAACTTTTTAATACACTAGGGAAATCTTGAGCTTCACCTATATTTCCTGCAAACAAGAATACTGTTTTACCTTTAAATTGAGACATAATTTTTGTTATGGCATTTTTTATATCAAGGTCAGTTTCTTTAGATTCTAAATATGTGTCTTCTACCCATTGCGGGAAATAGAATATCTTTTTTTCATCCATTTCCATCTCTAAAAGTCTTTTTTTAAAACCTTTAGAGCCAATCAGCAATAAATCGGCTGATTTATAAATTTTTTTGCTCAAAAGATCTATAAATCTATAGACCATTCCTTTGGTTTCTATACCTGCAAAATTTAAACTATCGGGCCATAAATCCAAAATCCACAAATAAAGAGGTGCCCTAAAAATCTTGCTTGCAACAATTGAAGGAATACTCGAAGAGATAGGGGACAATTGAACAGATAATATAAAGTCATATTCCTTATTTTTGAGATTTCTTAAGATATAAAAAGTACAAAAAAATACAAAAGAAAGATAGTTCAACACTAGAGAGAATTTGCTCTTTCCTCTTGAAAACTGAAAACATCTGTAAACCTTAAGGCCATCAAAATCATTAAAAGAATTTGAATTAATATAGAAGTCTAGAAATAATTCCTTATTAGGATATTGAGGGGTACTGGTCAAAACTTCAACTATGTAACCAAGATTTTTCAGATTGGAGGCAAGTTCATTAGAACGAAAATCTTCTGGCCAAAAATATTGACTTATTATTAGGACTTTCTTAGAACTAATGATTATTCCTGCTAAAACTTTTTCCAAACAATTCTATTAACATAATCGGTGTAGCTATGGATGATCCTGACAATTTTTTCAGATACATTTTTTGCTCTGTAATCACTGACCTCATTTAATTTGCGTGGCCAGTCCTTACCCTGATCTTCTAAAATATCAAGTGCTTGCATAATTCTCTCAGCTTCTAGACCTGTCATCATTACAGAAGCCTCTTCCATACCCTCAGGCCTTTCGTGAGCTTCGCGTATATTTAGAGCAGGAAAATTTAAAATAGAAGATTCTTCAGTTATGGTGCCGCTGTCAGATAATACGGCTTTAGCAGACTTTTGTAGTTGATTGTAGTCACTAAAGCCAAGAGGTTTAAGTAACTTTATTTTATCATCGAACTGAATCTTTTGAGAGTCTATTCTCTTCTGAGTTCTTGGATGGGTTGAAACAATTACAGGTAGTTTAAAATGATTAGAAATTGAGTTAAGAGTTTCTGCAAAAATCATTAAGTTTTCATCTGAATCAATATTTTCTTCTCTGTGAATGCTAACCAAAAAGAACTGATCATCAGTTAAGTCCAAGGATGAAAGTATTTTAGAGCTTTCAATTTTATCTTTATAATATTCCAAGACTTCACCCATAGGACTGCCTGTTTTTATAACTGTATCCGGTGCGATACCTTCTCTTAATAAGTATTCTCTAGCTATAGAACTATAAGTAAGATTTATATCTGCAGTATGGTCTACAATCCTTCTGTTTATTTCTTCAGGCACTCTCATATCAAAACACCTATTTCCTGCTTCCATATGGAAAGTTGGTATCTTCCTTCTTTTTGCAGGTATGACTGATAAACAACTATTTGTGTCTCCCAAAACTAAGAGAGCTTCAGGATTTATTTCCTCTAATGCTTGATCAACACTTATTATCACATTTCCTATTGTAGAAGATCCTGTCTTGCCAGCTGCATTGAGGAATCTATCTGGTTTTCTGATTTCCAGGTCCTCAAAAAAGATATCATTTAATTCGTAGTCATAGTTCTGACCGGTATGAATAAAAGTATGTTCACAATATTTATCAAGGGCTGCAATAACTCTTGAGAGCCTTATAATTTCTGGCCTAGTTCCGACAACAGTTGCAACCTTTAATTTATTCATCTATACACTCTCGTTATATGTGTCCGGATTGTTTTGGTCAAATATTTCATTCGCCCATAACATTACTATTAAATCCTCTGACCCTATATTTTTAATATCATGAGTCCAACCTGGAACAGTTTCAACAATTTCAGGTGATTCTCCTGATGTCTCTAAAAAATACTTTTCATCCGATATTATATTCCTAAAGCCAAACTTTGCTTTTCCACTGATAACTAAGAATTTTTCTGTCTTGCTGTGATGATAGTGACCTCCTCTGGTTACTCCGGGGTGGGCTGTGAAAAAAGAAAATTGTCCGGAATTTATTGTTTTAAGCATCTCAACAAATATACCTCTTTCATCTTTATGCGATTCTACGCAGTAAGAAAAATCCTTAGGCTTAAGATAACTCACATATGTAGCGTACAGCGCTCTAAGGATACCCTCTCCAACAGGTTCAGTTATGAGAGAGTTTCTTACATTAGAAAAGGATGTAATTTTTTCTGCAAGCTCCCCTACTGTTAGTTTATTGATATTTGAAATTTCTATAAATCTAGAATCATGATTATTATCTCGCTCTATGATGTCCAGTATTTGATTTATAACATCATCTATATATATAAGTGATAATTCATGATTAGGATCATCAATTTGGATTTTTAATCCATTTGCAATATTGTGGCAGAAAGTAGAAACTACCGAATTATAGTTTGGTTTACTCCATTTTCCGAAAACTCCAGGAAGTCTCATAATTTTGACAAAATTACCATTTTCATTGGATAAAGCGGTTAGCGCTTCTTCAGCAAGTAATTTACTTCTACCGTAGGCATTGTCACATTCTGCTTGGACTGAGGAAGAAAAAATTATTGGTGTAGTAAGTGAATTCTCTTTCAGGAAATTACATATCTTATTAGTAAGACCAAAGTTTATTGCATTAAAAAGGCTTTCGTCTTTAGGTCTATTTTCTCCAGCTAAATGGACTATTACATCTGAATTAAGAATTAAATCATACAATCTATCCTCTGAGTCAGCCCTATTGAATGTCTTAATCACATATTGCTGCTTTTCTTTAAGCCTAATGCAGAGATTTTTTCCTATAAATCCGTTTGCACCAGTTACTAAGACGCTCAACATAACACTATCAAGAATTATTTATTAGAGAGGCTAGAGAGTCCTTAACTAAAGGTAATCGAAGAAGTAGCTTTTTTGTTTCATCTACAGTGAGGTTTTGCGTATTATGAGAATTATAATCCAGAGAGTTAGTAATTTCTTTTTCACCAGATTCTATAAATTTCTCATAATTTAAATCTCTTAAATCTGGAGATACTTTGTAATATCCTCCAAGATCGTCTGCTAACGACATTTCTTCTCTGCTAAGAAGAGTTTCATATAATTTCTCTCCGTGTCTGGTGCCCATAACTTTTATCAAATGATCATCCTTCTTAAAAAGCTCTTTCAAAGCTTTTGTTAGAGTATCAAGAGTCGCTGCAGGTGATTTTTGAACAAATACTTCACCCGGAGATCCATTCAGAAAAGCGTATATCACTAAATCTACTGCATCTTCTAGAGTCATCATAAATCTAGTCATTTGAGGGTCAGTCACAGTGAATTCTTTTCCATTTAAGATTTGATCAATGAAAAGAGGTATGACCGATCCTCTTGAGGCCATTACGTTACCATAACGAGTGACGCAAATACATGTATTGTCACTATCACGCGATTTTGCAACAGCTACCTTTTCCATCATAGCTTTACTGATGCCCATAGCATTTATTGGATAAACAGCTTTATCAGTGCTTAAGCAAATAACCCTACTGACTTGACAGTCAATAGCTGTATCAAGAACATTCTCAGTTCCTAAGACATTAGTCTTGACCGCTTCTAAAGGGTAAAACTCGCATGAAGGTACTTGCTTCAATGCTGCAGCATGAAAGACAAAGTTTACTCCTATCATTGATGATTTAATACTTTGTTTATCTCTTACATCGCCGATATAAAACTTTAACTTAGGATTCTGATATTTTTTTCTCATATCATCCTGTTTTTTTTCGTCGCGGCTTAGAATTCTTATCTCTCTCAAGTCTGATTTTAAAAGTCTTTCTAAAACAGCGTTGCCAAACGAACCAGTTCCACCTGTTATCAATAAAACTTTATCTTTAAACATTCTTTTCCCTCATAAAATAGACTCTTGTCGATTTAAACCGCGAAAGATACCACAATAAGCTTGTAATAACGAATGCAGAGATCCCGTCAAGGAATCCAAATATCTGATTATTTGCAGGAATGAAAATAATCATTATGAAAAAGACTGAAACTAATACGCCTGCAAATATGTTGCCAGTACTGAGAAAATCTATCCATATCCTCGCCATGTAGAATGAAAGCATAAAGCAAACAAATATTACACCAAAAAAATGAAAATCATTTGCAAAATAGCTATACATGGAGTGCCATTGGGCATCTTTATCCCAATATTTATCTATCTTATTTTGGTAAGTTCTATCATAGATATTAATTCCTAATAGCTCTTGAAAATTTCTTGTAAGAAAAACGGAGTTGCCTACACCAAAAGTTGAGTCAAAATCTTCGTTCAATGCTATAGAAAAACCGTAATAACCTTGCACAATATATGTGGATAACCATCCATAAGTGTAATAAAAGAAATTATCTTGTCTTTCAAGAGCTTGATCAGTAACCTCTATTCTTCCTGATGGGTCTACATTCTCAATATAAGTCAAATCACCTCCTCTAGAAGTCATTGCATTTCCAAAGAATGTTAGTCCTCCTAAGAAAACAATCAGGAAAGCTATAAGGAAGAATTTCCGTCTTTTAAAACCGAAGGATGAGGAATGAACTTTATTATAAATAAAGTACGCAACTAAAGCACTGACTGATAATAGAATAAAATCAAATACTCCCTTATTTGTTCCATTTGATAAAGACGAAAGAAGAGGCAACAAAGCAATGAATAGTGTTGCAACTTTGAGTTTATATGAAATCCTTTCCCAGAAAAAAATAAGGAAAGGAAGTAACATAATTTTTGAAAAAGAAATAAAGAAAAGAAATATATTTAGAAGCTTATTACCTTGATTGGATGAAAAAACTCTATCCATCTTTTCTAAATAGGCTTCCTGAGGATTTAAAATTCCACCTATTGCAGATTGAATCCAGAACACTGGATTTATTAAATCAAAAAAAGAATCAATACCTTTAAAACTTAAGATGGATGATAAAAAGGCCAAAAAAAGAACTATATAAAATATATATATATTATATTTATTAGAAAGTGCATCTTGCTTTTCAGCACATGTATTTTTCTTTAGCAGAATTGAAACGTAATAGCCCAGAAAAAATGATATGTGATACAAGACTATAAAGCCCCAAAATAGTGAGGGCTGGCTGAGCTTGTATTGAACAGGTCCAAAAGCAAATACAATTAATGAAGAAATTAAATAGATTTGAAGAAAAATCTGAGGGGCAAAAATAATTGATCTAGTCATTAATCGTCTTTGCCGCTTCTTTTATTAATTTATAGTGCTTTTCTCCTTTCACCAAGTTTGGTTGAATTGAGATAAAATCCTGAAATACTCTTACGAAAAAGAATAATAATCTATAAAAATAAACTATCTTTGATAAATTAAGAATATTCCTCGAAACGAAGTTTGGGTTATTAAATACAAAAAGTCTATTCTTTAGTAGGACCCTTTTCATAAATTTCTTCTTTTTTTTACTATCAGCTATTAAATAGTTAAGAACCTTTATCTGATCTTTCTTAAAACGCTCATTAGCTACCAAATATGTTGAGCCTTCTGTTCTTCTATAATAAACAATATTTTTATAAGACTGTTCAAATTTTACTTCAGGATAAATTTCTGAGATAGCTACTTGTAGAGGGAAATCTTCCACTACATCGTAATCATCTAAGACATTTAAGACTTTGTCATTTTTTAGAGCCTCCATGGAATAGATAATATTTGGTGCATTAATAACAGAAAGGCCAATCAATCTTTCATTGAAACTAGAAGATCTGTAGATGTATTTCGAAGCTATATAATTTATTGTTTCGAAAAATGTTGCCCTCAGCTTTCCATCAATAAGCCTTATAGGAAGTCCAGTACAAATCAGGGCATTTTTATTTTCCAAAGCAAAATCAAATATATTTTCTGAAGAATAAATATCGTCTCCAGCTGTAATTTTACAAAATTCTGAATCACATTTTTCCAAAGCATTTTTTAGAGATTTACAAGTACCCAGATTTTTTTCATTAAATAAAGTTATGCAATTTCTAAAAATATAACTATTTTTTCTAAACCATTTTCTGATGAGGATGCTTGTGTCATCTTTCGAAAAGTCATCGCTGACAATTATATCTACCTCAAAATTGGACCCATACTCGTCAATTTGATACTTGATACTTTCAAGATGTTCAACAATAAAACCTGAATGATTGTAGCTTAAAACAATAAAAGTAAAGGATTTCATGGTGATTGAAACTTTTCTCTTAGTTCCTTGATTAAGAACTTGAACATTTTCATCTTTAAAGACTTAAAACCTATAAATAAGAAATTTATCTTCCAGCTCAATGGTCTCTTGACAGTCTCGGTTTTGGTAACGAAGCCTCTATCATTAATATCTAGATCTAGATCATATTTTGAAAGTTTGTCCTCTACTACCGACCTCACCCATTTACCTCGATAGATAGCACCCCCTCTGGAAAAATCATAGCTGAATAAGTTATTGCTTTGTGAGCTCATGCTATAGAAATTCAAACCTGAGTCCCAAGTTCTAACTGTTCCAAAAACTTCCCAGGACCAAGGGCTATCTAAATTAGATGTAAATTTAATTAAATTCTTTCTTCTCCAAATTGATGGGACTGAGTTCACTTTATAATTAGAGTGTTCTATTAAAAGCCTATAATCTTCATCGGGATCATCATGATGCTCTCTTATAGAAGCGGCGTTCAGATAAAAGACGCAACCATTTGGATCTTGCTTCAGCACATCTAAAGCCGAAAGAATTTTTTCTTGAATTACTTCAGACTCTAAAATGAAATCATCAAAAAGTACCAGCACAAACTCGGTATCTATTTTTTTTAAGATATCCAAATATCTTTTGCCCCAAGTAGTATTTTTCTTTTCATGTTCAGAGTATCCAAGAATAGGATTACTTTCATAATTTATCTCTAATTTCCATTTGTTGTTGGGCCAATACTCATCAAAAGCTTTGTGGAATAAAGGCATAACATCTGAGTAGGTATCAGAACTATTAACTAAAATTGTTACGTCACTTATTTCTGAAAGGTCCTTGGATGAAAATTTCAAACTAAGACCTACTATAGCAATCTATTAAAGAATAACTTGAAAGATTTTTTATGCAACAACCCTTGTAGTTTGAAAATTGTTCTAGTTCATAGTGTGCTTTGTAGATCAGATAAGTTAATTCCATAAATTCAAGCATAGTATGTATTTCTTTTTTAGCTGGGTTCTTTAGAAATCTTTCTGTCTCGTCTTTTGAATTAAAATGCTTATATATAATTTCTGTTTCATTTGTATTCTGATTTACGTCCACTAATTTATGAAAATTTAAATCAGCTCCAAAAATATTGATGTTTTTATAGCCGAGGAGTATTGCCGAATATATGGAATAAATTAAGACATTGCCCTGAAAGGGTCCAAAATTACCAGTGTCGAAAACCTTATTACGGGCCCAAGCGTTCTTTATGTCTACTGAGACTGTTGAAAGTCTTGTAATATGTATATTTGTATTTTTAATATATTCTCTAAAAAACTTAACATCAGCTTGAGGAGGTAATAATAGGGTCATTTCCCAGTCAGTGTGATCATTAATCTTTTGAAAAGTTTTTTCCCTTTGATGAATGAAATCTTCATGAACTCCTTTTTTTAAAAAGAAATAACTATCTATTAATATACATATCTTAGGCCTTAACTTAATGAACAAGTCTGAATCAGCGAAATTATTTACACAAATAGTGTCGCAGGTTTTAGAGAGCTTTAAAATTCTTTCTCGATCTTCAGCTAGAGAAGGTCCATTTCCAAGAACTAAGGCATCTGTAAAGCTTTTGTTAAAGGAAATCCTTTTGAGGCTTTTAGATTTTGGTAACTTTAATTTATATCTTAGAAACCTAAGGATATTATACAGATTGAAACCTAAAATTCTTTTGATAGGCATACTAACTTTCATAGACTTCTCTTAAACCCTTAAGATATCTTATATTCATCTTCTCACACCAAGAAATATAATCAGAAAACTCTGTCCATTCGTAAAGGAATATAAAGTCAGCATTTATAGACCTAGCAGCTAGAAAATCATACTCACTGTCGCCTATAAATAAAATCTTAGAATCTAAGTCCTCTCTTTTTAGTTTATTCTTAAGAATATTTTCTTTTGTTTCAGGGCTTCCATAGATTCCTAAATCAAAAAAATGAGAAACTTTTTTTTCCAGCAGGACCTCGTTAAGTTCTTTTTCATCACTTCCTGATGCTACCATCCACTTCTGGTCTGCCTTGTGGGCATAAAGATCATACAAACCTTCTGAAACTTCACAATTAAGTATCAACTCTTTTAAAATGTAGGAGAAATTGTCCAAGGCTTTAGCTTTTTTTTTGGAATAACCTCCTTCAATATTTAGAATATCTTGAAAGAAATGATCAAATTTTTTATACCTTGAAACACCTCCCTTAGATTTATGGTAATTGACAAGTTCTGTGGCATTTTCTTCACCATACTCTAAGATGCTTTCATAAAAGGCTTCAGTTTTTATGGCATTAGAGTTAAGGATCACACCATCGCAATCAAAGATAATTATTTGATAGTCAGATATAAGACTCATTAGGCAATTTCCTTCTTATACTTAATGATTGCCTCTGCAATTTCAAAGTCATCTTCCCAATCAATATCAAAGCCTGTTATCTTATCAGTTAAATATAAAAAAGGGTTTTGACCTATTCTGTCTGAAAATGTTTTATAAATCTCTCTGGAGGCGATGAATATGCCGCTATTTATTTCGAAAAGTTCTTCTAAGGTTTGAGTTCTAGGCCATTTAACTTCGCTTCTATCATAATTAATTGGGCCTTCTTGACTCCAAAGGAACCCGTGAACTGAACTTACGGTCATTAAGGAATCATAGCCCTTCTCTTTTACAGAAAAATATTTCTTTATAGCAGAGTTATAAGTACTGGCTTGAATAAATGGAGATGTAACATGAGTCCAAAGAATTTCATCGGGTATATCTAAGTCTAAAACATGTCCAATCAAACTATCAGTGTTGGTTTCATTTCCAGATAAAGCCTCTGATCTTTTATGAATATTAATTTTTTCTTCATTTAAAGAGTTTGCAAACTCGATGATGGAATCATCATTTGTGCTCAAAAAAATTTTGTTTACGTGATCTGAAGATAAAAGCTGTTTTAATTTGATTTCTATTAAGCCATTTTGGTAACTTCCAATAGGCCGAGTATTCTTATCCTTTACTCTCTCACTACCCTTTCTACAAGGCAGAAATACATCGACTGTTTTCAAACTAAGCCGTAGATACTTTTTGACTTTAATCTATATTTTGTGGGTGTTATAGATGTAAGTGGTAAGTTCTTATTAATTGAAGAATATACTGAAAAAAGTGACATGGTCTCCTCGTTTCTGGGATCACCGCTTTGATAACCATCAAACCCAGCTAGAAAAATCTCTTTAGCCTTACCTGAATTAGCTATAGCTAGTGCATAAAGCATGACAAAAGGTGCAGGTAAAGTGCAGTAAGTTTCATTAAACAAAAAAGTATCAGCTTTAATATTAAGTCCATAGTCCAAGAGATTAACTGATTTGATTTTGCTTAGAATATCTTCATCAATTAATGACTTAGGAAGAATAAGAGGCTGCTCAAAGGAAAGATACTTTTCATGATCTGAGATTATCTTTAAAGGATGAGAGGCAACCCTGTAGTCAATGAGACTATCGTTAATCTGAGCTTGTGTATTTAAGGCTAAAGTAACCACCTCGTTTTGTATAATGAATTCTTCAATTGTCTCTTTGTATCTTTCTAAACTAGGTCCAGTACCTAAAATCAGAATACTTTTGCCTTCAATATTATTTTTGGGACACCATGAACCAGAAGAATCATTGTTTTTAGTTTCTTGAATCTGATTTAAACTTTCTAAGCTAAAACTTTTTCCTTTTCCGTTCTTTAACCTTTCAATAACTGATAAAACATCTTCAGAAGAGAACCTTTTATCAGAAAGCATGTGTTGAATATAGGTAGGATGTATGCTGTGCATTCCGGAAAGAAAATAGAAAGGGTTTGAGCCCCATCCAAACTTCTTTTGCATAGGAATAAAAATTTCAAATACTAAATCAAGCAGTAAACTGAGGTTATAGTTTTTGCTTCCTGAATTCTGTAAATATAGTAAAAAGTTTTCAGTTTGCAAATTACCGGGCCCTCTACCCATTCCAGTAATAGTTGAATCTATCCATGTCACACCATTATTCATAGCGGTTACAGAGTTTTGCAGTGCATTACACATGTTATCATGAGTATGAATACCAATATCTCTGGGGTAATTAGATTTAATAGAGCTAACTATTGACTTAACATCTGAGGGATATAAACCCCCCATAGAATCAGCAAAATAAAGAGCATCGATATCATAATCAGCTGCTTCTTTAGAAAAATTTTCTAATTCCTCCTTAGATCTATCAGCAATTTGCATCAAATTTATACCTACCTTGTAGCCTTTATTTTTTAACCATCTAGAAGCTGATAAAGATTCTTGAATTTCATGATAGTGAGATGCAATCCTTACTAAAGAAACAGGACTATTTTTCTTATTATCAAACAGTGATTCAAGTACACTCTCACTTGATAGGTCTTGATGATAGAGTTCTGAAGCATTAATCATAACTCCAATCTTTTCCTTCAAGGTATTAGGGATATTCAGTGAATTAATAAACTTATCAGTACAGTATGCAAAACCGCCTTTAAAGCTATCATTTTTAATTGACCTCAAGCCAATCTCAACAAAATCAATACCCACTGAAGACATGGCAAAAAAATACTTTTCAACAAGCGTCTTATCAAAATCCCAATTTGTATAATAGCCACCATCTCTAAGGGTGCAATCCAGTATTTTGATATCATTCATAAACAATTAACTATTTTTTACCATTTCTCTAAAGAGCTCACTATTCTCAAAAAGGTCATCAAAAGTACCTTCCTGATGAATGGAACCGTCCTTTAAGAGTATTATGTTATTGCACAATTTTACCGTATTTAACCTGTGAGCCACAAAGATAATTGTTTTTTTTCCACGTAGATTATTAATTGATTCAATTATCAGCTTCTCAGTTAACCCATCTAGAGAACTAGTAGCTTCATCGAATATTAATATTTCGGCATTATTGTAAAGAGCTCTTGCAATCCCTATCCTCTGGATTTGACCACCTGACAATTGAACACCTCGTTCACCAACCGGCGTATTTTCTTTTTCTTGCAAAGAATTTATAAAGTCCTCCAAACTTGCTAGTCTTATAGCAAGTTCAATTTTTTCATCGTCGATCAGCTTGTCTTCGATACCAAATGCGATGTTCCTTCTAATTGTTTCTTCAGTCAAAAAGATTGACTGAGACACCAAACCAATCCTTTTCTGCCATTGTTTATTATTTGAAGAGTCAATTGCCTGATCATTGAAAAGTAACCTTCCTTTAGAGGGTGGAATCAAGCCTGATATGATATCTATCAAAGTAGACTTACCTGATCCAGATGGGCCGACTATGCCTACTGAAGAATTTTGGGGTATTGACAAATTTAAGTCAGTTAGGGAGTTATTCTGTGAACTAGGATAATTAAAATATACATTTTCTAACCTTAGTTCAGATCCTACAGCTTCAATAATATTTTCTGTTTGGATTACAACCTTTTGGTTACTTTTGAGCAAATCTTCTTTTATAGATAAAAAGGCCGATATGTTGCCTTTAATTTGACCCAGTGAAGCATAGACCTGTTGTAAAGCGGGGAGAAGCTTAAATGCTGCTAAAGCGAAAATAGATATTACGGGTAAAATTTCAGATAATTCTGAACCTCTTAAGGCTATGAAATAAATAATAATTCCGATCAGAATACTAAAAGCAAGCATCTCGATGAAATATTTTGGGACTTGCCACAGGACATGGTTTAAACCTCTAGCATTAGCGAATCTTACTCCGGCATCTGAGAAACGGTCTGTAAAATACTTTGTTCTATCCAGTAAAATTAAATCTCTAATACCTCCAAAACCTTCATTCATCAGCTTAAATCTTTCAGCTGCAACTTTAGATAAAGTTTCTCCATTTTTCAGAAGTATATTCCTGACAAGGAGGTATTGAATAAAATAAATAGAGCTAAAGCTTGTCAATATGAAAAAAGATAAGACAGGTTGATAAATCAAAAGACCTAAACAAAGAAATAATAGCAAGATGCTCTTAGCATTCAACATCATCAGGGGAAGGATCACCAAATCAGTGACCCTGGTAGCTTCGTTTGCAATTTGCTTAGTTAATTCGGCGCTGTTGGACTCAGAATGAAAGAGCCATTCACGTTTCATATAGTAGGCATAAAGTCGATCTGCAATTTGTGTCCCTACTCGTGCTGAAAACATTCCTAAAATCCAAGTAGTAATCATAGAAATGACTGAAGAAGTTATTAATAAAAGTAAAACAATAAAACCAATAAAAGTTAGGAAACTTTCTTCAGTAGTAAAATCTAAATAAAGGTAAATACTATTGAGTAAAGAATTAGAGCTAATGTATGAATTATCTGAAACAAGGGACATAAATGGGCCGATTGAGGCTATCCCTACAACCTCAAGAAATGCCATTACAATGACCAAAATCTGTAAAGTAACAAATTTTGTTTTTTGTTTAAGTGTAAAGATGCTGTACAGATCTTTTATTAGGCTGAGCATTAGCGATATGAGTTTACAACCGAAATTATTTTAGAAACTTCATCTTCATTTAGGACGGGACTTATGGGAAGACTTACGACCTCTTCGTGAATCTTCTCTGTTAAAGGTAATGAAATATTGTTGAGTTCATTAAAGGCCTCTTGCTTATGAGGGGCAGTTGGATAGTGTATTAAAGTCTCGATACCTGCATTCGCAAGAAATTCTTGAAACTCTTTCCTAGATTCAGTCCTAACTACAAATAAATGCCAAACGTGATAATTTGAATCTAACTCCCTATACACTGCAGGTAATTTAATTTTTGTGTTCTGAATTTCTTCTATATATCGGTGAGCTATTTCTTGCCTCTTTAAATTATCCTCGTCAAGCTTCTTAAGCTTTACACTTAGTATTGCAGCTTGAATTTCATCCAATCTACTATTGACTCCCTTATATTTGTTTAAGTATTTTTCTTCACTACCGTAATTACTAATATTCCGAGCTATGTCTGCTAAATCTGAATCATTTGTGGTGATAGCTCCCGCATCACCCATTGCTCCAAGATTTTTTCCAGGATAAAAACTAAAAGCGGAAGCAGTACCCCAATTTCCAGCTTTTTTGCCAGAAAGAGAGGACCCGTGGGCTTGAGCAGAGTCTTCAATAACTTGAACATTATATTTATTGGCGATTTCTGAGATTTGAGGCATGTCCGCCATCTGACCATATAGATGAACAGGCATTATGGCTCGAGTCTTAGGAGAAATAGCTCGTAAAATTTTCTTTGGACATAGATTGAATGTCTCTTCATCAGGCTCCACTAAAACAGGTTTTAAATTGCTTTGAGTTATAGATAATAAAGTAGCAATATAGGTATTGGCTGGCACTATTATTTCATCACCTTCTTGTAACTCACCTTTTACCATTAGAGCTTTCAGAATTATAGAAAGAGCATCTAAACCATTTGCAACCCCCACACAAAATTTAGCTCCAATAAAACTTGCGAACTCCTTTTCAAAATTTTCTTTATGTAGTCCATTGATATACCATCCAGACTCAACAACATCATTGAAAAGCAACTCAAAATCTTTTTTGTAACTTGCATTTATTTTTTTTAAATCCAAAAATTTAATCATCTTTTTCTATTTCTTCTGCAATATCTGTAATATTCATGTTACAACTATCGCATCTAGTTTCTTTTGCTTTATCGCCACATTTACATACCCAACCTATCTGTTTCGCAGGATTTCCAACCACCAATGCATAAGGACTAACATCCTTTGTAACTACTGAACCAGCACCAATAAGAGCGTATTTACCTATTGATATGCCGCCTAAGATAGTTGAATTTGCACCAATCGAAGAATTATTATGTAGGTAAGTTTGTTTGAACTTTATTCGTCTTTTTGACCTAGGATAAATATCATTTACAAAAGTAACATTGGGACCTATAAAAACATTATCATTAACTCTCATACCATCCCAAAGCTGAACCCCACTTTTGACGGTAACATCATTGCCAATTACTACATCATTTTCTATCAAGCATAATGCGTTAATGTTGCAGTTTGAACCAATGACAGCCTTTTCCAAAATTACACAGAACTGCCAGATATATGTTCCTTTTCCGATACAGTTGAGATTCTTAACATCTGCAAGCGGATGGATAAAAGATTCTTTTCTAGTCATGATTAGATGTAAGAGCTAAAAACTCATCATAATCTCTTATGTAGTCCTTTTCACTATAGGATTCACTTGCTAGAACCAATACTATAGTACCATCTTCAAAATCGGACATTTCTCTCCAAAGCATCTCTTCAATCAAGATACCTTGATGATTATTTCTGATTGTATGCTCTTCTCTAGAAATACCATCATCCAAAGTAAACTTGCATGAGCCATGCAAACAAATTGCAACTTGCTTTAAATGCTTATGAGCATGAAAACCCCTTGGTACGTCTGAATTGTTGTCATAAATATAATAAACACGCTCTATATCAAAAGGGATTTCTTTATTTGCTTCAAGTGCAACCAGCGAACCTCTTTGATCAAAATGGTTAGGCAGATCAATAAATTTAAAAAGACTAGATTTTCTCATTCTCGATTAAATCTTTTATATAATTAAAATATTCATTAACTTTAATACTACGAATTCTTTTCAAGACTTGTTCAGAGCTCAACCATTTTTTTCTTATCGCTATCTCTTCTAGGCAAGCAATTTTTAACCCCTGCCTCTTCTCTATTGTTTCTACAAAAGTAGATGCTTCTAATAGGCTTGCATGTGTGCCAGTATCTAGCCAAGCGAAGCCTCTTCCCAGTATCTCTAAATAAAGTTTATTTTCTTCAAGGTAGATTCGATTTAAATCTGTTATTTCTAGCTCTCCTCTTGCAGAGGGTTTAAGTGTTTTTGCAATATCTATAACCTCGTTATCATATAAATAGAGACCTGTGACCGCGATGTCTGATTTGGGGTCCGCAGGTTTTTCTTCTAAAGATATAACCTCCTTTTCCTCATTTATTTCAGCTATCCCAAACCTTCCAGGATCTTTAACTTTGTATCCAAAAAGAGTTGCTCCATGCTCTCTCTCACCTGCTCTATTCAAAATCTCTGTTAGACCTTGTCCCCAGAAAATATTATCTCCTAATATTAAAGAAACTTTTGAATTTCCAATAAAGTTCTTACCAACCAGGAAAGCATCAGCAATTCCAGCAGGCCTTATCTGTGTCTCATATTGGAGGTTTAGTCCGTAATTACTACCATCTCCCAAAAGATTTTTATACTGATCTAAATCTCTGGGGGTTGTGATTATCAATATATCCTTAATTCCAGCTAACATCAGAATACTTATCGGGTAGAAAATCATCGGTTTGTCGTAAACCGGTAACAATTGTTTAGAAATAGAGCTAGTCACAGGATATAGCCTTGTACCTTCTCCTCCTGCAAGGATTATTCCTTTAGACATATACCTTCACTCATAATTTTTTATCTTTCAAACCAAGACCTGTTTTTAATATACCACTCCACTGTTGACTCTATTCCTTGATCAAAATTATTTTTTGGCTTCCATTCTAACTCTTTATTTATCTTATCAATATTGATTGAGTATCTCACATCATGTCCTAATCTATCTTCTACGAAGACAATTAGATCAAGATAGCTTTTGATCTTAAGCTTCTCTTTGTCAGGAGGTATTTTCATATCTAAAAGATTACAAATTTTCTCTACGACTTCAATATTTCTAAGCTCATTCTGACCACCTATATTATATCTTTCTCCTATCTTGCCTTTTTTTGCTATTTTAATGAGAGCATCAACGTGATCATCTACATAAAGCCAGTCTCTAATCTGATTACCACTTCCATAAACAGGAATAGGTTTTCCATTCAGAGCATTGAAAATGACTAAAGGAATTAATTTTTCGTGAAACTGGAAAGGTCCATAATTATTTGAACAATTAGTTATAATGATTGGTAAATTGTATGTTCTGTACCATGCAGTAGCTAAATGGTCAGATCCAGCTTTCGATGCACTGTAAGGTGATGAAGGTTTATAGGGTGATTCCTCAACAAATTTTGGCAGAGGGCGGAGGTCTGTCTCGTCGGGATGCGGTAAATCTCCATAAACTTCATCTGTAGATACATGAATAAATCTTTGAAATTGGTCTTTTTTAGAATTTTCTGCTTGTAGCCTGAACTCTTCTAATAGATTCAGCGTTCCAATAACATTAGTATTTACAAATTCACTAGGACCTTTAATTGAGTTATCAACATGTGATTCAGCTGCCAAATGAATAACTGTGTGAGGTAAGAACTGTTTGAAGATTTCTGATATTTTATCTCGATCGCATATATCAATCTTTTCAAAAGAATAGAGTTCGCTATCTGAAATATGCTCTAAGCTTTTTAGATTACCTGCATAAGTTAATTTGTCTATATTCAAGACTTCATTATTTGTCTCATTTATTAATTTACGCACAAGGGCCGAGCCAATAAAACCCGCCCCTCCAGTTACGATAATTTTCATAGATTTAGTAATTATCAGGAATCAATTAATTTGAGGTGTCTTTCTTATATTCGGAAAATTAAATTCTAGTAAAAAAGCTGATACAAATCCTAACAAGAGACCTATGGAAAACCCTATAAGACAAATAATAGACCTTCTTGGTTTATGTTTGAATTCCGGAACGCTAGGTGGGTTTAAAATTTTAAAGACATACTGATCATTTACTTCAATAAGAACAGAAAAAGAAATCTCCTTACTAATGAGTCTTGAGATAGAATCTTTTATAGGAGAGAGTTGAGTTTCTCTCAGTTCTTTTTTCAGATACTTAATTGACTCAAGATTAGCATCTTTATCTCTTTCTCTAAAAAACATATTGATACTGGTTACTATATTTTCAAGTAGTTTTTTTGCAAAGTAAGGTGATTGATGCTCAATCGACAAAGTTACAAAACCAGTATCCCTATCTTCCCCTATGAAGAATACATTCCCATTAAAAAAAAGATGAGCCTCTTGAGCTGTCGGAGTGGTCTCAAAAGGAAAACCTACTTTTCTGACCCATGTTTTACTCTCTAATTCATATTTATCAGGATCATAAATAATTTTATTAGATGATGAGTCCCATGATTCAACAGCCATTAAGTCCTCTAAAGGTATAAAAGGAAGAAGGATTGATTCAAAAAAATTTAGAGATCTTAAGACTGTGAGTGCTTCTTTCTTTTGACTATCTCTTTGGCTATCAAATTCTATTCCGGCAAAAGAAGCAAAGCCTCCTAAGTCAGGCATGCTTATCTCATTTTGACTTGGGGCTAAAGTTACTTCTGAACGATATATATCAGGAAGGCTTAGAGCATAAAATAAGGAGGCTAGCGATGAGAAGATTGTAAAAATAGAAATTAATAATTTTCTTTTCCATAAACTCCTAATAATATGCTTGAAGTCTATGTCGTCTTCATAGCTTCTTGTTTTATTTTCCATCTGAGTTCATATTAACATCTTATAAACCAGTATTAAATTATAAAAGTTATACCTTAAGATTTATGGTGCCCGGGGCCGGACTCGAACCGGCACGAAGTTTCCTTCGAGGGATTTTAAGTCCCTTGTGTCTACCAATTCCACCACCCGGGCAGCACTTTCTGCAATTAAGCATTGAGGCTGAGGTCGGAATCGAACCGGCGTAGACGGATTTGCAATCCGCTGCATAACCACTTTGCTACTCAGCCTTG
>MDSV01101725.1_pt1 | contig 20659 bp, 27 predicted proteins | sample 810851 | NCBI WGS metagenome assembly MDSV01 (sample SAMN05326640, study PRJNA326480) | marine metagenome | isolation source: seawater | place: Atlantic Ocean: North East | collected 2012 | reverse complement strand
CCATTAAGCTTATATTTTTTTATCCATAATTTGTTTTATTTTTAAAAAGCATGATCTTTTAGTTAAATTTGTTGTATTAATCAAGATTGAATCTTTTGTTTTTTTTAGAGGCGATATCTTTCTATTATAGTCACTTTTATCGCGTTTTTTGATACTTTTAAGTACTTCGTTAAAGGATACCTTTTTATTTAGAGCTTTTAATTCTTTATATCTTCTAAGAGCTCTTGTTTTTGTATTGGCAGTTATAAAAAACTTAAAATTTGCATCAGGTATAATTTTGTAAGTAATATCTCTCCCATCTAAACAAGAACCATTATATTTTTTAGGTGGATTATACGCACTTTTTATTTGAAAAAAATGAACTAGTTGTCTTATTTTTTTATCTTTTGATATTATAGAAGCTAAAGTTCCAATTTTATCAGATAATAATTTTTTACTTTTTAGATCTTTAATATTAAGTTTATTTATTCTTTTTTTGATTAATCTATAATTATATTTTGAAGGTTGATTCATTTTAATACTAGCAATTAGTCTATATATTTTTCCAGTGTCTAAATAATATAGATTGTAATGTTTTGAAATTAACTTTGCTTGAGTTCCAGCACCAGCTGCGGCAGGTGAGTCAATTGCAACTTTTATCAAGTTTTTATCTTTTTTTATTTTCATTTAATTCTTTTATTTTTTTTAAAAAGGATGGAAAAGATGTATTGATTGAATCTTTATCGTATATTTTCCAATTACCCCCAAAAGTTAATCCAGCTATTACACACATCATGAAAACTCTATGATCTTTTAAATAGTCTTTTACTTTTATTAAATGATTTATTTTTAGTTCAGGATTTCCCCATATCTTTAAAGAGTCACTCGTTAGTACTGTTTTAATACCCATCATTTTCAAAATTTTTGAACCCCATTTTAATCTTGGACTTTCTTTTTGATTAAGTTCAGATATTTTTTTAAAATAAGAGACACCTTTTGCTTTTGCAGCAATTAAAAAAATTATCAAAAACTCATCTATTGCACTACTGTTTAAATTAGAAGGACAATTTATACTTGTTAAATTTTTTGAGCTTTTAACAAAAATATCAGCAATTTTTTCACCTTTATAATCTTTAATATTTTTAGTTGATATCTTTACACCCATTTTTTTTAAAATTTTTAAAACTCCTGTTCTTGATGAATTGATATTTACATTTTTGATTAGTAATTTTGAATTATTAGATAAGGCCGTAAGAACTATAAAAAATGCACTAGAGCTTATATCGGAAGGTATTCTGTAGTTGAAAGATTTAATTTCTTTTTTGCCTTTAATTTTTATAAAGTCATATTTTTTAGTCTTTTTTATTTTTATTGGAATTTTTAAATATTTGAAAAGTAATTCAGTATGATTTCTAGATTTTTTTGCTTTAATACGAGTTTCCCCTTGAGTATTTAGTGCAGCCAACATTACACTACTTTTACATTGTGCAGATCCTTTATCTTCGAAATAATTTATAGGTTTAATAAATTTTGATCTTATAATGGAGATAGGTAGTTTATTTTGATTTTGACTAAATTTAGCGCCGAATCTTTTTAGCGGCCTAGTAACTCTTGAAAAATCTCTTTTTGATAAACTTTTATCCCCAATTAATTTGATTTTTCTTTTAGAGTGAATTAACAAACCTAAAATTAATCTTCCTAATGTTCCAGAGTTTCCAGCATTTAAAGTTAAATTTTTTTTATAAGTATAACCGTTCAAACCCTTTCCATAAATTTCACAATATGTATTTTTCCATTTTATTATTATGCCTAATTTTTTTAAACATTTTAATGTATCTAATACATCTTCAGATTTTAACAACGAGTAAGCTTTAGATTTCCCCTTAGCTTGTGAAGCGAGCAAAGCCCATCTGATAGATAGACTTTTGTCACCATCAATTAAAATTTTTTTATTAAAAGGTTTAATTTTTTTATTTATATTTAGACAATTGTTCATACTGGTTTATATTTTAACCTAGTTTGAATGAATCACCAAAATAAGCAGATTTAGCCTCATTATTATTTATTAGTTCTGAAGGTGTTCCCGAAGCAACTATTTTACAATTTGAAAGTACTATTGCCAAATCTACACAAGTAAGCAAGTCTCTCGCTTGATGATCACAAAGAATGACTGATATGTTATCCTCACTTTGTAAATCAACAATAATTTTTTGTAACATTTTAATGGTCATTACATCTAGAGCTGCAAATGGCTCATCAAGAAGTAAAATTTTTGGATTACTTAAAAGTGCTAGTGCGATAACTAATTTCTTTTTTTGTCCCCCTGATAAATAATTTGCCTTAACATCTTTGACTGAATCTAATTCAAATTTAGAAATCATAGAGTCTATTTTTTCGTTCCTAATTTTTTTATTTTCTATTAGAATTTCTCCAATAGTATTTAAGTTTTCCAAAAGAGTTAAGTCATGAAAATACCCAGAATTTTGAGGACAGAAACCTAATCTAAATTTTTTAGTACGTAAATATATTGGATAATCATTAGCTGTTTTTGAATTAATAATTATAGATCCATAATCAGGTTTTATGAGTCCCGTAATTATATTAAATATTGTTGATTTTCCAACTCCATTTGGTCCTAGTAAGCCAAGAACCTGACCTTCATTAAGACTAAATTTTATGTTATCTAAAATTTTTCTATTTCCAAAAGATAATGAAATTTTATCAAGCTTCAATATTGGCTTTTCAGTTTTAAATGATTTTATTCTAAATTTTTTAATAATTGCCATTATTTTTTACTTACTATTTTTACTTTTTCAGATTTATTATCCATAAAAATTTTTGATTCTTTAGTGATAAGATCCATCATAATTTTATCTGCTTGCATGGTTGTATTCAAGTTTTTATAAATTACGTTATTTGAGATAGTTGCTAAATTATCCTCAAATATTAAGTCTAAATTATTAGAAGTAATGACATGTATCTGATGAGTGATCAATACATTTTCATAAAATTCTGTGTTAAAGTTGCTACTGTTATAATTTGCAAAATCAGATGAAATATTAATTGGATCGGAGTCTTTGAGATAAATTATTGCCGTCACTTTTTTCATTAAAATTAGCTCTGGTTTATCATTGTTAAGTTCCCCAACTTCGGCTTTAATGATATAATTATTTCCATCCTCACCTTCAGCAATATATTCAATATTATAAATTAAATTTTGTAATTCTTTTTTAGCCGCTTCTTCTTTTTTAACTATTGACGAGTCGCTATCTTTGTTTGAAGTATTACTATCTATATTGTAACTTTTATAAAAAAATAAAATAATCATTAACATTAATATTAAAATTAATAGTTGTAGAAGGGATTTTTTTTGCATTTAGCTTATGTTTTCACCAAGAATGTTATGAATGTGGATAATACCAATAGTTTTAGCTTTATTTGTCGAATTATATACGCACAGACTAGTTATTTTCTTTTCATTCATAAGAGCCAAAGCTTTCATTGCTAACATTTCTTTATTAACTTTAAAGGGGTTTTTGGTCATTACATCTTTAACCTTGAAATCATGAAGATTGCTATTTTTTTGACTTGTTCTTCTTATTTGACCATCAGTAATTATACCTGTTGTAATTCCTTTTTTATTTCTAACAATTAAAGTACCTAATTTTTTTTGTGAAATAATTTTAAGAGCATATTTCATATTTGAATTTTCATCAATGAAAGGTATCTTTTGTCTTATTAACATTAGATCTTCAACAGTTTTAAGTTGTGCTCCTAAATTTCCTGAGGGATGAAATATTTTAAAGTCTTTTTTACTTATCTTTTTTTTATTTATAGTAGCAACTGCAAGAGCGTCACCAATACTTAACTGGTTAATAGTACTTGAAGTCGGAACAATACCGAGACCAGCTTCTACAACTTCTGGGATTAATAATTTTATATCTGCAGCCTTATGTAAAATTGAATTTTTTTTCGACACAATACCCACTAATAAAATTTTATTTCTATTCGCATATTTAATAATATTTTTTAGTTCCTCAGAGGAACCTGAGTAGCTCACTAAAATTAAAATATCCTTTTTAGAGATACTCCCTAGATCTCCATGAGAACAATCATTTGCTGAGAGAGAAAATGAAGGAGTTCCCACAGAAGATAGTGTCGCAGCAATTTTTGCTGCGATAAGTCCACTTTTACCAACTCCACATAGAATAACTTTAGATTGACATTTTACAATTGCCTCTACAGCATCATTAAAAGAATTATTGATAGAGTTTTTAAGTTTTTTTAAGGCTTTGATCTCAAGATCAATTACATTTTTTCCAAGTTTTCTATAATCTTTTTTTTTCATTTAGTGAGACCAAATATCATCTTTAAAAAGAGCCAAATCAAGATCGACTCTTGTTTTTAAAAATTTTAAACAATCATTATATAAATTTATTCTATTCTCTCTAATTAGAATCTTATTAAGTTCTTCATGTATTTTGTGGAGGTAAACAACATCATTGGCACAGTATTTTAATTGAGCTGGAGTTAGCTCTCCACCAAAGTCTGAGCTTTGAAATTGTTTGCTTATATCTAAATTTATAAATTCTTTTATTAGAGTTTTTAGAGAATGATTATCTGAATAAGATCTTGCTAATTTTGATGCTATCTTGGTATCAAGAATATTTTTCGTATCAGTTTTTAAATAATATTTAATATGAGCCATGTCAGCTCTACCATAATGAAAAATCTTAGTAATATTTTCATTTGATAGTAATTTATTTAAATTGGGAGAATTGTAATTTTTTCTGTCAAATTGAACTATATGAGCATCAGATTTTCCACTAGAAATTTGAATAAGACATAATGGATCTCGTTTAACATTTAAACCCATAAATTCACCATCTACGGCTATAATATTGCCTAAATTCAAATCTTCTGGTAGATCGTTCTTGTGAAGTTTAATATCAATACTCATTTTAAATAATATATATATGAAAGCAAAAAATTGTCTAATTTTTGGCGGAAGTGGACAAATAGGTCGTCATTTAATAAGAAAGTTAACAAAAAATAATTATAAAGTTACTGTTGTTACAAGAAATCTTCATCAAAAAGGGTATGTTATTAAAACTCAAGCAAATGCTGGATATATAGATATTGTTGAAGCTAACATTTTTGATGAACAAAAAATTAGAAAACTTTTTAGTAAAACAGATATTTGTATAAATCTTATAGGCATTCTATTTGAAAAGGATAAAAATAGTACTTTTAAAAATATTCATACAATTTTTCCTTCTTTGTTATCAAAGCTTTGCAAAGAATATAAAGTTGAACATTTTATTCATTTATCTGCCTTAGGAGTAAATGTAGCAGTAGATTCAAACTATGCAAAAAGTAAACTAGAAGGGGAATTAGAAGTCCAAAAAAATTTTTCCTTAAGTACAATTTTAAGACCATCAGTAGTTTACTCAGTTGATGATAATTTCACTACAAGTTTTATGACTCTTTTGAGTAGACTTCCAGCTTTCCCCCTTTATTACAATGGGAAAACAAAATTTATGCCTATTCACTGTTCAGACTTAACCGATATTATTTACCATATAATTTCAAAAAAAATTCATTCGAAAGTAATTGAATGTGTTGGTCCTGAGTTAATTTCTTTTAAAGAAATTTTAAAAAAATTATTAAAACTAATAAATAAAAAAAGATTACTAATTCCTATGCCACTATTTTTTGCTAAAATTTCAGCAAATTTTTTTCAATTATTCCCAAAACCATTACTTACAATTGATCAACTAAAACTTTTAAAATATGATAATGTATCAACTGGCAAGTATCAAACAAATTTTGATATTGGAGTTCCTAGTATTAAAGTCTTCGAAAAAGAAGTAAAAAAGTATTGCTATATGTGGCGTACTGGTGGACAATTTTCTACCTCAAAATATATTCAAACAAATAAGAAAAATTCTTAATAGAAAAATATTTGTTAAAGAGATATAGTATTTAAATGCTTATTAAAATTGTTTACGTTTTGATATTCCTTATCTTTTTATTTTTGATATTTACAATTATAAAATCAATAAATAGGGGGATTGAGGGAAAGAAAAAAAACAAGAAATGATGTTAATTATTTATATGTTACGCTGAACTAATTTTTTTCTCAATGTATTGAGGAATCTCTTCATCTTTATTATCTGGATCTTCTTTTCTATTTTTAGGTTGATAGGCATATAATAAATGAAGTTTACAGTAAGAAAAATCTTTTAATGAAGTTCTTCCACAAAAATAAAAGTCTTTATCTGAAGGATGGTTAATTGGCCACTTGCATACACTTTCATCCAATTCTTCTAACTGTTTTGGGTTTTCAGGTTCAAAATCTTTTTCTATAATTAAAGATTGAAACTTACTTTTTCTTCCACGTTTTTGTTTAGGATTATTTTTATAATCATTATTGTTATTAAGACCTTGTGATGAAGAAACACTTCTTGTTTTGATTTTTGAAGATAGATTAAGTCTATGAGCTTTTCCTATAACTGCATTTCTACTAATTCCACCTATAATTTTAGCAATTTGACTTGCAGTGCTTCCTTTTCCCCAAAGCTCTTTTAATTTTGATACTTTTTCTTCATCCCAACTCATTATGTCTATATTTAGTATGTTTAATTAATTTTATAACTATATACAGATACACACAAGATATAAAAAAAAACAATGAATTTTTCTCTTTTATACACAATAAATCTCAAAACTTTATATATGTTAACCAATGGTTGAATTAAATAAAAAATATCAAATTGGTGTAAGAAGATTCGGTTTTATAAATTGGGTTGGCTTTAATAGCTTGTGGTTGAAAGAGTGCAATAGATTTATGGTTGTATGGCAGCAAACACTTCTATCTCCACTTGTATCAAGTTTACTATTTTTGTCTGTTTTATCTTTAGCCATAGGAAATGACAGAGGAGAAGTTATGGGCTATTCCTTTATAAGTTTTTTAGCTCCCGGATTAATTGCAATGAGTATACTTACCCAATCTTTTAGTCACTCTGTTTCTTCTTTAATGATTAGTAAAATTCAAGGAAATATTGTTGACATGCTTTATGCACCACTTAGTGCTTTGGAGGTTTCAATGGCAATAATATTGGCTGCGATATCGAGAAGTTTTTTAATAGCTTTAATTTCTATAGTTGTTTTTTCTTTTATAATAAAAATTCCAATTAACAGTATTTTTTATATAATAATTTTTGGATTTTTAGGCTCTTTCATCCTAGGCTGTCTTGGATTTATAACTGGTATGTGGGCTGAAAAATTTGATCATACAGCCACTATAACTAATTTTGTTATTACGCCTTTAAGTTTTTTGTCTGGAGTATTTTATTCAATTAATAAACTTCCAGATTTTTTTCAAACCGTAAGTTATATTAATCCTTTTTTTTATATGATTGACGGTTTCAGATATGGATTTTTGGGATCTTCAGATGGTTCAATCAGTATAGGTATTATTTATTTATCAATATTAAGTTTTATTATGTGGTTGATAGCTTTTTATCTTTACAAAGTAGGTTACAAGATTAAATCATAAATTATGAGTGCTTTAGCAAAAAATTATAATAGAAGGAAAATTGCTTTTAAAAAAGGTAAAGGAAGTTTTTTATTTGCTAAAAATGGAAAAAAATATCTAGATTTTTGCATGGGCATAGCCGTAAATTCTTTAGGCCATGCACATCCATACTTAGTAAAAGAACTTAATAAACAATCTAAAAAAGTTTGGCATGTATCAAATGCATTTATTATTCCAGAGGGAGAGAGATTAGCAAAAAGATTGACCCAAAAAACTTTTGCAGACTCAGTAATTTTTCAAAATAGTGGTGCTGAAGCAACTGAAGCAGCGATTAAAGTTGCAAGAAGATATTTTTATTCTATTGGTAAATCGAAAAAAAATAGAATACTTTGTGTAAAAAATTCCTTTCATGGAAGAACTTTAGCAACAATTTATGCAAGCGGATCAAAAAAGATGACAGAGGGTTTTGGACCAAAAGTAGATGGTTTTGATCACTTTGAATTTGGAAATCATAAAGAATTAAAAAAATCTATTACTAGTAAAACAGCAGCTATAATGATTGAAACTGTAATGGGAGAAGGAGGAATCAAAGTTGTTCCAGATTGGTGTCTAAAAGAATTGAGAAAAATATGTAATAAAAAAAAAATTCTATTAATTTTAGATGAAGTTCAATGCGGAATAGGAAGATCTGGTAATTTTTTTGCATTTGAGCAATCTAAAATTAAACCTGATATTGTACCAATTGCAAAGGGTATTGGAGGTGGTTTTCCTATAGGTGCAGTTTTAATGAATAAAAAAGTTTCCTCAGGAATGACACCAGGCACACATGGCTCCACTTTTGGCGGCAATCCTCTTGCAATGTCTGTAGGTAATGCAGTTTTAGACCAAATATTTAAAAAGGGATTTCTTAAAAATGTCAAAAACTTATCAAAGTATTTTCATAACGAATTAGATAAAATTAAAAGAGAATTTCCAAAGATTATTAAAGAGGTAAGAGGGGTTGGCTTACTGATAGGATTGCAGCTATTTCATGATCAAACAAAGTTTGTTCAAAAATTAATGGATAATAAATTGTTAACAATTAGAGCTGCAGAAAATGTAGTAAGAATTCTTCCTCCTCTTACAGTGAAAAAAAATGAAATAAATTTAGCTTTAAAGATTATAAGAAAAGTTTGTAAAGAATATTAAATTAAGATGAAACATTTTATTAACCTCAAAGACATTTCTGCAACAGACTTAAGAAAAATAATTTTGAATGCAAAAAAAAGAAAACAAAAAAGAAAAAATCTTAACGTGTTAGATGCAGATAAAGATAGTCCTCTTAAAGGAAAGCTACTTATTCAAATGTTTGAAAAATCTAGCTTGAGAACAAGATTAAGTTTTTATCTTGCAATAAAGCAGTTAGGAGGTGGAGCATTAACTTTAAGACCAGATGAATTACATTTAGCAAAGGGAGGTGAGAGCTTAGCAGACACTGCAAAAGTTTTATCAACTTATGGCAATGGATTTATGTTAAGAACTGATAATGATGAAAAATTAGAAGAATTTAAAAAATATATTAATATTCCAGTTATAAATGGTTTAAGTCCATCCTCTCATCCTACTCAAGTATTATCAGATATTTTTACTGTTGAAGAAATAAAAAGAAAACCAATTTCTAAACTCAACATAAGTTGGATAGGAGATTGTAATAATGTTCTTAATAGTTTAATTGCTGCTTCAGTAAAATTTTCGTTTAATTTAACTGTAGGTTGCCCAAAAAAATATAAACCTAAAAAATTTGTGTTAGATTGGGTAAAAAAGAATAAAAAAAAATATATATTTTCAATGATGCTAGGAAAGCAGTCAAAAATGCTGATGTTATTTTTGCCGATAAAGTTGTGTCTTTAAATGATAAAGTGAATAAAACAAAGAAAATAAAAGATTTTAAAAATTTTAAAATTAATTCTAAATTAATGAGTTTCGCTAAAAAAGATGTAATATTTTTACATTGTTTACCAAGAGGATCTGAAGTAACCGATGAAGTTTTTTTAGGGAAGCAATCAAAAGTATGGCAACAAGCTCTGAACAGAATTTATGTTCAAAAAAGTATTTTATTATACTGTTTTGGAAAATTAAGGTAACTCTTTCGGATTATCACTATTTTGATTTAAATATAGTATAACTGAAGCTCTATCTCTTTCTTTTTTTAAACCTGCAAATCCCATCTTATTATTTTTTATCCATTTAGAAGGTTTAATCAAAAAGCCGTTCATTTCTTCCCAGCTCCATTCTTTTCCATAAGATGTCAAAGCTTTTGAATATTTATAATCAGTGACTGCTCCCACTGGTCTAAACATTACCCCCCAAAGTTTTGGTCCTATTTTATTTCCTCCACCTTGATTGATACTGTGGCAAGCAGCACATTTTTTAAAAACTTTTTTACCGTGATCTAAATCACCCATTGCCATTAAAGCTTTAATATCAACTTCAGAACTTGTACTTGTGGTACTACTTGAGGATACAGCCACAACTTCAACTTCATAACTAGGTTTCTCGGGTTTTTCAGCATAGAATACCCTCTCAGAGACTTTATCCAAGCCAAAAACTATTGCCACAACAAGTATAATTGCAGCTATTATTTTATTTATTTCAAACGAATCCATTTAATTTTTTATTAAGGACGTATAACATGATAATTTAAAAAATACCTAATTTTTAAAATATTTTTTTGCGTCGGTTAGACGCATAAATCTGATAAGCTAAGGAATGTCTAAAACGTTAATCTTAATCCCATCTAGAATGTCAGCTGCCAGACTTCCAGGAAAACCTCTTTTAAAAATCAATGATTTATCAATAATTTCTCATGTAGTTAACAAAGCAAAAAGATCAAAGATAGGAAGAGTTGTTGTTTGTACGGAGGATCAGTCAATACTAGATGATGTCATCAAGAATGGAGGAGAAGCAATTTTAACAGGCAACCATCATAAGTCTGGGACAGATAGAATATTTGAAGGCTTTACAAAATTAAATATAAAAGATGTAGATTACATTTTAAATGTTCAAGGTGATGAACCATCTATAAATGAAGAAGATATTGTTAAATTAAATGATATGATGATTAAAAGTAATTCAAGTATTGGAACTTTGGGAGCAGAGATAAATGATAAAATTTTTTTTTTAGATGAAAATATTGTTAAGGTAACAACAAATGAAAAACTAGATAATAAAAATTATTCTCTAGCATTATCATTTAACAGAAATTATATTAATAAAGAATATAAGAATGTTTACCACCATATTGGTATATATGCTTATAAAGTAGCTGCTTTAAAAAAATTTGTAAATTTAGATCAAACTAAAAATGAAATTGAGAATAGACTTGAACAACTTAGGGCTTTAGATAATAATTTAGAAATTCATGTAGGTATGGCAAAAACATCACCAATTGGCATAGACACAAAAGAAGATTATCTGGCGTTAAAAAAAATTATGGAATATAAATCTTAAAATGAAAATACTTTTTCAAGGCTCGCCTGGTGCTTATTCTCATACTGCTGCTCTAGAAGTATATCCTGACTCAGAGATTATTTCATGCAAAACTTTTGATGAATGTTTTTCAAAAGCACAACAAGATGAAAATTTAAAAATTATAATTCCAGAGTCAAACAAAACTACAGGAAATATTGGAATAGAATATTTAATTTTTAAATATAGATTAAACATATACGCAGAACATTTTCATAGGATTGAGCATAATTTACTTGGGATACCTGGAGCTAAAATTAAAGACATTAAAAATGTACTATCTCATGCCCAAGGACTTTCACAATGTTCAGATTATATAAAAAAAAATAATTTAACAGAAAATGTAAGAGCTGATACCGCTGGATCAGCAAAATACATCTCAGAAAATAATAAAAAGTCTGATGCAGCTATTGCATCAAAATTAAGTGCAAAAATATATAATCTAGACGTTATTAAGTCTAATATTGAAAACGAAACAGGTAACACAACAAGGTTTTTGATTATGGGCAAATCAATTAATCAGCCAGAGTTTAGTAAAAAAAAATATATTACGTCTTTTTTATTTAAACTAAAAAGTAAACCTGCAGCCTTGTATCAATCATTAGGGGGTTTTGCGATTAATGGAGTTAATTTAACAAAACTTCAAAGTTATCCAGAAAAAAATTCTTTCTCTTCTTATTTTTTTCTGTGTGATTTGGATGGACACATAGAAGAGCCAAAAGTTCAAAAATCTCTGGAAGAATTAGGACTACATTGTGAAGATTTTCACGTCTTAGGTGTTTTTGAGGCGGATAGTTTTCGTGAAAAATAATTTTAATCTTTTCTTGATGAATAGAAATTTTTACTGCTATAATAGTTAAGGAGGCTAGAGGTGAATGCTGCTTGAACCCTAGGAGAATCGAAAGATAGCACTAGTAGAGACAGTAATTCAGGTTCTAGTCTCCTTTAAAAATGAATAAAAATACAAAAGTTTTAGCTTTAAAATACAGACCTCAAACATTTAATGATTTAATTGGTCAAGATGTTGCAGCTGAAACAATATATAATTCTATTCAAACAAATAAAATTCCAAATGCATATTTATTTACAGGAATAAGAGGGATAGGTAAAACTACTACAGCCAGAATAGTTGCTAAATCTTTAAACTGTAGTAATGGAATTGAGAATCTTTGCAAAGAGGATTTATGTGAAAATTGTCTAGCTATTACAAATTCAAATCATATTGATGTTTTAGAGATGGATGCGGCTAGCAAAACAGGTGTTGATGATGTTAGGGATTTGATAGAATTTTCAAGATATGGACCAACATCTGCTAAATATAAAATATTTATTATTGATGAAGTTCATATGCTTAGTAAACAAGCATTTAATGCTTTATTAAAAACTTTAGAAGAACCACCGGAGTATCTGAAGTTTATTTTTGCAACAACCGAAATAAAAAAAATCCCTATTACAGTAGTCTCGAGGTGTCAAAGATTTGATTTGTCTAGAGTTAAATCAAAAGAATTATTTGATTTTATAAAAGTAATAAAGGATAAAGAAAATGGAAATGTCTCAGATGACGCTCTAAGATTAATTGTAAAAATTTCCGAAGGTTCAGTTAGAGATGCATTATCTTTATTAGATAGGGCACTACTGACATTAGACAAAAACAAAGAATTAGATTTACCAACAGCCCAAAAAATTTTTGGTTATTTTGATAAGTCTCAATTGATAAATCTTTTTCAATTAATATTTGAAGCAAAAGAAATTCAAGTTTTAAATTCTTATAGAGAAATTTATAATCAGGGAGTAGAACCCAAGGTTTTTATTAACGATTTTTTGGAGCTTTTATATTATTTCAAAAATATAGAATCATTAAATATTGGAAGTACAAATTTTTCATTAAATGATAGTGAATTTAATAGAATTAAAGAGATGTCAAAAAAAATTGACAAAGAATCTCTGATATTATTTTGGCAATTTACAATCAAGACTTTAGAGGAGCTTGAAGTAGTAAGTAATCAACATTTATCTATAGAAATGTTTTTAATAAGATTAATTCATTTAAAAGGCATTAAAACTAATTCTGAAACTATTTTAAAAAGAGATGATATACAAAACAATAATGAAGAAGTTACCTTATCAACAAAAAAAAATGAAAAAGATCTATTTGGTATAAAAGATAATAAACAAACAATAGGACAAATTAAAAATGTAGCACAAGAAAAGGATCCCAAACCTAAAGAAATTAAAGAAACAGATTTTCAACCTAACTTGATAAATTCTTTTGATGATTTAATAATTATGTGTTCTTTAAAAAAAGAAATGAAATTAAAATATGAGTTAGAAAAAAATGTAAATCTTGTAAGTTTTGAAAAACAAAGAATTGAAATTTCCTTTAATGAAGACTTAGACAAAGAATTTATAAAAAATTTATCCACAAAGCTTTACGACTGGACTAAGGAAAGATGGATTATCACACTAAGTAAAGCAAAAGGAGAACCATCTAAAATAGAAAAGGAAAAAATTTTAAAAAATCAGTTAATTGATGATGTTAGAAATTCTTCATTTTATAAAGAAATATTAAAAAAGATACCTGATGCAGAACTTGTGGATATAAAAAAATTAAGTAAAGATATAAAAAATGACTGACTTTAACAAGATTTTAGAAAAGGCTAAAGAACTAGAGTCTAAAATGAAGGAAAGTCAAAAAAAAATCAAAAATATTCAAGCAGAAGGAACCTCAGGGTCTAACTTGGTGAAAGTGACTCTAAACGGAGAAAATGAAATGATCAAAATAAATTTATCAGATGAGGTAATGAAAGAAGATAAGATTATTATTGAAGATCTAATCAAAGCTGCCCATCAGGATGCAAAAACAAAAATCAAATCTAAAACATCAGAAGAAATTTCAAAATCTACAAGTGAATTTGGTATACCGGGATTAAAATTTCCTCTTTAGTCAGGAATTATTACTGCAGGACCTGTTAAAACTCTAGCCTCTAAATCCTCATGAGCTTTTTTAACCTCAGAAAGAGAATATTTTCTCGAAATTTGAATCTTTATTTTTCCAGACAATATCGCTTCAAAAACTTTTGCTGCTGAGTCTTCAAGTTCTTTTCTCGTTACAGTGTAATGAGCAATAGATGGTCTAGTGAAAAAAAGTCCTTTTGCGTTAATATGTTTCTTAATATCTAGTGTATGAACGTAACCAGAGGCATTACCAAATGCTACCATCATTCCTCTAATTTTTAAACACTCAATTGAACCCTCAAAAGTTTTTGTACCTACGCCATCATAGACAACATCAATTCCATTTTTGCCAACTATTTTTTCAACCTCTTCAACAAAATTATTATCTGTATAATTTATAACATGATGGCAACCATTCTTTTTAGCAATAGCCTCTTTTTCTTTTGAGCCAACGGTACCTATTACAGTACACCCAATTGCATTAGCCCACTGACATAAAATTTGTCCAACTCCACCAGCTGCCGCATGAAACAAAACTTTATCTGCTTTTTTTGCAGCATAACTTCTGTGAAGTAGATACTCAGCTGTAATTCCTTTTAATACAATACAAGAAGCTATTTCATTTGAAATGCCCTCTGGAACAATAACTAATTTTTCCTGAGGCATTATTTGTTTTTCAGAGTAACTACCAATAGGCATAGAAGCGTGACTTACTCTATCTCCAACTTTGAAAAGATCTACTTCAGATCCAATTTCTTCAATTACTCCGCATGCCTCTAAACCAATACCACTTGGTAGAGGGATAGGGTACAAGCCTGTTCGATGATAAACATCAATATAGTTTATAGCAATTGATAGATTTTTTATTAAAACTTCTTTAGGGCCAGGTTTTCCAATCTCAATATCTTTAAGCTCTAAAACCTCTGGGCCACCAAATTTTTGAATTTGAATTGCTTTCATTATTTAACAAATGTACCATTATGATAATCTTGAACTGCTTGCAAGACCTCTGCTTTAGTATTCATTACAAATGGGCCACCTCTAGCAATAGGTTCTCCAATTGGTTTACCAGATATTAATAAAAATTTAGCTTTAGATAAGCTAGAAACTTTTAGTTTTTCTCCTCTAGTTAAAATGATTAAAGTTGAATCTTTAACCTCATCATGATTTTTGTCTCCAACTTTAATTTCACCTTCAATTAAGTAAATTAAAGAATTATGTGTTGAAGGAAGATTAAAATTGAACTCTTTATCTTTTTCAATATCTATATCCAGGTAAACTGGCTCAACGTTATGGCCTTTAACAGGCCCCTCAGCATCTCTATATTTCCCAGCTATAACATTTATTTTTTTTTCATTATCTTTATAAATCTGCATTTTTTTTGCATCAATGTATATATATTCAGGTTTATTCATTTTATATTTTGCTGGCATATTTAACCATAATTGAAATCCATGAAGTTTCCCGTCTGTCATTGCAGGCATTTCGGAGTGTATTACCCCACTTCCAGTTTTCATCCATTGGACATCTCCAGGTGACATAACACCTTTAGCCCCAGTACTATCTTCATGTTCAAACTCACCACTTAACATATAAGTTACTGTTTCAATTCCTCTATGAGGGTGAGCAGGGAAACCTCCAATATAATCATCTTTATTTTCAGATCCAAATTCATCTAACATTAAAAAAGGATCATGATAGTCAATAAGATGAGTGCCTATACTTCTTTTAAGTTTAACACCAGCACCATCTGACGCTGCTAAAGGCTCTATTATTTTTTCTACTTCGATTTTATTCATATTATGTTCGGTTTCCTTTAATTAAAAAATATATTCCACCAATAAAAAGGAATATTTGCTCGCTAGTAAATAGTTTTGTTGTGATAAACCAGTCTTGGTGAGCAATAGCAAATATATTGATCATCATAATAATAATCATAAATGCAGCCATTCTTGTCATTAAGTTTCCAAAAGGCTTTTTAATAAAGCCACCGATGATTAATATTAATCCTGCTGCTAATTCTGATAAAGCAACAAAAGATGCAAGTGCAGGTGACAAGTCAAAATATTCAATTAATCCCTGAGGTGGTAAAGGAAATTTGTCCAGACCATGAATTATAAAAGCTATTCCAACTCCAAACCTAAAAAATAAAGAAGCTAATGCATCTATATTTGAGAAAAAATCATTAATCTTATTAATTAAATTCTGCATTTTATCCTTTTTTATTTGTTGTGTGATCCATCACAAAATGGCTGATTGCTAGTTTGTTTGCAAGTACAAAAAAACACTTTTTTTGTCTCATCTGCTTTGTATGTTAATGGAGAAAATTCTGTACCTTTATGTGACCCATCGCAAAAAGGTTGTTTTGAACTTATTCCACATGAGCACCAATAATAAGATTTATCTTTTTCAACTTCTATAGCGATTGCACTGTCACCAGCTCTTTTTCCTTTAGTCATTTTTACCCTCTCAATTTATTAAATAATATCAAGTAACTGTTTTAAGTTTTTTACTTCTTCTTTAGGCTTGTAATCAAGATTATCAAAAATATTATTATTTCTATTTACCCAAATAGAATTATAACCATAATTTCCACCTCCAGATACATCCCAAGTATTTGCACTTAAAAACGCAATTTCTTCTTTTTGTATTTTATATTTTTTAATTGGCATATCGTAAACTTTTGAGTCTGGTTTGTAAATTCCAACTTCTTCAATTGAAAAAATATTGTCAAAAATATTATTCAATTTGTTACTCTTAACTAATTCATTAAGAAGAAAAGGTGTACCGTTTGAAAGAATACCTAGTTTATAATTTTTTTCTTTTAAAGTTTTTAAAACCTCTGGCACTTCTTTAAAAGGTGAAAGCACTTTATAAAGGTTCAATAATTCATTTTTCATTGAAGGATCAATGTCAAATGTCTTCATAGATTTATCTAAACTGTCTTCAGTAACTTGCCAAAAGTCTTTATGTCTATTCATTAAGCTTCTAAGCCAAGTGTATTCTAGTTGAGTAGTTCGCCAGTAATTAGCAAAACCCTCCCACTTATCACCAATTTTATCTTTACATTTTTCTGCTGCAGAATTGACATCAAATAAAGTACCATATGCATCAAAAATTATTGCTTTAATATTTTTCATAATTTAACTTAACAGATATGAGCAATATTAGATTATTTTTTCCTAAAAGTTTATCTATTAATTTAAAGGGTAAGCTTGATAAATCACAATCTCATTACATAGGTAAGGTAATGAGAGTTAAATTAAATGAAGTTTTTTCTTTATTTAATAGCACAGGTGAATGGGAAGCAAAAATAATAAGTATATCAAAAACTTCAGTCGAGTTTAATATCACAAAGCAATTGAGACAAAAAGAAAATATTAAAAAAGAGCTATGGTTAGCTTTTTCTCCAATTAAATCTAATTATTTTAACTTTATGATTCAAAAAGCTACAGAGTTAGGAATAACAAAATTTTTACCAATTATTTTTGATAGGACAATTGTAAGAAAAATTAATAAAGAAAGAATACAAAAAGTAATTATAGAGGCAGCAGAACAATCTAATCAAATAAATGTTCCAATAATTGGAGACCCCCAAAATTTAAAGAGTCTTTTGAGTAACGAAATAAACTTTATATTTGCTGATCTTAACACTAAAAATAAAAAACTAGATTTAAAAAAATTAAATCATAATCCAATTTGTGTTATTATTGGTCCAGAGGGTGATTTTTCTGAGGCAGAAAGAGATCAAATACTTTCTTGCAAAACAGTTCAGTCAATTAAAATAAATGAGAATATTTTAAGGGCTGAAACCGCGGCAATCTCTTCAATATCTATTATTAATTATTATTTAGGTCTATAGGTATTTTTTAAATATTTTAAAAATATTATCAAAATTTTCATGGTGACTTATACGATCAATATATTTTCCATTATCGAGAAGAAGTATTGAAGAGCTATGATTAATTAAGTAGCTACCATCTTCATTGAAAATCTTTTCACTTAAAACTCCCCAAGATTTTGAAAGTAAAAATATTTTTTCTGGATCACCAGTTATTCCATAAATCTTATTTTTAAATGAATCTAAATAATCTTTGATTACTTCAGGACTATCTCTTGAAGGGTCAATACTAACAAAAAAAACTTTTAATTTTTTTTTTTCATCCTCATTCAATTTTTCTAAAACTTGATCTACATTTGTTAATGTCATCGGACATACATCCGGGCAATTTGTAAAACCAAAAAAAACAGCTGTTAACGGTCCCTGAAAAGATTTTTCAGTTATTGGATCATTATTGACATCTTTTAAAGTAAATGTTGATCCAACATAAGATGCGACAATATCTTCTTTTTTTTCTTGTATTGAAAGTATAACTGGCAATAAAATAAATAAGAAAATAATTAGACAGCCTACTAATACAGTAATTGAAGTCTTTAATTTCATAATTTAATCACTATATATAACAAATAAAAATTATGTCTAAATTTTTTAAAAACATTTTTGGCGCACTATCTGAAAAGCCTTGGGAAAAAGAGCAAATGATAAATGATAATTATCATCAAGGAAAAGCATTTAATCTTTCAAATCAAACTTCAGCGGTTATTGTAATCTTTGGTGTTAGTACAGTATTGTTTTCCTTAATAGTCACTGGTTATCTTTATAGTATACCCGCCGAACAAGATACTCAATACTTATTGAAACCAAATTTGTTATGGATAAATACTTTAATTCTACTCTCAGTGACATTTTTTTTCATAAAGTCACAAAAGATTTAAAAAAAGAAGTTTGTGAAAGAGTTAAAATAAATTTACTTATAATTGGTTTTTTAAGCTATGCTTTTTTATTTGGACAAATATTTTTTTGGTTACAGTTAATGGAAAGTGGAAATTATGTATCTACAAATAATTATTTTTCATCTTTTTATATTTTTACAACCCTTCATGGATTACATCTTTTAGGAGGTTTATTTTTTTGGGGAAAGGTTTATTCTAAAATTAATAAACTTGAACAAAAAGAAATTATAAATGAAAAAAGAAGTATTGAAGCGTTATCTTTATATTGGACTTTTTTACTTATAGTTTGGTTCATATTTTTTTTAATTATGTATGTTTTTAATGATGCAGTAATAGAATTTTGTAGGTCTTTACTAGGTTAAGTTTTTACATAAACATCATAAGAATAGCTCCAACTATAATTATTAAAATTAATAAAATATTTACAGATCTTAAGTATTTTTTAATTTCAGGACTTTTTTCACCTTTTTTAAAGAATCCTGCACCAAATGAAATTACGATAAAGAACAAGAAGACTAAAATTAATATAACAAAAAATATTCCAAATTTTCCTAGCATATTTTGCTGATTATACAGGCTTATTTTTACATATATAAAGACATTTTGTCTCTAGATTATATGCTAATTTATTCTATAACATCGAAACTATGCACGCAGGATTTATTTTTTTAGCAGTTATAATAGGATCAGTATTATTTCATATTTTTACTCCATGGTGGTGGACAGATATTGCATCAAACTGGGGAGCTATGGATGATACAATCAATTTAACTTTCTGGATTGGTGGAGGAGTATTTATTTTAGTTTGTTTGTTCATGGTTTATTGTGTTTTAAAATTTTCATATAAGGAAGGGCGTAAAGTAGAATACAAACCTGAAGATCATAAGTTAGAAAAAATATTAACTGTATTAACCACTGTAGGTGTTATTGCTCTACTAGCACCGGGACTTGTAGTATATAATAATTATATCGATACCCCAAAAAATGCTTTACAAGTTGAAGTTAATGCTTGGCAATGGGGATGGCAATATAGATTACCAGGAGACGACGGAATTTTGGGAACTGCCCAAGTAGCAAAAATTACTGATGAAAATCCTTTTGGAATGAATTTAGATGATCCAAATGGAAAAGATGATATTCTAATTCAAAGTGATGTTCTTCATTTAAAAACTGATAGACCTGTAAAAATTTTATTAAGATCTCTTGATGTGCTTCACAATTTTTATGTTCCTCAATTTAGAGCAAAAATGGACGCTGTTCCAGGAATCATTTCTTATTATTGGTTTGAACCAAATAAAGTTGGTGAATATGAAGTATTATGTGCAGAGTATTGTGGGGTAGGACATTACGCAATGAGAGCTAAAGTAATAGTGCAAAATAGTGAGAATTATGAAGACTGGCTTCAAGAGCAAGAAACTTTTAGTGATTTATTAGCTAAACAAAATAATAATAAACTTAACACAAGAATAATTGCAAAAAATAATAATTAAAATAGTATAGGGAAAAAAGGAAAATATGTCAGACGAATATAACCAAAAAAACACACCTATTGAAGCTCAGTCTTCAGAAACAATGACGGGATCTTCCTCTGGATCATCCTCTGACATTGATTATGTAAGACCTGCCGAAATTCCTGAGCAAGACCTTTATCATGGGCATAGTTTTATTAGTAAGTGGATTTTTTGTCAGGATGCAAAAGTTATTGGAGTGCAATATTTTTTAACTGCAGTATTTACCGGTATAGTTGGTCTTATCCTTTCTTGGTTAATGCGTTTGCAATTAGGTTATCCGGAATTAGTTCCATTCATTACTGCTGAGCATTATTATCAATTTGTAACTATGCATGGAATGATAATGGTTGTTTATTTTTTAACTGCTTTATTT
>MDSV01206009.1_pt1 | contig 20660 bp, 11 predicted proteins | sample 810851 | NCBI WGS metagenome assembly MDSV01 (sample SAMN05326640, study PRJNA326480) | marine metagenome | isolation source: seawater | place: Atlantic Ocean: North East | collected 2012 | reverse complement strand
TGCCCCAGTGGTAGTGTCAAAGCATGATCCTGACACAGTTTACTACGGCACGCAGATGATCTTAAAAACCACCGACCGGGGTGTGAATTGGCAGGAAATAAGCCCAGACTTAACCCGTAACGAGCCAGAAAAGCAGGGGCTCAACGGCGGTCCAATAACGAATGAGCAAGCTGGAGCTGAATACTACAATACGGTTTTCTATATTGCAGAATCAGCGGTTAACAAAGGTGAACTCTGGGTGGGGGCCGATGACGGCAAGCTACATATTACCCGCGATGAGGGTAAAAACTGGAAAGATATTACCCCTCACAAAAAAGAAGCACAGGTAAATGCCATTGAACTTAGCCCTCATGCAGAAGGCAGAGCTTACGTTGCGGTAGCAGGCTATAAGTTAAATGACTACACACCTTACATCTACAAAACCGACAACTTCGGCAAGCGCTGGAAGCGTATTGACGAAGGCCTACCAGAGGACGCCTTTGTTCGCGTAGTACGCGAAGATACAGAGCGCGAAGGTATGTTGTTCGCGGGTACAGAGAGCGGTATGTTTATTAGCTTCGACGACGGTAAACACTGGCAAGAGCTGGACTTAAACCTTCCGCCTGTGGCGATTACCGATATGCAGGTAAAAGGCGATGACTTAGTTGTTGCAACCCAAGGCCGAGGTTTTTGGATCTTGGATGACATTAGCCCGCTACGTGAAGTGCATGAGTCGCTAGATAACGAAGCGCTGTTCCAGTTTGAACCCATTGATGGCATTCGCTTGCTATCTGGCGGTGGCATGACTGACCAGCCACAAGCGAAGAATCCACCGCGTGGCGCAACTTTCCGGTACTATTTGAAGGATGAATTAGAAGAAGAGCAAACGCTTCGTATTGATATATTTAATGCAGACAATGAGTTGGTTCGTACCTTATCCTCAGCTCCGAGTGCATTTGAGAAGTGCGCTAAAGGTAATGAGGATGTTCGCAGCCCTATCAAATTTAAACATCCCGCAACAAAGGCGGGTTATAACGAATTTGTATGGGATCTTCGACGTGAGCCGTTGAACTGTATTGAGAATGTAAAACTGTTTGGCGGTTGGAACGGCGCCCGTGTTATGCCTGGAGACTACAAAGCGAAAATCACAGTAGGTGAACAGTCGCAGACACGCGCGTTTAAAGTGCTTCCTGACCCAAGAGAAGAGGCAGATAAAGCGCAGCTTCAAGTGGTTGAAAAGAGCATTAAGGCTACAGAAACCTTACTGAATGATTTGTTCGCTCACCTGCAAAAAGCCCGTGATGTTAGAGCGCAATTAAACGGTGTGTCTGAAGATAACGTAATGCTGGCAAGCGATGTATCGGCTTCAATCGAGCGCATTGTTAGTGCAATTGACGATTGGGAAGCTTTGGTTATTCAGCCAAAACATCAAACTTTCGAAGACGACATTAACTGGCCGAATATGCTCGACAGACAAGTACGTTTTTTGATGGATAACTTCGACAGAACGGGCGCGCCTGCACAAGCTGGTGCACTAAAACGGTTGGAAGACTTAGAGTCAAAGTGGCAGCAGTATAAAGTACAGCTAGAAACCTTATTTGGTGAAGAAGTGAAGCCATTAAACGAAAAGCTCTCAAAGCAAGGCGCGTTTGATTTAGAGAGTTTATAACGAGGCAAACAACCCTTACATTTGCTAGAGTTATAAAATTGAAAAGCCGGAAGCGATGAAAACGCTTCTGGCTTTTATTTTTGGTATTAAACGCGCTTCTAGCGCACTTGGAAAAACTTACCGAAACAGAGGTTTTCGAAACGGAATACTAAAACTGATACTTAACGCTTACAGTATAGTTAGTCGGTGAGCCGGGCATGGCCCAAAGCTGATGGTATGAGTTTTCAAAGTAATCTCTGTCGAACAGGTTGTTCACGTCAAATCTCAAAGCGAGCTTCTCGCTAATATTCACAGACCCTGCTAAGTTCACAAGCGTGTAAGACGGCAAGATGAATGTTGGATCTGTGGTCTGCCCTAAGCGGTCGCCCACGTAACGCATAGTCACACCAAAGAACGCTTCTTTTTCAAATACGCTGGTGAAATGGTTAAGCGAGATATACCCCGAATGCTTGGCAATATTGATTAAGCGCGACCCTTTAGGAATAGGCACGCCCCAATCCAAGTTATTGACTTCGTTCGCGGTTTTAGCATCTATGTACGCGTAGGCCATATCAAGGCGAATGTCTGAAGTAAGGTCAGTCGTTAACTGAAATTCTACCCCTTGGCTTTCAACTTCACCGAGCGTAGCTGAAAAGCCAGTGTTAGGTTCAGCGGTAAGCATGTTGGTCTTTTCAGCATCAAAAATAGCGACGCTACCAGAAAACATATCAGCAATGTTTTCCCACTTAGCACCTACCTCAAAAGAGGTGGTCTCTTCAGGGTCAAAAGCGTTGCGGTCAGAATCAAGTCCGGGATTGGGCCTGAAACCTTCTGCATAGCTAGTGTAAAGGCTTACAGAATCATTGATTTCATACACGAAGCCAAAGCGCGGTGTCACTTCCGTTTGGTCTTGTTTTTTCCCTTCATTGCTTAACTTATTGAAAATGTCTTGCTCGAATTTGTCCACACGAAAGCCAATTAAAAGCTTGGTTGCTTTGCTTAGTTCTATTACATCTTGTGCGTAGAAACCTAACCCTTTTTGCTTTTCAGCCGTGAGTGTCGTGGGCGTAACATCAGGTCTGAAAATGGTGTAGTCTGGATTTTCAGGGTCGATGCTATACGTGGTATCGCTTGCACCCCACGCAGTGCGCCAACGACCATAGTCTGTATTAATATGGTAGTTGTAATAGTCCAAACCAAACAAGACGTTATTTACGAAGCCAGCCACGTCTACCACGCCACTTAATTCAAAGCGTAGCGATAAGTCTTGCGCCTGATAGTCACGGGTTCTACGTTGCCTTGAAAGTATAGATGGGTCGGTATACAAAAGCTGACGGCCTTCCGACAGTTCGGTATCTGAAGACTGCCCTTCAAACGAGGAGTCTCTATAGGCGAAGCCACTGAGTAAATGCCAGTTGTGATTCAATTCGTGATTTAACACTAGCTGATGCCCAAAGGCTTTAACTTCATGGGCACCGTCTCTGATATCACCGTAGAAGTCTTCCGCGTCTATGGCGTCAAAGTCGTTATTCAATATGAACACACCGCGATCAAGTGGTTTCTCTTGGTCTAAGATTTCCATTTGATAGCTTAAGCTGGTGTGATCAGAAATATTCCAGATAAATGAAGGGTTAAGGTTCAAATTCTTGAAAAATACGTTATCGCGATAAGTATCGGAGTCCTCGTATGAACCGTTAACACGATACGCCATGTCTGAATTAATGCCGTTCGTGTAATCAAACTCTACCTGCTTTTTATCAAAATTATCTACCGTGCCTTGAATGTAGCCTTGCTCTTCAAACTGAGGTTTTTTGGTAATAACGTTAATAGTGCCGCCAGGCTCCCCTTGACCATATAAGGCCGAGCCTGGCCCCTTCATTACTTCAATAGTTTGAACGTTAACTGTGCTTCTATTACCGCTGTAACCACGCACGTTAAAGCCGTTTATTAAATATCCCGACGGGTTATTTTCATCGCCAGAAAAGCCACGAATAGCAAAGCTATCGAACATACCGCCTGAGTTGTTTTGTCTAACAATAGTTGGCGCAAAGTCCAGAGCATCGATGAAGCGTGTGATCCCTTCATTCGCTAACGTATCCGCGGTAATTCTGTCGATTGCTTGGGGTGTGTCGATAAGCGGTACGTTCCCGCGATAGGGCTGAAAGTGTCTTTTGACTTCAATGTGCTCTAGTTCATCGTGAACATCTTGAAGGGAACTTTTATTACTTTGCGCAGCGGCACTTACCGATATTGCAATTAAGGAAAACATAAACGGTGTTTTAATGTTAAGCATAAGCAGGTTTGACGAGTCTTCAACAGGTTTTGTAAAGGTTTTAAATGTTATGTTATCTCATTTCTTTTGGCGAGATGATTTACAGTTGGAGACTGGTCTAAACTCAGTGAAGTAACATTTTCCTAGGCTCACATATGCTATACACTTCGCGTCCTTATTTAAGCGATAAGCCAACACTTAACAATAAATTACAATACGCTATATAAATCGACTTAAGAAAAGTCAGTTTCGGTGATAGCACCTGTGAGACATCTGTAGATATCAGGTGTTTGGAAAAGGTTCAGCTTTACCGAATAGGAGCTAGGACACTTAATGTTTCATAAAACACTTTCTTTATTTTTATCTGCGCTTCCTTTATCAGTTTTAGCAGCGGAAAACGCAGACGTTATTTCGACAGAAACCGCGGAAGCAAACGTTGAAAAAATTACGATTGAAGGGGCGGCGACTGCTAACGACAAGCCAGTAGGTACGTTCAACTCGCCAATTTCAAATTTGGAGTACGATCCGCGGGTCGATTTGCAGTCAAGGAATATGGCAGAGGCTCAAGCTGACGTCACCATTCGTGGCGGTATATTTGAAAATACGGGCTTTCGAGTGGGAAGTGCGACGCTTATCGACCCACAAACGGGGCACTATTTCGCTGAAATTCCTATTGCGCCAGAAATGTTGACGAAGCCGAGTATTTTCACTGGTGTTAATAACGCGCTTTACGGTGTTAATAGTTCTGTTGGTACGGTGTCCTTCGCTTGGAAACCTATTCAAGAAGGCGGCAGCGTATCAATAGGTGCAGGTAATAATAATTTTAATTTGCAGCGTGTTCATGGTGCTTCAACTATGCTCCTTGAAAGCCATCCTGCTTGGTCTGCGGGGATTGAAGGAGAGTATTCACGCTCTGAAAGTGATGGCACCATTGCCAATGGTGATCACCAGTTTGAGCGTGCGTCTGGTCGTGTTCAGTTAGCAAGCGAGCGTTCGCAAACCGACTTATTTTATGGCTTCCAACAAAAGTTCTTTGGTTGGCCCAATTTGTATACGCCATTCAACGTAAATGAAACGGAAGACATTGAAACCCGTTTGGTCATGCTAAATCATAGACAGGGATATGGTGAAAAGGGCATGGAAAATACCGTCGAGGTTTCTGCCTACTACAGAGAAAACGACGACCATTATGTATTTTCACGAGAAAATCCAGAAGCGTTTCAGGCGTTTCACGAAACCGAAGTGAAGTCACTCGCACTTTCTGGCACTCACAACCTATCGCAAGATTTTGGTATCAACTACTCAGCACAGTTTACTGCAGACGACATCAAATCAACCACTTTAGAAAACAATTTCACCTCTCGAGATTACTATAAAGTGAGTGTGGTGCCCGAGTATCGAGCTAAGTTGAACAGCAATGAATCGCTCACCATTCGTTTAGGTGGGGCGTTTGACGATACGAACCGCGACGACGACCGACTGTCTGTTGTAGGCGATATTAGTTGGCTAACCCAACTTGATCGTCATGCATCTCGAACCTTCTATGTTTCATATGCGGAAGCGACGCAAGTGGCGGGTTATACGGCAATTGGCGGAAGCACCACAAGCGGCTTGTTCAGAAGCAATAATCAGCTTAAGCGAGAGGCGAGTAAAAACCTAGAAATTGGCGCCTCGTTTGATAAGCAATCGTGGAAGTTTGATACTGCGCTTTTTTATCGCTGGGATAATGAACTTACCGATTGGACTTATAGTTTTGATTCAACCTCAGCACGTAGCGCCAACCCCGTTGATATAGAGACGCTAGGTGTTGAGTTTATTGCGATTAAGCGCTTTGATAATGCTGATGTGGTTGCCAGCTATACTTATTTAGATAAGTCGGAAGACTATGGAATTGATGGTGTGGATGCGAGTTTTTACGCGCTCAACTATCCGCCACATCGCGCCACCCTCGGGTTGGTGTGGTTTGCAACTGACACAGTTGAAGTTCGCATTGACAACGAATGGAGAAAACAGGAAACCAATGCGCTTAGAAACGGCAGTGACTCTGCGTTCTTTTCGCATGCCACCCTTACCTATTCACCGGCTCAGTTTGAAGGGTTAAACCTAGTATTGGCCGTGGATAATTTATGGAATGAGCGCTTTGAAGAAATTCCCGGTACGCCAGGTCGTGGAGAACAGTATTCTGCGACCTTGACCTATTTTTGGTAGTTTGATGTGAAGTGCTTCGCGTTAGCGATTAGCTATCGCTGAGCGCTTCACGCTTTATTTATACAAGGTATGTGTGATGCCCGACTTTCAAGAATCGTCCGAAACTGAAGAGCCAATTAAATTAACCTCTTCAGGCGGCCTTTTGGACCTTAAAGATTTAGCTGGAGAGTGGCGTTTGCACCGAGAGATTATCCAGCAAAACGGCGATACTTTCTCCTTTATTGGAAAGGCTGCTTTGCGTTGGGATTCAGGATGGGAGAAACCTACGCTGAATTATTACGAGCAAGGTGAAGTAACCTCGCCTAATGGAAACGTTATGTCTGCCGAGCGTCGCTACTTTTGGCAACAGTCCCAGCGTGGAGTCTTTGATGTTTTGTTTGATGATAAGCGGTATTTTCATAGCTTCAGCACAAGTAACCCCAACGCACATCACCTTTGTGGTGACGACCATTATGTAGTGCACTATCGTTTTGAAACGTGGCCATTATGGTGCGCTACGTGGCAGGTTAAAGGACCCCGGAAAGACTACACTATGGTTAGCGAATACAGTCCTCTATAGTTTGCGCTGTGCCGTGATTTATGACTGCTGCTTCTTGCTGTACTGGTGAGACATCCAAAGAGCAAAGGCGATGATCGCACCGCCAAGAAACAGACGGAAAAAATCAGTCTCTTTTTGCCAAAGCAGCAAATTAACCACAAGCCCTGCCGGAATAAGGGCGTTATTCATGATAGCTAACGTGCCCCCAGACACTTTCAGGGCGCCTTGATTCCAAAAATAATAGCCAAGCCCTGATGCCACCACGCCTAACCACAACAACACACCCCATTGTTCGCCGTCTTGTGGCAATTTGTCATAATTACCGAAGAAAAAGAAAGCGGGCAGTGCGACAGCTAGTGCACCTAAGTAAAACCAAGCAAACACATTGTGGTTAGATACCGATGCTTGAAACGTTGAGGTCAACTTTTTATAGCCTACCTGGCCGAAAGCGAAACATAGGTTAGCACCCTGTACGATGGCAAAACCTAACCAAAAGTTATCACTAATACCGTTAAACCGAATAATAGCTGCACCAGCGGTGGCAATAAGGGCACATAGCAAATAAAACGGGTTGAACCGCTTAAACATGGCGTCGTTTAAAATAGCGACATAAAGCGGTGTGAAAATAGTAAAAAGCAACACTTCTGGAACAGATAAATGCAAAAAGGAATGATAGAAAAAGATATACATCAGCCCTAATTGAACGGCTCCTAACATTGCCAGTATCGCTTTTTGTTTAATACTTAAAAGTGACGGCTTTAGAAAAGGAAGAAAAACGGCAAAGGCGAGCGCGACGCGCGTTAATACCGCGAAGTAGCTATCAACTGCACCTGCTAAAAACTCACCAATAAGTGAGAATGAAAATGCCCATAAGACTGTAACTGCGACAAGGTATAGCACGCGTTTCTCTTTTTCTAACTAAGACGCGCGCTAAGGTATTGCAATGGGCACTGTTAATCAACTAAAGGTTGTTTTAACGCTCACAGAAAATCATTAGTGAACCGCGCTAGATATAGCAGGTGCGGGTGGTGATTTAACTTTTTTCTCGTCTTTAAATTCACCGGCTTCTTCAACAAGCGCTGTCATTGCGTCAATGATATCCAGGAAGCTTGCTAATTGATCTGGCGTAAGACCGTGAGATAAGTTCTCGATTTTATTAATAAGTTGCTTAGTAGGTAGGCGCATAGTGTCAAAATTTTGTTGTTTCACTGAATGTTGACCATAGCTGTTTCAAATTTCTTGCCACAATAAACTTCACATTGAAACTTCCTTTAACTACTGCCCTCAACGAGCGCTTTTTTAGCCATTAAAGCCTCGGTTAAAAACTGCATCAGTAACTTCACTTTGGGTTGCTCATACAAGTCAGGGTGAGTGAGCAACCAAATATCGTATTGCAATTCGGGTGTACTTCCGGGTAATCGCACCAAGTCGGGGTGTGGATCGCCCATGAAACAGGCCGTTCTTCCCATGCCAACGCCGCTCAAAATAGCGTGGTAACGAGAAATAATGTCGTCTATTGCTATTCCAATAGGCACTTCTGGATAGGGCGATTGCGCTAGCCATTGTGGCCAAACTTCATTCTCTAACGGCGCAATCCAACGCCAGTCATTACGAGGTGTGCTTTTACAGTAATCTTTGTGTGCATAAAAGCACAAGCCCAACTGGTACAGCCGCCTTCCAATTAAGTGTTCGGGTAACTTAGGTGCTCCGCGTATTACGACATCCGCTTCGCCTTTGTCTAAGTCGGCGAATTGTGTTGAGCTTTTTACTTTTAAATTAATAGACGGGTAAAGCCGAGTGAACTCACCAAGCTCTTTGGCTAATAAAAACTGTGACATGGGCTCGCCTAGTGAAAGCGTTATTGAGCCAGCAAGCTTCTCGTTGCTAGCGCAATAAAGCCGTTCTGAATCGCGAATAACTTTTTCAACTTGCATAGCTGTGACTACAAGTTGCTCTCCAAAAGGTGTTGCGCGATACCCGCCAGGAATGCGTTCGAAAATACTGGCGCTATATTGTTTTTCCAGTAAAGCCAGGCGTCTTGCCACTGTAGTATGGGTAGTACCCATCGCAACAGCAGTGGCTCTTAGGGTACTTGACCTATGTAGTGCAAGAATTAATGCGTAGTCGTTCCAATCTTTCATGGAACGATAATGCACCATTGTGAGCAAAAAACAAACCGTGTTTTGAGGGGCATCAATTGCTAACGTAACGGTATAGCTACAAAGTCAATTGTTAACGAGAGAGTCTGTATGTTGAATAAATTTATTTTATTCAGAGTGTTAAGGTTTATTATGTTGGGCGTTTTAGTTACTTCCCTTTTTACATTGCCCGCTCTCGCAAATGCGAAAGATGAAATGTTTTCGGTGCATTTTAATCCAGGTGCTGTGATGCAGCTTATTGCACCGGTAACTGAAGCTGAAAAGCGGCCGCTGCGCGATGAGTATTTTAAAAAAGGTGCGCAAACCGCGAAGGAGTATGGGTACACACAAAATGGCGTGCTTGTTGTTGATAAAACCTTGATAGGAACGTTTCACCCGAATGTTTTTGTAGTGAGCCAGTGGTCTTCACTAAAAGCGCAAAAATCATTTCAAGCATTACCGCTTTTTAGCGAAATAAAGGCATTGAGAAGAGATGCGTGGAAAGCGCTGAAACTTTATGATTATGAAGTAAATAAGCCAACAACGCTGAGATTTTCTACGAACAAAGTGTACTCAATCTCACTAGCTTGGGTGAATCCAAAAGCGCCCGACGACTACTATACTTTTATCAACAGCCTTGTGAAACAAGCTGAAAGCATGGGTGGGAAAGTGATATCTACAACCCAGGATATAGTGCTAAACGACCACAACCCTTGTGCCGTGGCGCCACAACAAATTGTGATTATCGAATGGAATGAAGCCATTTACGTAGAAACCTTACTTACATCGCCCGAGTTCAAAGCCACGGTCGAAACGCTTGAAAGCGGTACAAGCAATTTTGAATTACACTTAGTTCGTCTAAGGGGGTGATGTATTGATGAGCATGGCGCGAAGGCTATCACCGTCTATGGGTTTCGAAAAATGGTAGCCTTGCAAAAATTCGCAGTCATGAGCTTTGAAGAAGTCTACTTGTTGCTGGGTTTCAATACCTTCGGCGATACATGAAATATTTAAGCTTTCAGCCATTCGCAGGATAGCGAGCACGATCCCCTCGTTTCCTTCTCCTTTTCCGACATCATCAACAAAGCTTTTATCAATTTTGAGTATGTCGATTGGAAAGTCTTTCAGATATTTGAGTGAGGAGTACCCTGTACCAAAATCGTCCAACGCTATTACAAAGCCTTTATTTTTCAGAGAAGAAATAATGTTCATCGCGCCTTCATAGTCCGACATAAGTGCGCTCTCTGTTATTTCAAACCTTACGACTTGTGACGCTATATTGTATTCGTTTAGTAGCTCTACTACTTCCTGGATTTTGGCCGGTTTTGATATGTGCAGTGCACTTAGGTTAATCGATAGATAAAGTGACTGTGACATCCACTCGGAGGTCTTTAATAAAGGTAACGCTTTTTCCAGCACTTGCAGCGTCATGGCTTCTATTATTCCAATGCTTTCAGCAACAGGAATAAACACATCTGGCGGTGTCATGCCATCTTTTGAAGGCCAACGCATAAGTAGCTCAAACCCAGCAATGGCAACAGACGCCGTATGAACAATAGGTTGATAAAAACCTACGAATTCATTATTCGAACAAGCTTGTTTTACCGCATTTTCGAGTTTTAATTTGGTTTGCGCACGCTCATTCATGTGCTCAGTGAAGTATTGGAAATTATTACTGCCCAACTCTTTTGCGTGATACATTGCAATGTCTGCATTTTTCAAAAGTTCTGTGGGCGTGCTGGCGTCATCGGGGTAAAGCGCTATGCCAATACTTGCCGATACACTGACTATTTGGTTTTTTAGTGTGACGCTTCGCGCCAGTTCAATAATCATTTGATTGGCTAAGTGGGCAATATCTTTCTCAGCTTCAATTTTTTCTATCATCACAACAAATTCATCACCCCCTAAGCGAGCAACAGTGTCTGATTTTCGAAGTATTTTTTCGATTCTCTTGCCAATTATCTGTAATAAGGTATCTCCTGCTTCATGTCCGAGGCTGTCGTTAATTTGCTTAAATCTGTCTAGGTCAATAAAAAATAGGCAGAGCGAGGATTGATCGCGGGACGCTTGCTCAAAAGCATGCTGAACACGGTCTAACAAAAGCGTACGGTTGGGAAGGCCCGTTAAACTATCATAATTTGCCAATTGAACTAGCGCATCTTGAGCGTGCTTTTGCTTGGTAATGTCAGAGAGAATGACAAGGTAACGGCTTATTTCTGTTGTCGCCTGCGAGTTGCAAACGGCGGTAATGCCAATGTTGACCTCATACCGTCGTCCAGAAATGCTGAAAATTTCAGCTTCTCCGCTCCAGTGCTCGCCGGGTAAAAGCTTACGCATACTTTTCATGGTGCAGTGCAGTGCACGCCTTTGCTCGGAGAAGATGCTTTCCAGTTGGTCTGTAATGTTTTCGCTACTAGCAATATCCAGCGCTTCTTTAAATGCATTATTGGCAATTACAGGCTTAAAATTAGTGTCAAAGATTACGACCCAATCCCTTGTATGTTCGAACGCCTCACCAAACAGCTGGGCTTTGGTCTGTGTATTTATCGACTCGTCAATATTTGAGTAGGTGCCTGCGAGCCTTTTAGGCTGGGATAGAACTTCGCTTAGTACCAGAGCTCCTACATCTCTAAACCATATGTATCGTCCGTCACGTGCCTTTAATCGATAGGTGATATCTATGTTTTTTTCTTTCTCCCCTTGTTACGGCTTGCCACTTAGACGTAAAAGCTGTGATGTCATGTGGGTGAATTAGAGATAAGTGAGCCTTCAAGGTAGGCTCTACAGTTCCTCTTTCATACCCTAACTCGCTTTCAATTCTCTCTTGAGTAATTAGGTTCGAGTCTTCTTGCCATTCCCATATGTTGGCGTTACTCGCCTTTAGCGCCATGGTAAGCCTATTTTTATTTTCCAGCGCATCTAAATGAGCCGCTTGTAAGTTTTCTCGATTCAGTTTCCTTCGCCACATAATAAGCATTGATAGCGTCAGGGCGATAAATGCATATAAAAAATACGCAAAAGGAGAGGCGAATAAGGGGTACTGAATCTTTATTTCTAAACGCGTCTTCGGTCCAGATGCGTCGCTAGCTGGATCATAACTCGCCACAGAAAAAGTATATTCTCCGGGGTCTAGCTGGGGGAATGACACCTCAGTCAAGTTAGTCGGGGGGTAAGAAACATTGACAGCGCCAGCAAGTTCATATTTATACTTTCCGAACTTGGTAGTGGTGTATTGCATGTCAGAGTAGTTTATTGATAAACCGATATCGTCATGGCTAAGCACGATGCTCTTGTCATTTTGTATGCCTAGACCGAGTTCAAGATCTTTTGATATCAAACGAATGTCTGTAATAAATACATCATTTAGGGTATCTGTTTGGGTATTAAAGTCGCTGGGATCAAAAAGCGTAAATCCTTTTTGCGAGCCGAACACTAAGTTGTGGTTTAAGAGTGCTTTGCGCCCTCCCCATGTGAACTCATTTGTGGTGAGCCCCTCTTTAATAGTGAACTGTTTTAACCTGAGCGTACTAGGATTCAACTGAAGTAGTCCTTGATGACTACCCATCCAAATCATTCCGTGGTCATCTTTTATCAAACTAAATACGATATTTGTAGGGAGCAAGTTACTCGAGTCGAAAAAATGTTTATGTTCATACGTAGTAGCATCAATGCCGTATAAACCGTGTCCAGGGTAACTTATCCATAAAGTACCAAAATCATCAATTATTGCTTCTGTAGGTGAGATTACATACTCCGCTTGGACGTTCCTTGCTTCATGTACCTTTGTCAGGCTACTGGTAATGAAGTTGTACCGCCAAAGCGCACCTGTCATGGAAATAAGCACACTAGACTTTTCGTTATTGAATTCAGGTAAAAATGTATAAAATTGGCTTGGGTTAAGCGATGCAGTTAATACTTCATCCTGAGTAGACTTATTGTTTTTAATATCAAGTCGATAAAATTTATCCTCTGTAACAACGACGAACTTATCTTCTGTAAAATGAAGTATATCGTTAGCCTTTCCTGAGCTCAGTAGTGTGTTGGTTTCCTCATCGAAACCGAGAGGGATTACCTGTTTCGTATTCAAGTCAAACTTGGTCAACCCTTCTGACGTCACCAACCATACCCAGCTACCTTTCCCTTCTCTGATAATATAAATGGTCCCTGAAGACTCAACGGCTTTGGCATCGCTGGTCACGAGAAATTGTTCCATATCGCCTGAACTCAAGCTATACCAATTAAGTCCGTTGTGAGTTCCCACCCATAAATTTTCCTCGTCTTGAACATGAAAATCATAGACTATGTTATTGCTGAGTTGATTATGATATTTACCGTCTGAAAAGACATTCTGGAATGCTAATGTTTTTGGGTCCCACAATAAAACGCCAGATGTATCAGTAGCTAACCAAAGGCGTTTATCTGGGGTAAAAGCGATGTTCGTGATGTCGTCATCAGTTATGAGTAAGTTTGAATCAGACGGAAGAAATAAGTGTTTTAATTTTTTCGTCACTAAGTTAAAGGTATACAGCCCCTTGTCAGTGGCAATATAGTAATCAGCTCCGCTTAGGTGAGCCATGCTCCAAATATTAAGAGATGGAATGATTTCTTCCGCGAGGGGCGCAATCTTTAAGTCTTCTTTTGCGAATGCTATCAATGACGATAAGGAAATTTTAAATAGACCTTCTACTGTGCCAAGCCACAACTCGTCGTTAGAGGCAGGGAGAAGAAGCTTACCGTTGAGTTTATCCTTGTTGGTTTCTTTGTCTGCTAAATAACTAGCTTTCTTTATTTTCTGCGTAGATTCATTGTAAGTATATAAACCAACCGAAGTGGCTATAATTAACACGCCATCGTGATAGTTTATTCTTCGAATAATAGCGTCGTCGTTGAGCGCAAATTCAGGCGCTAATAACTCGAAGATAGTTGTCCATTCATTGGTACCTAGGTCAAACTGAACGATAACGTGATCGAATGCAATAAATATAGAGTTCGCCGGGCCTTCTATGAAATGCGACGCATACTGCTGCCAAGTGGGTTGATTCTTGTATTTAATGCTTAATTCGCGTTTACTTTTTCCTGTGTCATAGTCGACCCTAAATACGCCGCGGCTATACGTACTTACCCACAAATCATTATTTTTGTCTTGATAAAGTGAGTAAATACCGTCATCGGCAAATTCATTCTCTAACCCGGTAAAGTGCTTGTTGTCGTGCCCATCATAACGATTTAGGCCAGTTGCAGTGGCAATCCATAAGAGCCCATCACTGTCGACGAGCATGTCATTAATAAAGTCTTGTGTGAGTCCGTTTTCTGTAGAGAGACGCTCAAATCGTGGCGACTCAACGATTGGCTCGGCAAAAGCAAGCATTGAGCGTGTGAATACCAGCAGTAACACTACAGCAAATATTATAGTTTTTATTATCATAACCAATTATTGAGGAGGCAAAGGACGTCAAAGTGTCATAGCCAATAGTAGTCGTAAAAGCACTGACCAGGTAGTATAGGATAGTATAAGAGTTGCAGATATGATCAACGATAAAACAAATGGTTAGTTGTGATTTTTTCCAGAGTTTGGCACCTATTTAGATTCAATAAGTCTTATCCAATGGTTAAAGACACCTAGGTTTTCCAAAATAATTTTCACACACATTAGAATAGGTACAGCAAGCAAAACACCGATCACGCCCCATAGCCAGCCTGTTATGGCTATCCAAATTATAATGATCAGTGGATTTAGCTGCATACTTCTACCCAAAACGGCGGGTGTGATTAATTGCGACTCAACAATGTTTAACGCTAGAAAAATGCCGGCCGGCAAGAAAGCACTACTCGTAAGTCCGAACTGGACAAGGCCTACTACTAACAATACAAGGCTGCTAGCGATGCCGCCTAAATAAGGTACAAAGTTCATGAGAGCGACTAATGCTCCCCACAGTAATGCATCTTCGATACCAATGTAGAAAAATACTGCTGCTGTAGCTAAACCCAAGCAGGTGTTAATAATACTGATGGTAACAATATAAGAGGAAAGCTCGTGTTGAATTTGACCAACCAGAACTAACGCGCGCCTTTTATCGGTGACAATAGGAAAGTCTCTAATAAAAACGTGAAATAGACTGGGCCCAAACACTAATAAGAAAAATATGAGCACAAAGCACGCGAGAATTTGTGCGACCATCAATGGTGCATTGCTAAAAAGCGTTAGGCCCATATCTATGCCATTCTGCTTAATTTTATCGGTTACCGAGTTTGCATTATCAGCTTTTGGCGGGGGCTCAGGCGGCTGATCATCCTCGCTAAACCAGCTAAAGAATGACCCTTCTTTATCTGCAGGTTTAGTGTCGACTGGGGGCTCAGTGGTGTAGCCATCTATATGGCTACTAATTTCTTCAATTTCTTCAGTTATTTCCGTTGCTATCTTGGGGAGAGATTGCATCCAACGTTCGGCAGGCTCGGCTAGTTCCAAAGCTAAAAAGGTAAAAGGGGCGACGAGTATTGCAATGAGAATAGCTGCGGAAATGGTTGGTGGCACAAAGAATTTCTTGGCAAAAGCCACGAGAGGACTAAGTAATAATGCAACAAATGCAGAGAAACAAAGAGGAATAAGTAAGGTTTTGGCAAGATAAAGTGTGTAGATAATAGCAAAAATAACAAGCGTATTGAGCAACCTTGTTTGTTGGGCTATTTTGGGAAAAGAGCCAGAGTACTTCTTGTTCCGTTTAGTTTGCGTAGAGCCAGCGTTATCCATGTCTTAGCCTCTGCAGAGAAATATTTTTGCGTATATTTCTTTGAAATTAGAGTGTTAATATTACGAAAATTTCATCATTAAAGTTCACAAACAATACAGTTCTTAATTTAGATCAACCATCCCTTAACGCACTTACGTTTCCCTCGCCGACTTCTCCCGTTTTTACCTGTAAATAGCAACGCATACATTAGCGTTAAAAACACTATCTTTATTTGAGTTCGTGAGTCTGTTGGCCTTTATCACAGTAGTAAAGTGATTGTGGTCAAAATGTTAGCCATAGAGAACTTTATACTTTAGTATATTTTTTTCCTTATAATTTGAGAGCGCTATGCCAGAGCCAAAGTCTGAGGCTGTATCTTCTTTCACCAATGACACTCCATTCCAAGCTCTCGTAGAAAACATCACCGATGCGGTTATCCTAACTGATATTAAAGGGCTTATCACTTATGTGAACGATAAAGCACGTGTTATCTGTGGTCTTCATGAGTCAAATAATGTCGATGATTCAGTATTCAGTTTGTTTCCCGATGAAAAATCGGACCTTATTATTCAGCAGTTTGAAAACGTTCTTAAACATGAACAAAGCACGCCATTAGAAATTCGTTTGGGAGCAGATCATTCTTGGTTCAAACTCACAATATTTCCTGTTATGAAGGATTTTGTAGGTTTTTCTTTTCATGATTTTTCGATGAAACGAAGACTACAGATTATTTCCAATTCACAGCGAGATGCTATGAGGCTAGCGTTATCCGGCGCAGACTTAGAGGATATATTGGCATGTTTGGTCAGCGCCGTGGAAAAGACCATCGACTTTCAGGGCGTTTGTGGTATCTCATTAGTTTCAGAGGATGAGCTGTCGCTTGTTTGTGCTGCAGCGCCTTCAATGCCAAGCAAAACACGTCAATATTTTGATAATTTAGCCATTGATGATTTATCGCCTTTGGGAAAATGCTGTCAAACTCGTGATGTGGTCTGTGTCGATGTCAGCGAGCAATCTGAATTTCATGATTTTTGTCGCTCTACTCAAGAGTTAGGGCTGCAATGGTTTTGGTGCCGGCCCATTTTATCTGCTGAAAGTCGCACTGTTTTAGGGACTTTTTGTTTATTCCATCATGAGCGTTTTACGCCCTTGCCTGATGATGTCGATATGATTAACGCGCTCTCGAAAACTGCCGCAATTATTATCGAGCGTAATAACGAAAATCGTGCTCGACGTGAGGCTGAATCGGCGTTATTGAAAAACGTCGAATCATTCAATAAACAGCGAAGATTGTATGAAACGGCCTTGTCTAACACACCAGATTTGCTTTACATCTTCGATCTTGAGGGGCGCTTTACGTACGCAAACAACGCCTTGTTGCAAATGTGGGGCATGACGTGGGATGAAGCTATTGGAAAAAACTGCTTGGAATTAGGCTATGAACCTTGGCATGCCGATATGCACATGCGAGAGATTCGACAGGTCATTGAAACTAAACAATCTATTCGTAGCGACGTTCCATTTGACGGTACCAACGGTCGACGCATATACGATTACATCTTCGTTCCTGTTATTGGTGAAGACGGAAACGTTGAAGCTATCGCAGGTTCAACAAGAGATATAACAGAACGTAAGCAAGCCGAAGAAATGGTAAAGCGTGCAGAATCGCGAAGGCGCTTGGCGCTAGAGGCTTCGCATAGCTTTGGTATTTGGGATTGGGATATTAAGCAAAATATCTTTACAGCAGATGAACGTTTAGGGGAGCTATTTAATCTTACCAGCGATGAAGCAGAGCACGGTGTGGCGATTGAAGTACCCAGTCAGTATATCCATCCGGATGATTTAGATGCGAATAAAGTAGCCATCCAAGAAAGCATCGACAATGGCACGCCCTATAACCAGGAATACCGTATTTTACAAAAAGACGGCACTATTCGCTGGGCTTCTTTTAGAGGTCAGGTAATTTATGACAGTGCAGGGGAACCCGAGCGCTTTCCAGGTGTGGGGGTTGACACGACACGCGAACGCAATGCGGTAGAAGCGCTTCAAGAAGCTGACCGCAGAAAAGATGAATTCCTTGCTACGTTAGCCCACGAGCTGCGTAATCCATTGGCGCCCATTCGAAATGCGTTAGAGATTTTACAGTCTCAAGATTATAGCCAGACGCAAAAAAGTGAGGCTTTCGGGCGGGTTGAGCGCCAAGTAACCCAGATGACAAGGTTAGTTGATGATCTTATGGACGTGTCGCGCATCACCCGAGGCAAAATTAGAATTCATCGGGAGCCCGTGAATTTATGTGAAATATTGGGCACGGCGATAGAAACGATTCAACCTTTAATTGATGAAAAGCGGCATACGTTATCAGTGGAAAAAGTCTCCGTTCCTATTTGGGTTAACGGTGATCTCATCCGGTTGTCGCAGATTTTTTCAAATATAATCAATAATGCTGCTAAGTACACGCCAGCCGGTGGAAAAATTGATGTTCAAATCAATACGTCGAACAACAGGGTAAATATCGTTGTTAATGATAATGGTGAAGGTATTCCCACCGATAAATTAGACTCAGTTTTTGATATGTTTACTCAAATTGATGGTGCTCTTGAACGCTCTCAGGGCGGCCTAGGCATAGGTCTTACCTTGGTTAAAAAGCTTACCGAAATGCACAGCGGAAGTGTGCGCGTGCACAGTGATGGTGTGGGAAAAGGCACATCGTTCTCGGTCACATTACCTGTACTAGAAGCTGCACAGAAAACGGAAAGTAAACCGGAAAAGAGCAACAATGTTGTGGGTATTACTTCTGAAAAGCTTAAGATTTTAATTGCTGATGACAACCAAGATGCGGCTATTACTATGGGCTGGATCTTGGAGGCAAAAGGCTGTCTTGTACAGGTTGTGGAGGACGGACCATCAGCATTAGAAGCTGTGCAGACATTTATACCTGATTTAGTCATGCTAGATATAGGCATGCCTGGAATGAATGGCTACGATTTATGTAAATTACTTCGTGAAAATAGCGCGTTAGCCAACGCAATATTTGTGGCTCAAACAGGATGGGGACAGCCATCGCACATTCAGCGCTCGAAAGAAGTTGGATTTAACCATCACCTCGTAAAACCTTTAGATTTAAACGATCTTGAACCAATAATTGCGCAAGCATGGCAGGTGAAAATATCCTCAAAGCATTAACGCCTTAAGTTTTTAGTAATGGTGCTGCGCCAAATTCGTCTGAGTAGCCATTGGTTCTCTGGGTCCATTTTTTAGTTGATTGGGATGATCTTTGAACACAAGAATCATACTACTAACACTATTCATGGATTAATTTCTTAAAGGAGAGTGCTGATGTCTCGCATCACTCGTCGTCGTTTTCTTCAATTAGCTGGCTCAGGTTTACTCGTTGCGAACAGCGCGCATTTACTAGCCCAGCCATCAAAGAAGAAACTAGGCGTGGCTTTATTAGGCTTAGGTAATTACAGCACGAATTTACTTGCACCGGCATTACAGCACACTAAGCATTGCGAGTTACGGGGCATCATAACCGGGACCGAAAGTAAAATTCCTCAGTGGCAAAAAAATCACAGCATTAAAGACCGTAACGTGTACACCTATAGCAATATGGATGATATTGCTAACAACGACGATATTGATGTTATTTATGTAGTTACGCCTACCGGAACGCATAAAGATTTTGCGGTTCGCGCTGCCAACACGGGTAAGCATGTATGGTGTGAGAAACCAATGGCTATGGATAGCGAAGAGTGCCAAGCCATTATTAATGCCTGTGATAAAAACGGCGTGACGTTGTCTATTGGTTATCGTATGCAGCACGAACCTAACACTCGCACCTTTCATCAATATTTAGCTTCCAAGCCTTACGGTGAAATAACTGCCGTATCGAGTTTCGCAGGCTATGCAGGGCAGGGAAGAACACCTGAAAATTGGCGAATGAAAAAGCACATGGGTGGCGGTGCACTCTATGATATGGGCGTTTATGCAATAAATGGCGCACGTTTTTTAACAGGCCGTGAGCCAGTAGCGGTAACCGGCAGTCATCCACCACAACGTTTTCCAGAGAAGTTTACCGAAGTTGATGAAACGACCTTATTTACCATGGACTTTGGCGACGGGCTTGTGGCGGATTGCGGCACTAGCGTAGTGAAAGGGTTCAACCATTTCAAAGCTGACTGTGTAGATGGTTGGTATCAACTAAAGCCTATGCAAAGCTACAACGGTGTAAAGGGCACAACATCAGATGGAAAAATACTGTCTCCTATCAACGGCATGCAGCAAACCCTTCAAATGGATAACGATGCGTTAGCTATATTAACTGGCCGAGAGCCTCTAGTGACCGGCAGCGAAGGACTGGCCGATATTCTTATTGTGAACGCCATATTCGAAGCGGCAAAAACGGGCAGGCGGGTGAGCCTGTAGTTTTTTACGGATCATGAATAGGTCTTTAATGCTCACTCATGAACGCTCATACAAATGAACTTACTTAGGTGTTTGTTATAAGTCATCTTGTCTTAATAGCGGGCCCGCCAAGAAAGCGGGCGTGTTTATTACTAATCTAGCTAAGTTCTTCAATGGCAGAGTTAAGCAATTCGGCATCGGCGAGCTGCTCAAACCACGCATTAATTTCTCGCCCCTCTATTAAACCCATGATAGCTCCTAATACAAAGCCACGGTGCACGTTGTCCCCACCTACGTTCGTATTGGCCAGAAGTGCGCGCTTAGGGTTATCTACATAGCGATAGGCAAAGTATAAAATACTTGGCCACGCATCACTGATATAGCATGCAGGTGAAAACGTACGGCCCACTACTTCAATATCGCTTTTTTTCTTTGAAATTAAACTAGGCAAGTTCAGCCTACCAGAACGCTGAGCAATATCTTCAAGAATAGCGGCAGGTTCTTCATCCTCTCTAAGCATCAACCTATTCAGCAATTCAATGTAGAGGTCGCAAACCATAGCAAGTGATTCATCTGGATGGGTCAGAGAAAGATGATGGCGACAAATTGCTTGAATATCTTTAAGTGGCTGTTGTTGAGCTATCTGAACAATAGCAAGGGGCGTTACCGATACCAGCCCGCCAATAGATGCGGTATCGTGTGTTACTGCACCGCATTGATTTGCAGGAATCCCACGTTCAAG